>Ga0256406_1000889_pt1 | contig 51047 bp, 47 predicted proteins | sample RumenRJG_03DNA_FD_185986 | JGI IMG/M metagenome (GOLD analysis project Ga0256406, IMG submission 185986) | Bovine rumen microbial communities from Lethbridge, Alberta, Canada - RJG_03 | ecosystem: Host-associated > Mammals > Digestive system > Stomach > Rumen | place: Canada: Alberta | collected...
CCCGAAGTGCCTTTCATCGTCAGTTCACCTTTGATAGCATCCTCGGTAGATGCCGGGGTGAGGTTGACGGTTTGGGCAGAAAAGTTGAGGTAGAGGGTGTCCTCACGCTTGCGGAACATAAGTGTTCCGGTCATCTCGATGCGGTTGCCCACCACATAGTCCGTGGTGTTCTCCGCTCCATCCTTGATGACACTGACCTCAACGGTCTTGTTGATACCTTGCGGATTGAGGATGACAACAGCCACGCCAAAGGTGGTGAAAGGCTTGCCGTCCTTATTGTTGCGTACCTGCGCAGCCTTGCTGACAGTACCGCAGATGGTTACATCGCATTTAATCATAATTCAGTATTGGGTTAATAGTTATTGCTTGTACTCATTACCACATTTGGATAATATCCATGGTCTTGTTTTCTTCAAGGAACAGCTATCTCTTGACACTCTGTTCCTGCTGCTGTCCTCTCTGCTCGAAATTCTCGTAGTTCTGCGACACCTGCTGGGAGATGACAATACCGTTGACGAGTCCAGCGATGCGTATCTTCTTTCCCTCGTCGGTGAGATTGTCCGCTCCAAGAATAGTCTGCAAACGAGACATCTCCGCATTGGATAGGTCACGGGTGACCTTGGTACTGCCGTTGTCAGCAGAAAGCGTAGCCCGTCCATCATGACCGATGGTAAGCCTGCATTCCTTCATGCCCTTTACCATGGTGCTGAGATCAATCTGACGTTTGTCCATGGCTTCAGAGATACGGTTTTTCTGCTCTTCCTCGCTCTTGGCATCGATTTGAGTAGCCAGTAACATGAGAGAGGAGAACATAGTCATGGCCATGTTGACGATTGGATCAGTACCGTCCATCTGCACACCACTATCCTCTGAGGATAGAAGTTTTTTCATCCAGGCATCGGGTGACATGGAGGCATCCATGCCTGAGAGGTTTGCGTTGGCAACAGCATTGGAGGCAGTCAGACTGGTTTTATACTTTGCCAGAAGGTCATTGCCGTTATGCAACGCTTGCAACTGGATATTGCCCTTCTGCCCAATTTCTGCCAGATAAGCAGTTGGATCCACATCGCGGCTCTTGCCATCTGCCGAGATAGTCTTGACACCAAAATGGAGATGCTCACCTGTGGTTCGTGTGCCCGTATTGCCAGACACGCCAAGGCTTTGACCGGCAAACACAGTGTCGCCCTTCTCGACATTGATGCTTGAAAGGTGCATGTAGGTATTTTGCACCTTGCTGCCGTCATTTCTTTGATACTCCACGGTGACAGACCGGCCGCCTGCAGTGTTGGCACTATGGTTGACATCCACGACCTTGCCACCATTCTCCGTGGCCAATACGGCATCGCTCTTGGTCTTGATGTCGATACCCTTGTGCATCTGTTGCTTGCCACTTCCCATAGGATCGGTGCGCATACCGAAAGGTGAGGTGATGAAGAGAAACTCTTCTCTCTTCACAGGGAAGGAATACTCGCCAGTTGGAAGACCGCTACCTTGAGACTCATAAGCTTGGGTGTTGGAAATATTGCCCGTTTGTTGACCTTGCAGCGGATTACTCTCCACACCGAACTTTCGTCCCTCCGCACGCATCTCTTGCATCACCTGCTTGTCATACTTGTCGAGTCCGTTGGCCTCGATGATGGCTTGCAGGTTCTTCGCATACGAATTGCCGGAGGCATAACCGGCACGGGCGATTCCTTCCGTCCAGCCCTTGTAGTCATCGGGCGAGAGCTTGAAGCACCGTGCATAGCGACTGTTCTGAGCGAGGAACTGGGAGTGGTGCTCATAGGAAGCAGTCACGGAGTCGTACTTGCAAAACTTCTCGTTGGGACGGTCATCGGTATAGACAAGATAATCGCCACCAGCCGCCAGCCACCCCTTGGTAGCCTTGATGCCAAAGTGGTTGTTGCCCAGCTGCGACAGCTCACTCTGCCCGTTGCTGCTTTCCAAGATGCCCTGAGCCAGGGTGACAGATGCGGGAATGCCGTATCTCCGCATCTGTTCCATGGCGACAGTCTTGTATTGTTCTGCGTATTCTGCGTTCTTACCCATAGTCAATTATCGTTTCAGTCCGTGAGACTGTTCTTCTTTATTCTCTTGTTGCTGAGGTGACGATTGCTTTTCCTCGTTGGTCTGACTTGGCGCATTGCCATTGGATGCTTTTTCAATAGAGGGACCGGGAGTGACCATTTCGCGGACACCCGACCTAACAGTCTGTTTCGGTTGGACGGGCTGGTCACAGATAGCCACTCGCAATCCCGCACGGATAAGTTTGGGGAGATAAGTGTCGAGCGCATGGTATGGGAATCCGGCCAATGCCAGCGGCTTACCCTTGTCATCTTTCGTTTTCGGATTCTTGGTCAGGGTGATGCCCAGCACTTCCGATGCTTTTTCTGCATCCTCCTTGTATGTCTCGTAGAAGTCACCGGCGCGGAAGAGAAGCAAGGCATCTGGGTGGCGTTTTTTCAAGTCGAGGAAGTGCTTGAGAATAGGAGACAACTCAGGTTTCTCCTGCTCAGTCTTTTTCTCGTCATTCTCCTTCTCCTCATTCTTCTTCACGTTGACATCCTGCCAATTCTTGGACATTTGCTCCTTGGCGGCCTCAGGCTTCTCTTCTTTTGGCTTTTCCTCTGCAGTTTTGTCCAAGGCAGCTTTCTCCTCGGCATGATTGTCCTTGACCACCTCATTGCTGCGTGTCTGCGTCAGAACGTCGGCCCAGAGTTTGGCTGCAAGGTTCTTCTTGTACTCATCCTTGTTCTCAGCAAGCCACATACGCTGCCACTGCTGGGGCGTGACCACCTTAGGCTCCAGCTTGCCAGCTCCTTCAATGGTGGCTGCACAAAGAATGACATCGCTTTTGCTCTTGAAGAGCGACACCTTCTGAATGCGGTTCAGATCCACCTCGGAGGTATGGCCATTGCCGAAGAGATCTACTTTAAGTTCCGGCTTGGCCTCGGTCATGGCATAGTACTTATTGGCGAGTTCTAAACGCACGTCATCGATGGTGGACTGACTTTGCTTCAAGGTTGTGAAGAAGCGGTTGATGTCCGCCTTGTCGGGATAGACGGAGAAAGCCTCCTTGCCCTCCGGCTTGACGAAAAGCGCCCAACGCTTGTTGTCGTCCTGCACCATCTGTACACGGTCGTACTCCATCTGACCGGCTTGTACTACAGCCTTGCTCACGTCGAGCTTGGAGAACGGCTGCAACTCCCAGTTCTTCAGTTTCTCAACGCTGACCTCCTTACCAGAGAAGTAGGCATCATCGGGACGGTAGCCAAGAGAGCCCCCGGAATTGAAGAACTTAACCGTTTCAAAGCCCTGCTTTTCCAGAGCCTTGCGGAAACGCTCTTTACTCATGCCCGGCACCTCGTTGTTGCGCTCAAGACTGGCACCGGCAGGGAGAATGACTTCAGCGATCTTGGCTGCCTTGTCACGAACGATGACGGCCATCTTGGTGTCCTTGTCAGGATACTTGCCAATCTCTTCGGCGATATAGTAATGTTTGGGGATTTCTCCTTTATACTCCTCGGTCTGCCTGGCATTGACCTTGGAGGCCATCTCCACCTTTCCGTTCTCTGCCTTGCGCATGACATCGATAGCTTTGTTCACATCACGCTCAACAATGTCGATGAGCTTGGGATTTTCCTTGAGTTCACGTACCCAGTCATCCACCATGTCCATGCCGTCCTTACCGAGTGTGGCAGGAAGACCCAGCTCTTGCATCTTTACACCAGATACGAGTTCCTCAACAAGTTTCTCTTGTACGACGGCATCCCTGTTAGTCTCTGCTCCTTCCTTGAAAGGAATCCCCTCACGTGCCAGCCGTTGCTGATGACCAGTTGCGGCAGTCACCATACGCATCATTTCCTGTACGAACTTGGGGTAATCAGCAAACGTCTCGCGGTCGGCCAGATGAACGATGTTCTTCGACGGGTCGTAGTATGACAGGGCACTTCCATCGCGTCGAATGTCAACGAGATTGGCTCTCATCTTCTTCTGAAACTCGTTTACCTCGTTGTGAAGGTCAACGTCATCAGCAACATCGGGAGATTTCCTCGCTTCCATGCTGCCATAACGTGACTTGAGACGCTCGTAACGGTCGGGCTCGGCCATCGGCAGAATGGTCTGCTGCACATTGAACATCCAACGGGTCTCGCGCTGACGCACACCTTTGTACTGCTTCTGTTCCTCCGTGGGAAGTTTCAGATAGTCCTGACGTGAGATGGTATCGTCAGGATTGTTACGGTTGACGTACTTGCTCCAATTGTACCAGTTGAAGGGTACGCCACGCTCATTGCCGCGCACGGGAGAGTTGAGCTTGCGGGCATCGGAGTAGAACGTGTAGAGATTTGTGTCGTACTTGTTGTTATCGGAGTGCAGTCCGAGTACGAGAGCATTGAAGCCGCTAATGCCAATTTCCTTACGGTGCAGTGCCGGGGCACGCTTTCCGTCAGGATTGAGCCATACGCCTCCATTCTCCTTGGCTTGTTCCAATGCGGTAGCGAGAAGTTGAACCTGTCGCTCGGCTGCAGCCTTTTCTTGTGTGTTTTTCTCTTGCATGATGTAATTTATAATTAGAGGGTTGTGTTATTCCTTGATTTCATGGCATAATCTGACGGATTTCTTGTTTGCTGACACGTGGTAGCAAATTTGTTACCACGTGGTCGCATATTGGTAAGCACGTGGTCGCAAGTTGGTAAGCACGTGTCGGCTTCCGCCATTCTTGCATTCTCATCTGTTCTTCTTATCTTGATCGGTGAACAGTCTCTATCTGATTGAGTTGTCTTGCTTGCTGTTCCACCTCACCATATTGCCTTTGTACGGCAAGATGCTGGGCATCGTATTTGGCAAGAACAGCATTAGCGAGGGTGTTGAGTGGCAGAGCTCCTGCTTGATAGGCGGCGACCACATTATCGGTCAACTGAATATTACAGGGTACCTTGTCGATGTTGGCGATGAGGGTTGTGCCCTGCAACACTGGATTGGTGATGCGAGGATTGAGCTCCTCGTCGGCGTACTGCCTATATCGGGGTTGTGCATAGCTGCTGTTCCGTGCCTGTTGCAGTCCTTGCACCGTCTGTTGGTGCTGCCATCCAATGCTCTCCTTTCCCGCCTTGTTAAGTAGATTCGCTCCTCCAAAGCCAATGAGGGCAAGCTTTAGGATGGGGTTCCTTACAAACATGCCAAGCAGGATGGAGGCCAGAGGCATCATCGTGTTCTTCAAGCCCAGTGTCTTCGTGTTGCCCGTCAGCATACCAATGAGAACATCGGGAAGCATGGACACCACATATCCGAGGTTTGACAGGGTGCTTCCCATGCCATTAAGCCCGGAGGCTTGCAGCAACTGTTCCCAACCGTTCGAAGCTAATCTTGTAAGGTCAGAATCATTGTTTCCGTTGCTGGTGCTCTGTTGCCTTTCTCCCTCATTTGGATTGTTCACGGACTGCGCCTCATTCTGAGTTTTGTCCTCTTTTGCTCTTGCCGCCTCTGCTTCCGCCGCTTTCGCTTTTGCGGCAGCTTGATCCTTGGCTTCCTCGGCCTTTCTTTGAGCTTCCGCCTTAGCCTTTGCCTCCAAATAGGCATCCTCCTGCCCAGGAGCTACGATAATCGGCACATCCTTGTACTTGCCTGTACGTGGGGCTGGCTTGTTTGAACCTGGCAATGAGGAGAGAGACCAATTATTCTTGGTTGCGTCCAATAAGTTGATGTCCATAAACGGCTTTTGGGGTATTACGATTTTACTGTTCAGCTTGGAATTGAGGGAAGAGAGGTACGGATTGTCCTTGTTCTGCAGTTGAGTAGCCTGCTTGCGGAAACCAGTGAAGACATTGGCATTGCTGCCAAAGACGGCCTTACTAATGACGGTTTCCATGACCTGCTCCTTCTGTGCCACGGTGGGCTGACCCTTGAAAAGGGAGCCGATGAGGGCATCCGCACCTATGAACTTGGCCAGTCCTCTCCAGCTGCCCACGCCCATAGTGACCGCATCGACAGCAGAGGAACCGACCTTTCCTGCGACTTTGGCTCCTTTCCCGGGTCTGAAGGCTTTCTCGCCCCGTGCCTCTATCTCCCTTGCAAGTGGAGATTTGGTGAGTTCCTGCTCCAGTCCCCAGATGCTGCCTTGCGCGGCCTTCCGGATAATGTACTCGGCGGTCGACTTAGGCATGTGGTCTTTCACAAGTTGCTCAATCATCAAGTCATCCATCCTCGTGCCGACATAGGCATAGGCAAGGTCACCGCCCAACTGACGGGACAGCTGGTCATACCGCGCCCTGCCTATCTTCGCTACTACGGCATTACGCCATTCGGCGGCAAGGGTGATAAGGTCACACTGAAAGGATTTGTCATCATGCAGCTTCTGACGGCACATCGCCACATAGTCCTCGACGGTCTTGCTATTCCACTTTCCGGTAATACGGAGCCTCGCCATAGTGGTGTCACCAGCTTTGTCAAAGTTGGCCATGGAAAGAATACCACCAAGACCCCGTTGGGCAGACCGATACTCTTCGGCTTGTTTGTTGCCGAGGTCATCCTTTACAGACTTCATCACCTGCGCCACCTTGCCATCGAAATATTTCTGAAGAGCGTATTCCAGCTCTGCGAATCGTGTAGTGTTTTTCATCGTTGTGCCTTTTCTCTATGCTCTTCTACATTCCCATCAACTGCATCCTCGTTTGTTCAATGGCCTGATGGTAAGCCTCCATCTGCTTGGGATAATATTCCTCCAGCCACAGGTCCTTCTCAAAATTCCCTGCCATGAAGCGAATGGCAAGCGCACGTGTTATCTCCACCGATGCCTCGCCTTCCTCGCGGTTGTTGATCCACAACTTCGTCCACCACCGGATGCCGCTCTTGTCAGGATAGACGGTGACGAGCCTTGGGATGTCGAAGCTTTGAATGTCGATGTCAAAATCCACAAGGGGGTCAATGAGTCCGCTTTCGGCATAAGCCTGGTCAATTACTTTTTTTTTACGTCCGGGGCAAGGGAAGAGAGGAAGATGTTATGACGGAGTGCAAGGTAGTTGAGGAAGTCACCTATCAACAGCGTCTGAACCTTGGCCGCTATGGGCATGCATCTCGGGCCGATACCAAGGGGATTGGCTATGCTCGGCAAGGTCTCAAAAAAGTAGTTCTTCGTTCCGGCCAGGGTGAAGATATTCCTCAGAGACTGCTCCGTGCGCTCCGGCGTGATGTAGGTGCCACGGTAGAGGGCTTCCATATACGACGGCAGCCAGCGGAGCATCAGCCGTTCAATCTCCTTTTGGTCCTTGTCATAGTGGGTGGGGATTGTCATCTCGAATGATTCGAACTGTGGCATTCCATCAACGCCTCGTTGCTCCAGCGCTTTCACATTTCCATAGAGCATGGTGATGAAATCGATGGGATCCATCTGCTCGCCATCAAACCTGACTTCCATGTGCATCATATCTCCACTGAGTGACACCACGTTTCCTGCCTTAACGGTCTCACCAAAGTTGACGAAGACATTGGCAAGATGACGGTAGGTCACCTCATACTTGCCGTAGCGGATGGTTTGGTAGATACCACGCTCAGCATCACTGCCAACACCAGACACCGTGCCGTCAGCAACGGCATAGAGCATGTATCGGTTGGCGGAGAAATCAATACCATTATGAAAGAACTGCTTTCCGGTCTTGGGATGCTTTTGATTGCCATAGAACAACGTCACCTCCACATTCTTTCCTTCCGGCTCCTCAAAGGGCATACAATAGCCGCTGTGAGAGTGGAGGATCATCTCTTCTGAATATTTTATCATAGTAGGATTATTAGCTTTGAAACTTATTATCTGTGCATTCCCCGTGACTGACTCTCTCCCTCTGCCTGGGCGAGGTCGTTGCTCTGTCCGCCACCACCCATATCCTGATGCACGGTAGAGTTGTTACCGATGAGCATCATGCCAAGCAAGGCTCCGGCTATCCTGCCCATCCATCCGAAACGGCCGAAGGTAAGAAAGGCGGCTGCAGCCATACCGAACATACTCATGCCGGACACATTGCCCTTGAAAATGTTACTAAAGAGATTGCCAATCATACCCAACACGCCCTCCCCGGAAGAGATGTTACGAAAGAAACTGCTGATGCCGTCAAGACCATTCGAGATGGTTCCCGTGTCCTGACTGACAGCATCCGCGCTTTCGCTGACCTTGTCAGCGGCACCGGCCACGCTGTCGATAGCACCGGCGATACGTTCCGTATTCTTCTCTCCGATAGCGACATCACTGACAGCTTCCACCGCACTCTTGTCCTCTCCAACAACGACATCCTTCACACTCTCCAGTGCGCTCTTGTCGTTGGCAAGGTTCTGCCAGGCGATATAACCACCAGCCGCAGGCAAGGCTGCTGCCTTGGCGGTCTTGGCGGCATTGTTAATCGCTGTAGTAGGGTTTGCAATACTGTTGACAGCAGATCTGCCGATGGGCTTGAATACGTGGTCGCCCGCGCCTCTGGCCATATTCATGGCACCTTTTGCTAATCCTGACCAAAATCCCATAATCTTACTTTATTGATTTGTTGTTGTATTTATTTTATATAAAATTACTTTGTCAACTGCTTGCTTTTACATCTTCTTGTTTCCTTGATTCATCAATATTAAGGTCTTACATTCTTTCCCATCTGCCTCCAATCCCTCTTTGCACGTTCAATAATCTCCTTCTTACTGGCTGGTGCTGGTCGAGATCCTTCGTCTATCTCATGCCATACATCGCTCATTGAGGTGTACTTTACAGCCTTGGTAAGGCGCATCAACTTATGGTTCATCGCTTTCAACTTCGGACGGATGGCAAAGACAATTTCCATACGCTCTTTTTCGGTCATCTTGTTGCTGGATAAGCAGACCAGACGGATGTCGTTTACAACATCCACACTCTGCATGATAAGCTCACGATAGATATTGTTACGTCGTGCGGAAAGCGCAACGGCCATGGCATTGTCGGGATGAGCTTTCAGCTGTTTGGTAAAACTACCAAGGTTGTTCACCATACGGTCTATCTCATGATAGAAACCATAAATTTCAGCGGCATAGACCACAACAGAACGGAAGCTGTCAAGGTAGTTGTTGAACTCCCGGTTTAGGTCGGTGGTAGCAGAAATCTCTTCTTTGGTCCAGATATGGCCAGTAGTCTGCATGAGCATAATTTTCTCCTGAGCCTTTAGCTCCTTCTCGGCTTTGTCTGTGAACTTGGTAATCATCCCTGCCAAGACAGGGTCGTTCTGAGCATGGGCTTGTACTCCTAATAGAGAGAGGAGAAAGATGAGGGAAAGGACTTTGTTCATGGGATAGTTGGTTATGACGGTGAAAGACGTTTGTTGTTTTTGATGACGCTGACTAATAGCGTGAAGCTCTCCTCCACCTTCTCATGGCATCCCTGGCGATAGTGCCGTTGTCACGGTCGAGCATGCCAGCAGTCACATTGTTCCAAACATCGGTGAGGGTGTAGTAACGGATGCTGAGGTAGAGTTTGTTGAGCTTCTTCTGAAAAGCACTTAGCTTGTCATTGAGAGCCCATAGCGTCTTGCTTCGCTCGGCACCTGTAATCATATTCTCACTTCCACCTTTAGCAACGGCATCATTAAGGAGGTTATACACAGAGACAAGTTCAGTGGCTGTCTCAAGGTATAGGTTATTCATACTTATGGTAGCCAAAGCACCTTGGGCGTTGTTGTTAATGGCCTTGCGGATTCTGCCCAGCGTGATAAAGATGCGCACACCATCGTTGTAGAGATGGGTGGCAGCCTTCAAGGACGAGGCGAATCCATTGACGGTCTTCAAATAGCTATTGTACTTGTCTTGCCATTTGTGTATCTGGTTGAACTCAGCAGCAATGGTATTCTGCAACGCCGCGGTAGCGGACTGCCCGCCCATCTGCTTGCTTATCTGTTTGTTGATAAGGTCATTACCCTCGGCCAAGGCGATCCATTCCGAAGGATTGGACGCAGAGACCTGCGCCCGGACTTCACCGCAACTTAATGCGGTGAAGACCAGACAGCAGATGATTGTGCGTTTCATGGAAATCAGATTAGTAGTTGGCAAACTCATGTATTCTCATTCTTTGACGGTTGTAGAACACCAAGGGACGCAGGTAACCCACGACATCAAGGCAGTCTCTCACTCCGATAAGCTTCAGCTCCGGCGTATTCTTGTCAGTAGAGAAGATCGTGATGGTCTTCAATCCACAGACTCGTTGCATCAGTGACTGGTGCTCATAGAAGTCCACAATACGGTATAGTTCCATATAGTTACGCTCTCTATGAAATACCCCGAATGTGGTGACAAGTTGCTGGCTGTTCACATGATACCTGATGCTATGCAGATAAGCAAGTTGATAGGCAAGATACACAGAGAGAAGGACGGAAAGGACGAGAGCCATAGCAGCAAGAGGCATTTCGTCCATACCTGCATACACATAGCCCGCCACAGACAGCAATATATGTGGCAGAAACGTAACGAGCCATTGTCTTCTGCTCGGGCTCAAGGTGATGGCTTTCGTATGGGGTATCTCGTTGGTCATACTCTTTCTCTGCTATTATCTGTGTATTCCTTTCGGCATCTCACGGGGCTCAATCAGTTCTGCCTCACCGCCGGTGGCTGATTTCCAGTCTCTGGAGATTTCCTCAGCCAGGCGCTTGACAACAGACCCTTCTGTGTTTCTTTTTTCTGACGTTTCTTCTTCGATGTCTCCCGTCTCAACATGGTAATCATAGTCAGCGATGACATCCGACAGGCTCATGGTCTTCTTTCCAAGCAGGGCATCATTCCAGTCCTTGTAGTAACCAAGAGGCTGATGAAGACGCACTCTTTCCTTCTCAATGCCCATATCTTCAGCGATGCTTCTGAAATTAGCAATGAACTGCTTACCGGCTACATCCTTGTCGAAACCAAGGAAATGCTCTGCCTTGGGAGTGGCAGACAGCATTCCCCTAATCTGCATGATGGTAGGATTTCCACCAGTGGAGACATATACACTATAGGGTTTGAAGTCCTTGCACCGGTCTAATTGGAACTGCGCCATGGCATCATAGACACTCTCAAACCACATCACAGTCTTAGCTTTGCTAAGAGGGCCATCAGTGAGGTTGGCTATCCAAAGGCCTTCTGTCCCATTGCTTCCTTCAGCCTTGCCACGATAGCTCTTGCCGTCTTTTCGCTCTCTTCCACGTTCCTCCAGTCCCACAACGGCATCCTTTTCGGGGACGAAGAGCGGAAAAGAAAGATTGGCGAAGGAGAGACCATCCTTCCTCTGCCTGGTTGCAAGCATGAAGAAGTCCTTGAAAATGGCCTGAGTGTCATGGTCAATACCACGTGAGCCAAAGAAACGGTCGAAAGCGCGCTGGCTGTTTCTATCCGTTGGATCCAAATGTTGCAACTTGTAGTCTGACAACCTAAATGGCTTCACGCTCCTATTGGGGACAGCCGTTCGTAACTCTGCTTCGGAGACGGGATGACTGAGCAGACGGTTACAGACGAGGTTGACAAGCAAGTCTTTGTCCATCCCCAGCTTATAGTCCTTGAAAAGGTCAGGATGTTCCTTGATGAAGCTGATGACATTATAGACCTTTTGCTCAGGAGGCTGAAAACACCCCCAGCCACCAGCATTGACAATGAACTTATCACCTGGGACCTTCCTACCGTCACTGCCAAGGCGGATGAAAGAGGGATATTTCAAGCCGTCTCGTCGGTAAAACCGATAGCCTGCATCCTGAAGCACATCCTGTATGCTTACACGTCGGAGAAAGTCATCGTAGGACAGACGGCCACGGTCTGCATTGGATAGTTGCTTGTCAGAGTTGTTCGTCATAGATTTTTGAATTTATAGTTTACCTCTCACTGGGCATCATAGTCCCCTTCCATTTCTCATCTCATTGGCAACATGGTTCGCCATGGCCTCGAAATTACGGGCAGCAATGTCATTGGGCGAGTCAACACCAGGTTTGAAGTAGGGCCTTGGCGCATGACCGTTGACATTTATGATAGTTAGGTCACCTCCTTGAGGTGGCGGCCTATGGAAGCCATGAGCAACTTCGCCTGCCACAACGGCTCCGGCAGTCAGCGCCCCAAGTATCTGCGAGCCAAGGCTGCTGCGGGCTTCGGGACGCGTCTTCATGTCCACCTCCTTGAAGATGGATGAGAAGAGCTTCATGCGGTGGTAGTCATCGAGAGCCATAAACTTGTCATACTGCTTTTGCGTAATCTCATGACTGACGGTCTGACCGTTGATTTGTGCGGTCATCACATATTGCCCGTCAACATCCGTACGGTAGGCGGTGATGCCGGTTACTTCCACCTCTCTGCCATGCTTACCCTCCCGGTACCAGCCTTTGCGATCATTCTCCAATTCAAGATTACGGCCATCGACACTGTTCTCATTGTTGTAGAGATCATTCTGCACGGAGACTGTCTGTTGGGTACTCTGCTGGTTCTGATTTTGCTGTGACTGCTGGAGCTGTGCCAGCACCTCAGGCTTCAAGGCAATGTTGATACGCTCCTTGCTGTTAAGCATGTCCATTGTAATCTTGTCCAGGAAGTCACCACCGATGATGCCATTGATGATCTCCTGTCTTTTGGCTATGGGCGCCTTCTTGATGGAATTGTCGGTGAGCATCTTCAGCTCTTCGTCCTTCAGATCATACACCATATCCATATCTGTGGAGGAGGATTGGATGGTAAGCGTCTTCTTTTCAGGGTCGATAACAATGCCATGAGAGGACAGTACCTCTTGCCATTTCTCATTGGAGAAGTAGACCGGAGAGGTGATGAGTTCCTTGTAGGGCTTGGCGGGTTCTGTGCTACGTGGACGCTGCTGGATAGGTGTGATGACGGACTGTAAGTCCTGCAACACATCTTGTTGGGGAGCCTGGGGCTGTTGCTGGCCACGGTAGTAAAAGCCATAGCCGCCGCTCTGCAGCTCACCGGGTTTCAAACGACGGTCAGGGCGCTCTGCCATCATCGGTCCAGCAAAGAAGACCTGTCCACCGACCCTACGCAGATGCATGCCGTCCTGCTGGCGCGGAGTCCAACCAAGGATAGAAGGCCCCCACATGCCACGACCATACTCGCCGTTACCAACTCGATAGCCGTGAAGTCCCATGGCGACACGCCCAATGGCATTACGTGCATGAACGAAGTTGTGGGGCATATAGAAATCTCCACTGACAATATTGGTGAAGACATTCCATGCTTTCTTGTTGGCAGTGTTAGTACCCCAGTCAGTGAGGGCAAGCATCTGCTTCTCAGTGAGGTTATAGGTAAGCAACGGAGAGTCGTGACCCTGCACGGCTAACTGGTAGTTGTCACCATTGGCGATGATATGGGCTTGCATGCCGTTGCGCAACAGTATGTCACGCATCTCCGGCTGCAAGTCCATTTCACGTGGGTTCAATTGTTTCCTTAGTGCCATTAGAATAAATGTTTAAGATTCGATTGCCTAAGCGTTGCCTTCGGCTACGGCGTTTTCAAGTTCGTCATTTTTGTTGTCCACAAACTCACGGGCGGCATCATCGTTGTCCTCGTCGTAGCCGTGCTCCTTGCAGAACGCCTCATACTCTTCACACCATGCCTCACTGTGGTGACGGATGTAGTCAACCCAGTTGAATTCGCCGTTCTGGTGCTTCTGTACCAGTTCGTACTCAGGATAATAGATTGGACCTTTTTGCATAATATTGATTTTATATAAAATTGTTTTGTTGATATAATATATTCTTTATCTGTGCTGCACGTTACTGCGTGTCTTCAGCTCGTTCCAAAGTTCATCGGTGTACTGTTCCTCAGGCACATAGCTTAGATCACCATTTTCGTCGGTCATCCAACAGCCATACACGCCAAAGGTGTATTTGTCCCACTCGCGCTTGGCGGTACTTTTCCATCTCTGCATGTCGCCATCTTCAATTCTGATTCCGGTCTTGGAATTGAGCAGGTCAATGCCAATCGTGACTTCGGCATCATCCACGACAATAGTAAGCGGATCACCGTTCTGGATAACATTGAGCTCAGTACCACTCAGACTAACCTCGTCGGCAATCACCTGCAGGTTCCGTCCAATGACAGGTGAAGGAACAGACATCACCTGATTGGTGGCAGTATCAACTTGCACAAAGGCCGTTATCTTCTCACCATCCTTGTTGATCTCTGCCAGAATAGCCTTCCCTTCCTTGAGCAGGTTCCGCTGTTGGTCGTCGAACTGTTCGAGTGGTGCATGTTCCAACACAGGAAAGAAAACGACGTTAACTCCATTGCTGAGACGACTGAGCGAGAAACGGGATTTGGCACGAATGCTGCGATCATCATCTGCTTTTACTCGAATGGGTAATACTGGCGTGACGTTGCCAGCTGTGATGTCGTCGATGACACTCATGGGCAAGTCCTCTATCATCTCTCGTGTTAGTCCAAAATCAGAGAGTGTCTCATAGGGGATTTCTTCCTCGCTAAATGATTTTGCTTTTGACATTTGCTTTTTCGGTTATTGGGTTTCTAACTGCGGACGAAATTACGCACGTTTCTTGATAGTACAAGAACTTTGTGTCAGAAGAGGCCTATCTTTAACCTAAGTTGGGTAGAAAATCACGAATGGTACTTTGGGTGATACTCGTTTCCTATATTTCCATAAATTACGGGGCTTTTTTGACTGTGTGTCTTTCTCTTTGGATTAGAATCTACTATCTTTGCCAACATGTTCAGATATACATCCCTCACATTAATGATCTTGCTCTCTTCTTGGTGGAACATCAAGGCTGGAGCACAGACTTTCCACACTGTAGTTGGCAATGGACCTCGCTACAAGGTGGAGCAATCAGTTACATCCATACAGCAAGAGACGACTCTATGCGATAGCTCTCAAACTATATTGACAAAGTCTGTGCAAACTGCGACAACATCAGATACAAAAAGAACGGAGCAGACAAGTTACCCGTTACAGGTAGCTTATCCGCTCCGTCAAACAAAACTTGTTGTCACTTCTCCCTACGGGTGGCGTAAGCATCCGGTGACTGGTGTACGCAACTTCCACAACGGTGTTGACCTTCGAGCTAACTTTGAACCAGTCTATGCCATGCTGCCGGGCGAGGTTATTAGTACAGGATATGAGTCAAAGGGTGGCAATTACATCACGCTTCGTCATGGTGGCATACATGTATCCTACTGTCATCTTTCCTTTATCGCCGTGAAGAAAGGCTCTTCCGTCTTTCCAGGTCAGGCCATTGGCGTAAGCGGTAACAGTGGAACAAGCACAACAGGGCCTCACCTTCACATTGCAGTTAAAGATGATAACAAACAATCTGTTTCTGCAGAGCTTTTATTAAGAAGAATAGGGGGCATACTTCAATCTTGGTAATATTCTTCTCAGTAACAGCACCCCCCTGAAGGTTTAGCAGTGCCAGACTGGGTTGTTTATTGTCTTCCTGATGGATAACTAGCCGCTGTTACATAACCCGATTGTTTTTCATAATTAATCTATCGTTGTAGGTTCTGCCGCGATTGCCATGTCGCCCTCCTCTTCGGGTAGGTCATACTTAAGAGAATGATCTTGAAGGAATATATGGTTGAGAGTGAAAGCAAGGGATTCCAACGTCTTATCACGGTTTGGGGATTTCAGTTCACACTCCCAAATAGTGATGCAATGCCAACCCATCTTGGCAAGTTGCTGTTGCTCCTGCTTGTCGCGTTCTTTGTTACGGTTGATTTTCTTTGTCCAAAAATCCACGTTGGTCTTTGGCATGCGGAAATATTTGCAAACCTCGTGCCCATGCCAAAAGCATCCGTTGACAAAGATGCAGGTGCGGTACTTGCGAAGCACAAGGTCAGGATGACCAGGCAACCGAGGATTGTTCAGCCGATAACGAAAGCCCTCTTTCCACAAGTATTTGCGCACAAGAATCTCTGGCTTCGTGTTCGCAGAGCGAATAGAGACCATATTATGGTGACGTTGTTGTGGTGTTAGACTGTCCATATTTGCAAAGATAGCTATTTTTGTCGATTTGGTACTCTAACAAGAATCAAAATTATCCAGGAAGGCTTAGAATTTATAGCTTTAATGCAGTTGAAATGGAATAAAAGTAACTATTCCCTTTGTTAAATTGAAGAAAATTGGTAAATTTGCATTTCGACATATTATGACTAATTCAACTTGCGAACTGCGGTTACAACTATAGATTATGGCACGATCTCGATATTACTATTCTGACACAATATCAGATTTCTTAGGCAAGGCCAATAACTCTATCATAGGAGATTTGACTATTGCCAGCCAACATGACATTAATGATGAAACCACCATGGCCTGGTTGGAAGAAATTGATGTCATGAAGAAAGTCTTAGTGCCGTATTCCAATTCAGGGAGCATCTTCTTCGAATACAACATACCGCGGATGGGCCGCCGCATAGATGTTGTTACAATCATAGATGGTATAATCTTTCTTTTTGAGTTCAAGGCTATGAATGAAGAGTTTTCACGCGAAGCCTTTATTCAAGTATGGGACTATGCCCTGGATCTGAAAAACTTTCAGTTGGGCAGTAAAGACAGAATCATAATCCCAATTCTCGTAGCGACTCAAGCGCCAGATAGCAACTGCAGGTTAATGTTGTCTCACTATGAGGATAACGTCTATGAGCCGATGTTGTCAAACGCCAGTAGGCTCGGGCAATGCATTAAGAAAGTTTTGGACGAACTGCAACCGGTGAAGTCTTTTGATCCTGTACGTGATCTTCGTTGGGCTCGAAGTGGTTATGAACCGACTCCCACTATCGTGGAAGCGGCCATTGCCCTTTACAACCATCATTCTGTAGAGGACATTACTAAGCACGATGCCGATCTTGAAGGTGCTACAAAGAAAATAGATGAGATTATTGCATATAGCAAGGCGAACCATAGAAAATCAATATGTTTTGTGACGGGTGTTCCAGGAGCTGGAAAGACATTGATAGGTCTTCAAACGGCCATAAACCATTTTAAAATAGACCGCAACGAGGGCGCTGTATATCTCTCTGGCAACTATCCACTTGTAGAGGTGCTACAAGAGGCTCTTGCAAGAAACTATGTGAAGCAGGAAAAAGAGAAGTATGCCAGGAAGAAAATCAAAGGAGAAAATCCCGAAAAGCCTGTTTCCAAGAAAGAGGCACGTAGCCGCGTGAAATCCTTTATTCAGATGATTCATCATTATAGGGACACTTATCTTGAAGGCATTAAAGTTGAAGGCAATAACTTGTTGCCAATTCCGGGCTATTTTGAGAGTCATTTGGACAAAGCATTCGTGCCTACTGAACACGTTACGATATTCGATGAAGCGCAACGTGCCTGGACTCAGGAAGAGTTAGCGCGATTCTTGAATGACAAAAGCAAGGGAAAGACAAACGTTCTAAAAAACTTTCCATTCAGTGAGCCTGAATTCCTCATTTCTTGTATGGACAGACATCAAGTCTGGGGAGTGGTCATCTGTCTTATTGGCGGTGGGCAGGAGATCAACAAAGGCGAAGCCGGTATAAGCGAGTGGATCTCGTCTTTGAATCGGCGTTATCAGCATTGGGATATTTATATGTCGGACCGATTGACAGACGACGAATATGCCAAAGGGCGTACCTTTGACGTAGTCAACAAAGGAAATCTTCATGTTGAGCCAGGTCTACACCTTTCAGTGTCCATGCGTTCTTTCAGAGCCGAGAAAGTCTCAACGTTTGTCCATCAACTGCTTGAACTAAATCCTTCAGCGGCGTCGGAAACACTCAAAGAGTTAGATAAATATCCTATAGTTCTAACACGTTCTTTAGATAAAGCTAAGAAGTGGCTGAAGAGTAAGGCAAGAGGGTCTGAGCGCTATGGACTGCTAGCAAGTAGCAAGGCAGAACGCCTCAAAGCCATATCCATTAATGTGCGGTATCAGCCCGATTTTGTGCAATGGTTTCTTGCGGAAGACACAGATATAAGATCTTCTAACTGTTTGGAGGATACGCTAACAGAATTCAAGGTGCAGGGGCTGGAAATCGACTGGGCTTGTGTTGCTTGGGATGCCGACCTACGTTTGAACAAATCTCATTCAGCTTGGGAGCATTGGCAACTTCGAGGTGGAGAGAAATGGATAAAGATTAACAAAAAAATCAATCAAAAATATCAAATAAATGCCTATAGAGTATTGTTAACCCGTGCCCGTCAGGGCATGATTATCTTAGTACCAGAGGGTGACAATAGTGTTCCGCCAGACGAAACCCGTAAACCTGAATGGTATGATGGTATATACAGCTATTTAAGGAGAATAGGCATAAAGGAAATTTAAAATGGAATATATTGGAATAGACATATTTTCGGGAGCTGGCGGATTAAGTTTAGGAGCAGAATGGGCTGGCGTAAATGTTAAAATAGCTATTGAAAAAGACAAGAGTGCTGCTGAAACTTACAAGCTCAACCATAAAGAGGCAACGGTATTGTGTGATGATATTAAGGATATCAATGCACAAAGTCTAATTGGTGACCAACCTGTCTTTATTATCATGGGGGGGCCTCCATGTCAAGGCTTTTCTTTGTCCAACACAATGAGCCGTAATATGGACAACCCGAATAATCATTTGTTCGAAGAATTCCTGCGTTTTGTGAAGGATATTAAGCCCAAATGGTTCCTATTCGAGAATGTTTGGGGCTTCACAAAAATGGAGGATGGAAAAACCGAAACCTATGTTCAACATAGATTTGAAGAATTGGGTTATAAGGTATCCCCAAAGGTATTATGGGCAAATGATTACGGCGTGCCACAAAGAAGGAACAGATTCTTTATGGTTGGAAATCTTGATGATATCGACTTTGAATATCCAAAGCCGGTTGATTATCAAGTCACTGTTGAACAGGCAATAGGAGATTTGCCTGTGTTAGAAAATGGAGATAGCTTTGAATCTTTGGAATATAGTAAAAGTCTCGAACAAGCCAGTAACTATGCCCAAATCATGAGGAGAAAATCTAAAAAGGCTCTTCAGAACTATGTTTCAAAGAATAATGATTTGGTAATAGAAAGATATAAGCATATACCTCAGGGCGGCAACTGGAGAAACATTCCTGAGGAACTAATGCAAAATTATTCGGATAAGACTCGTTGCCATAGTGGCATTTACAAGCGCCTTAGGGCCGACCAGCCTTCTGTAGTTATATCTAACTACAGAAAAAGCATGCTTATACACCCATATCAGAATAGAGGATTGTCTGTTAGGGAGGCGGCGCGGATACAAAGTTTCCCCGATGACTTTATCTTCAAGGGGCCAATATCTCACATTCAACAGCAAATTGGAAACGCAGTTCCACCGTTGCTGGCCAAAGCAGTGATTGAAAAGATATTGTCGTACTCTAAATAGGAAACATTATGAGTAGACACAGAAAGAATACTCCTAGAGCAAATATTCTAATGGGTTCAATGCGCTCAATAGGATATACTTTTGAGACAGCTATATGCGATGTCATTGACAATAGCATTAGTGCCCACTGCAAAAATGTATATCTCTACTTTCCACAGAATCCATTAGCGAGTCTCGCTGTTGGAATATTGGATGATGGAGATGGAATGTCAAGCGAAAATCTTTTTGAAGCGATGAGATACGGTAGCTCTTCTTCCGAAGACCAAAGAGCTGATGATGATCTTGGTCGTTTTGGATTGGGTATGAAGTCGGCATCTATGTCCATGTGTAGAATATTGACAGTCGCTAGTAAGTTCGAGGGTAAAATCCATGCATTTACTTGGGATTATAATTTTATACAAAAAGAAGGAGAGTGGATCACCATTGAACATACTCAAAATGAAATCATTGATCTCCCATATATCGAAAAGCTAAAGGCACTTGAACATGGAACTCTTGTAATATGGAGAGACTTTGATGTCATAAGCAAATCCAGCAATGGTCAGGTTTACGAAACACTGAACGAATACAAAAATACGGTAAACGATGCAGTAGCATTGATTTTTCATAGGTTTCTTAATGCAAAATTCAAGAACCATATATGTATACATGTCAATAACTCAAGAGTTACAGGATTGGATCCTTTTTTGGAAAACCACCCTAAAACTACTTCCAGAAAAGAGAGGTCTATTGCTATAGAAGATAGTCATGGAGAGGAAAGGCTTATTAAAGTTAAGGCCTTTATTCTTCCATATGCCTCGGACCTTAAGACCAAAGATCGCAAGCTCGTAGGTGGTGTAGAGGGATTAAAGTCTAAGCAGGGATTCTACATTTACAGAAATTATCGACTTATAGTTTGGGGTACTTGGTTTGGTATGCGTCCTCGGTCAGAGCTTACGAAAAACGCTCGTATAAGAGTTGATATACCTAACAGCCTTGATGACATTTTTAAGATAGATGTAAAAAAAGAAACGGCATATCTCCCAAAACGCATTCAAAACCAAATGAAACGTTTGGTTGCGGATGCCCTCGAAACATCAATAATCAAACAAACGCATCGTGGGCGTAGAGAAGACCAAGGAGACATAGATTATATTTGGAGTAGAATGATGACTAGAGAAAAAACTTTCTATTATCAGATCAATCGAAACAGCGAACTTTTAAAGCTCGTTAAGGAGCACATGTCTTCCGAGGGCCAGACTTACCTGGATATTCTCTTAAAAGAGATAGAGAAAAATTTACCTATTCAGCAAATCTATATAGACAAGTCCAATGAATCCATAAGCGAAGATGAAGAAGATAAAGATACGCGTCGTAAGGATGTGCTGAATCTTGCAATAACAATGGTTGACTCTATTAAGTCGTTTCATATCAAGACGACTAGCCAAGCGATTCAAGACTTGATGAATTCAGAGCCATTTTGCAATTATAAAAGTATCAAAGACGAACTCTTAAACTATTACAAAGATGAAGTTGAGCAATGAACAATTAAATGATCTGAGGGTCATTATATCCGGATTAATTTCTCTTGATAAGACCAATAAAAAGGAGATTGCCTATGATGACATAGACAATTATATTAATCGTGCTCTTGCTTTTGCAGGTTTGGAAATAGACAAAGAAGATCGCGACTCTCTTTTTACGGAAATAGAATATCAAAATAAAATTACTCATACGGCAGACCAAGTCATTTTTGATGATTATGACAATCTTAGGGACTGGTATCATCGAGATGGTAATAGCGATAATTATTTTTGGAATCGCTACTACCAATACTTGGTAGAAAAGTCCAACTTAGATCAGAAAAGCATCAACCGTATGGATTTCACCACACTGCCACAAATCATGAATTGTCTTGGCAACCCCAAAGAAGATTTTAAGGGAAAACGGTTAAGAAGAGGATTGATAATAGGTGATGTTCAGTCTGGTAAGACAGCCACATATACAGGTCTAATTTGCAAAGCTGCCGATGCTGGATATAAGGTTGTCATTCTGCTTGCAGGAATTACTGAAAGTCTTAGGAAGCAGACGCAAGAAAGAATAGACGAAGGCATAATTGGTAGGACAAAGGTAAAAGTTGGCAAGATTGAAAAGACCATGCAGGTAGGTGTAGGATTGGACAACAAACCGCTCAAAGCTACGTCTTTTACTTCTTGTGTTTCTGATTTTGTTGCGAATACGGACAAAATAGCTACTTCTTTGGAAGAGCACAAATCATTAGTCATTTTCGTGATTAAGAAGAACGTGTCCGTTCTGCAAAAACTCCTTAACTGGTTGAAAGACTATAATCTTGACCCGGTTAAACAATATGTGGATCAACCCATGCTTTTGATTGATGACGAAGCAGACAATGCCTCCGTCAATACACGTAAGGATGAGACAGATCCAACACGAACGAATAAACTTATTCGCAATATCTGTGATCTGTTCAAAAATGCCACATACGTAGGATTTACAGCAACACCTTTTGCCAATGTGTTCATAGACCCTGATTCTGTGGATAGCATGAAACGTGCAGATTTGTTTCCCGAGCATTTCATTTACGTACTCCCAACTCCATCTACATATATTGGTGCAGAGAAAATTTTCGACCCTAATGGCTCCTGCCATTCTAATCTCAGATACATTAGTGATATAGAGGAGCCAGACTATTTCTCCCAAGAGTATAAAGATGCAAAGGAAGAAGACCCAGAGTCATTGAATTGTGGCACTTTTTATTATAAACATCTAAAGGAGTGGCATGGGAAGTTGCCGAATTCATTGCATCAAGCCATATTATGTTTTTACTTAGCCAATGTGGTGAGGGATTTGCGAGGTGAGATCGAGAAGCCAAGAAGTATGCTCGTAAATATGTCTCGGTTTGTCAAGGTCCAGAAATATATCAAGGAGTATGTGGAAGAACAGCACAATGCTTTTCTTTCTACTGTCACTTATGATTTCTCTGAGAAGGATGATGAAAACAAATCGTTACCCCTATATAAAGAGTTGGAAAAACTCTGGAACGACAATTTCTCGAACATAAGTGACATTAAGTTCGACCGTGTCATTAGAAAAAAGTCTTTACTTGATGCGGTGTCGAATATTGAGATAATGGTAGTAAATGGTGGAAAATCTAGTGGCAAACTAAATTATAAGACTAATAAGAGTCTTAGGGTTATTGCTATTGGCGGTTTAGCCCTTTCGCGTGGATTGACACTCGAAGGATTACTGATAAGCTATTTCTATCGCAACACGGCTACCTTTGATGTTCTTATGCAGATGGGAAGATGGTTTGGCTACAGACCACATTATTCTGATCTTTTCAGAATTTGGATCAGCCATATTAGCGCTGATTGGTATAACGAAGTGGCAAAGGCTTCCAAAGAATTAAAGGAGGATATAGAGCAGATGAACCTGCAAAAGCTCACACCAAAAGATTTCGGTATAAAGGTGAGAGATTTCTGTGATGACCTCCAGATAACAGCCTCTAATAAGATGAGGAATGCTTCAGACTGGTTCGAATATACATATTGGGGGAGTATTTGCGACACACCTTATGTAAGTCGTAGTGTGGAACAAAACAAGAAGAATTGGACATCCGTTAAAAAACTTTCTCAAAAACTCTTTAGGGATGGTTACAAGTTTCTATTTGCAGACCAGCGACAGCAAGCTAATGAAGATGTTAATTCTGAGAGCGCAAAATCAAGATATTTTGCAGACGTGCCAAAAGACATTATTGTTGATTTCTTATCAACAATAAATTGTTCTTTGATGAACCCGAAATTCATCACAAGTCAAATTCTTGATTTCTTGAAAGATTCAGAGAACACGGGATTAGATAAATGGGATGTGGTTTTTGAAGGTGGTGATGGAAAATTGCCATATGATATTCCTGGTCTAGAAAAAATAAAATGCGTTGACCGTGCTATCTATGCTAATGGAAATGTTGTACAGATTAGCTCTAGACGTAGACTTCTTGGTACGCGTGAGGGTAAATTCACACTAACAGAGCAACAGATAAAACAAGCAGAAGAAAGGCAAAGGAATGCATGGATTAAGGAAGATGGCGAGGATTCTTCTAATATGACGAGAGCCATTCCTGTAAAGGCGTACTTTGAATATCTTCCAGATAGGAAACCTATTTTGGTCATCATGCTAATTGAAACTAATGCGAAAGATGATGAGAATACCAAGGCTACAGAAACACAAAGATCGCGTTTCAGCGACTTTGTAGACAAATTGGGAGAAGATCGTCTCGTTGCTTTTGCAATAGGCTTCCCAGGCCGTGGAAAGCAAGCTAAATATAAAAAATACAAAGCCAACAAGGTATTCCAAAAACTGAATATGTTTGACGAAGAAGATGAGTTAGAAGATGAAGAATAAATTATTTCAGATATTCTCAGATGGATTTCGATCTGGTCAATATATTCGCTTAGGCGATAACAAGTCATTGAGCCTTTATCTTGGCAAAGATGACTCGGGTAACTATTCATTTGAATTCAGGGGTATGTACACACCAGTAAGGATAAGTAGCTCTGACGTTATAGTTGTGTCCCAGCTTAAGGCGAAGGACGCTTATGTACTTAGATTCTCTTTGAACAATAGAGATCTCCTTGAATACTTTTGTACGTTTTGTGAAGACTTGTTTGACTCCACCAGTCAAGTATGTGATGACGAAACAGCATACAATCAACTATGTGAGAGATATTTTTCGTGGAAAAAATTATTCAAGCCTCATGCCGGTTCTATGTCTGACACAGAAATCGTCGGTTTACTTGGAGAGCTGCTGTTCATGGATGATCATATGATACCTCAATATGGCGTTGCTACAGCTCTAGCAAGCTGGATGGGACCTGAAAAGACCCACAAGGATTTTTCGACTGAAAATATGTGGTATGAGATCAAAACTATAAATAGCGGCAAAACAACAGTTAGAATATCTTCACTTGAGCAATTAGATGGTGATATAGAGGGGCAACTGGTGGTCTATGATCTTGAAAAAATGAGTCCATCCTTTAATGGCTTGAAACTTAATCAATTAGTGCAAAAGATACTCCATAAGTTGGGAGCAAATTATAGAGAAGAATTTATCTCTAAACTCAGTCTCTATAATTATGACTTTTCACCAAACTATGACAATTACGTTTATTCTGTGGTTGGATGCTCTATGTATACAGTAAAAGAAGGCTTCCCCAGACTTAAGCGAAATGACATTCCAATGGCAATCAATAAAGTTCAATATGACATTAATCTGTCAGACTTGGATGATTATAAACTATAAACCTTTTCTGTTATGACAATCGAAGAATACAGAGAACAATTTATCGAAGGCCTGCGTTTTGATGCTGAGCATGAAGGAACAGATCCGGAATCTCAGTTTATCAATAAAGCATTAGAGCAACTTGAAGACATAGGAGAACTCAATGATCCTATGCCTATGTCTATTGAGATTAAAGGAAGGCGTGGTAGACTTATGTCATTTGATGCATACGCTTATGATGATGCAGATTGCGCACTTTGTTTAATTACCAGTGATTTCTCAAATCAGAAAACGGAATCAGAAACATTAACTAATAGTCGCATAAATGAAATAGTTAATCACATGGAGAATTTCATTGACGAAAGTGTTAATGGGAACATGTCCGACTATTGTGACGACTCTGATCCAGCCATAATATTAGCTCGAGAATTTCGCAAACGTATTGGCAAGTCAATGCTTGACACAGAAATACTTCGCTTTAAATTTGTGATTATTTCTGACAAGATTTTAAGTAAACAAGTCAAAAACGTCAGTCGAGATAATTTCTTAGACCGCCCGGTAGAGCTAAATGTTTGGACGCTGGAAAGATTTTTTCAATCTTTTGAGACCAATACAAGCGAGATTATAGAATTTGATACTTCTGAATTCAATTGCGACGGAATTCAATACCTTAAGGCGGATCTTGGCGATGGTGTCAAGTATGATGCATACATGGGCATCGTGCCTGGTAAATTCCTTGCCGATATATATCTGAAGTATGGAAGCAAATTGCTTCAAGGTAACGTTAGGGCATTCCTTAGTGTAAGAGGTAAAGTTAACAAAGGTATACGAAACACCATAATCAATAGCCCAAAGGATTTCTTTACCTATAATAATGGTATTGCCTTAGTTGCAAGGTCTGTTGGATTCTCAGCTGACCATACAAAAATCGTGCACTTTCGTGATCCTCAGATTATCAATGGAGGACAAACAACGGCATCGCTGGCAAATGCGATCATTAAACGAGAAGATAAAAATGGCATGGATAATCTTTATGTTCCAATGAAACTGACAGTTTTGAACATTGAAGATGAAATGTCTGAGGACGAAATAGACGAGTACAATGCTATAACCCGCAAGATTTCAGAATGTGCTAACAGTCAGAATGCTGTTTCAGCAGCCGACTTCTTCTCCAATCATCCTTTCCATGTAATTATGGAGAAAATGTCAAGAAAAGTCATGGCTCCTCCGGTGAATGGAAAGCCTTATCAAACAATTTGGTTTTATGAGCGCTCACGTGGCAAATGGGATCAAGAGCAAATGAAATTAACAGATGCTCAGACGAAACTGTTTAGAGAGAAGAACCCTAAAAATCAGGTGGTTAAAAAAGAGAAATTGGCAAAATGCTTGAATTCAATATACATGAATCCAAATCAGGTGTGCCAAAGCTCGGCTATCAACTTTAGTCGATTTGCCACCATTATTGATGATATGTATGAAAAGCATCGTGACGATATAAATGAGGAATTTTTTAAGAAAAGCATAGACTCCGTCATAATTTTTGATACTTTGGATGCAATGATAGGCAAAGCATCTTGGTATCCTAAGGGCGGTAACAAAGCTCAAATTACTCCTTATACTATCTCCAAACTGATGACTTTAATTCCAAAGGATAAGGATTTGGATTGGAAAACTATATGGCAGAAGCAGACTTTATATCCAGCACTAGCAGAGGAGTTGATAAAGCTTGCGTATGTTACTCACAAATTCCTTATGCAGGAAGCAAATGGCGGTTTGGTTAGAACCATCTCTAGAACCCAAAAAGTATGGGATGACTTCAAAAAATACAAATACGAATTGTCTGACCAGTTTTTAGCATCCTTGATTTCAAAAGAAGAAACCAAATCAGAAGAGCAAGCTGCTAAGAGAGCTCATAAATTCAATTCGGAGATTGACAATTCCGTAGAGATTTTCAATCTCGGTGCTAACTATTGGTATAAGATTTATAATGATCTTGTAAAATCGAGCATCCTTTCTTATGGAGATTGTGCTTTTGTAAAGGGTATAGCTGACTATATAAACAAAAATCGGCTACCGACACCTGCGCAATGTAAGAGGCTTATGAAAATAGTCGCTAAGGCTGAAGATAAGGGATATTTGATGCCATAAATCCTATAATGCTTGCAATGTTCTGGAACATGCGACAGTGATTGTTTTTATCACTTTGCACTATATGTGCTGATAAAAGCTGTAGAGCAGACTAATGCTGAAGATTCCATTGAAATGCTCAAGATGCTTATAGATGGTAATCGGTTAAAAGACATAAGTGACCTTCCAATTGATTTGGCGGTTCGATTCTTATGCAGACAAAAAACCGGTATCATCAGCATTAACGTTGGTGATACCGGCCAGAATAGGAGATTTTCTTATGTATCTACATGAACAACTTGGTTGAAATGAAAAAAGGGGCTGACCCGAAGGGCAGTCCCAGTTCCACTGAGCAGTGAATGAAGCCGGTTAAGCGACTTCAATCTTCTTTGTCTCTTTCTCAGCCTTGGCCGTGCGAGGAAGGGTGATATGAAGCACACCGTTATCAACTTTTGCCTCAATCTTGTCTTTCTCCACATCGTCAGGCAGGGTCAGAGCCTGCTCGTAATTGCTGTATGAGAACTCACGGCGCAGATAGTGCTCCTTCTTGTTCTCGTCTTTCTTCTCGTCCTTGTGCTCCATCTTGATGGTCAGGCAACCGTCCTTATCGACGTTCACCTTGAAGTCATCCTTTGTGGTGCCAGGGGCTGCAAGCTCAACTTCGTAAGCCTTATCGTTTTCCTTGACATTGATAGCAGGTGCTGTGACGTTCATGCGCGGCATCCAACTCGTGTTAAACATGTCATCAAAGTCATTGTCCAACCAATTGTTCATGTCTCTTAATACTGGATACAACATAAGTCAAAGCCTCCTAATTATCAATTAATTCTTTATTTATCTTGGAGTTCTTCCATCGCTCTCTGGACTTCTTTCGTTGTCCTTCGTCCGACTTCCGAACTTCACTTATGTCTATGCAATTTGCGTGCCTGTTGGTTATCTGTGACAAGTCGTGCCGCGATTGTCAGCAATGCTTAAAATATTTACACTTTAGTGACAATTATGGCAGAATTTGATAAAGGAATAATACCGATCGATTTGGGCATTCAGATAAACAATTGTACCTTTGTACTCGCAAAACTGAAACAGACAATGGACAAGAATACATTCAAGCAGGAAATCAACGACTATAAAGCGCGCGGCGGCAAGTTTGCCTTCGCCTTCGGGGACATTAGCCTCCCGGTCATCTTTCATGAGAAGTTGAACATGTTGGGAGTGAAAATGCCAGCACATGAGGTGTTTGTGCCCATCGACTATACGCAAGACTTGGGCGACAACCTTGATGTGCTATTGAACAGCTTGCTCGACAAGTATCCACAACTTAGTGAATAGATCTTCCTCTTTTACTGAATCTGACAAAGATATTGAAACTCTGCCCATCTCCTCTTTTTGATGCTAGGTATCACTCTCCCTTTCCACCGGCAGAAGTCTAAGTAGTCTTGTTCTATATCCTTGCGTCCTTGACGGATTTTCTGAATCAGGCGGCTGGGCTTGTATTTGCCGTTGCCAAGAATCTTGGCCGGACCAACATTATAGCTCAAGACGGTAAGCAGTAGAGCATAATCGCCATAGCCTTTGAATTGCTTAAACAACTTGCGGAGATCTTCATATAGAAGGGAGTCTCCCTGTTGGCGGGTGATGTTATGCGAGATATGCTCTCCTGGTTGGATGCGATGTCCCCAGCCGATGTACGGTCCCTTTCCACTATGCCATCCCTCGAAGTGTTTGATGATGAGAGCTGCCCGCTGAATTGGGGGCAGCTGCATCATAGCTTCGCTTTTCTGCGCTTTGGCAGAAAGACCGATGAAAGAAAGGAGTAAAAATATTATGTGTCTTATGTTATTCATGATGGGTTATCAGGTTTTGGTTTACGTTGAATGGTCTCGACCATCTGTTTGATGTCTTCTGTCACCTTGACGAAATTCTTGTAGAGGATGCGTTCACGCTCCTCCTTACTTTTGAAGGTGTAGAACTTAGGGAGAGGATAATTCTTGTAGTCGGCTTCCTCCTTCTTGATTTCATCCATATCGAAGTCGGTTTTGGAAAAGAACTTGGAAGTTTTGAACTCCTCGCTCTCTTGGATATTCATCGAGTCATTGAAGCCGGTCTTGGTGGCCACGAAGTCCCTTGCTGTCTGACCACATATCCAACCGGTAGGCATGTCGGAAATCTTGCTGGCAGGAACAAGACTATCCATATTCTCATTGAGGTTGATAGATGTCTTGTCACGGTCTATGGTCACGCCCTTCTTGAGTTGCACTACCTTGCCGAAGATGTCGTTAGAAAGCCATTCCAACGTCTCCTTGCTGCGCGCCGAGCCGCTGACCACGTTGCCTACTGTGGTAATGATCTTCTGCATGCCCACCTTGCCATAGTCCGCCTCCAACTGCGGCAACTCCTGAAAACCAAGGGTGACAGAAACCTTGTTGCTACGTGCCGTACCGATTAGACGGTCTATCTTGTGAAAGTACAGTGTAGGCAACTCATCAACGATGATACTAACGGGGATATTCTTGCCCTGTCCAGTGTTCACTCGCGTGACGAGTCGGTTGAGAATAAGGGCATTCAAAGCACCGATGATACTCTCCATCTCCGGGTCGTTAGCGATGAGCAGGTAGCTGGGATTCTTCGGGTCGCTAACCTTCAGATCGAAGTCGTCACCATCTTTGTGGAAGATCCAATAGCTTTCTTTAGTGGCCAATCGGGAGGTATAGACACGCAGGGTGCCTATCATACCCTCCAATTGTTCGAAGGCTTTCTGCTTGAATGCCGACTGGAAAGGACCGAGCAGAGGAGCCACCTCCGGGTCTGTGTCAAGCACCTCGAAGATGGTTTGATAGCTCTCGTTGAGGAAAGAGAGAATGTGTGGCATGTCACTGTACTTGCCCAGCCAGTAGGCAGGCTCTACCAATTCGCCATTGTTGTTGAAGACCTTTCCTGTAGGCTTCCAGATACGAGTCTTAGGGTCATAGACTTTCTCGGCCTTGAGCATGTGGCCATCGGCATCGTATGGCTCCTTTTCGTAATTGACGAAGAAAGCGATACATGCTGCGAGGAAGTTAACGGCAGAAGTTTGGAAGAATTGGTCACTGCCGCCTCCGCCTTCCTTCTTGCCTTTCTGCAAGGACTCCAACAGTGTCTCCGCAGTCTCGGATGCAGCGGCGAGACTTGGAATGTACTTATGCTGGATGGGGTTGACACGGCGCGAAGACTCTACATCGACGAAGTTGATGACGCTGAATTTGCAGCCTTGAGGCAGCCGTCCGGCCTTTTTATTGACGCAATAGTGATAGTAGAGTTTCTGACCAAGCGTCGGCCATTTGTAGTCATAGACCACCATGGCAAATCCCTTGGCACTGTGTTGGCGGATAAACGGTTCTATGACCGAGAAGGTCTTACCAGAACCAGGTGTCCCCACAACCCACGTACCACGAAAGCAGTTGACGATATTGATCCAGCCTTTACGGAACTTGCCTTTGTAATAATAGCGCATGGGGATGTTGACGGAATATTTGTTCTCGATTAGGTTTTCACACTGCTGAAAAGACTCATTTTCCAGGTTGAATCTGTCCTTGAGTAGTCCTTCCTTCAAGAACTTGGAAATGTTGTCCAAAGCTACATGAACGAGGATGGTACCGACAAGTGTGGTTGCCATGTAAAGCAGGATATTGAGTCGGATGGAATAGAGCTTTGTCTCCATGGGAAATCCAAAGAGCCAGACAGACACTATGACGAGCCCAATGCCGCCCACCAAAGGGTACAGCACTTGCTTCCTCGCGTCAAACTCAATGTGCTTCTTGTTGCGGGTGCCAATACAGGTGATACAGACCAAGATAAACGTAGCGATCTTGCTATAGACAAGATTACCGTCGTTGTAGATAAACCATCTTTTGATGCGGTCATGCAAATCTGTGATAAGTCCTCCAAGGAAATCAAGTTGCCCGGGATTGATGGCATACTCGAAGAACTCCAGCAGAACCGATATGTAAACGACTGCACGGAATATCTTGTAGAACCCCTGCAGTTCCTTGCTTTCTTCCATAGATTACTCTTTATTTAAATCGTGTCATAGACTCCATGAATAGCTGTTGTGTCTTGCACGCCTACTTTATAGTTCTCGTTGATTTCATGATGACCGTCACACCCTGCTAAGCCCAAGATAAGGGAGAATGTGAGCAGTTGGATAGAAATTATTACTTCCTTTTTCATGATATTGTTTGTTTACAAGTTAACCCTTGCGCCTATCGAGACACCAGTCTTGAACAGGTCTTCGCCGCGTGCCATCACATCGGTACGGACATTCCAAAAGAGTTGGATGCCACCCCTCAATTGGTAGGTATGCTCATAGCCTACAGTGCCGCCTCCGACAAATTTATTAGTGTCTGAACCACCCAATACGCCGATACGTAGACGACCGACATCGTTCCTGCCAACGTGAACCGCTGGCTTGTAGGCGATGCCTACAGTCCAAGTGTTGTAGTTGTGCCAAAAGCTGTCCCTACAGATATGACCGCAGTCATCACATTCCGCCCATTTGAGATAGACATTACCGAAATACTCCCATGCATGGTGGTAGTGTGTCTCATGCTCATAGCTAAGGGTTGCATCCAAACCGTTTTCATAGAAAAGTCCGATACCGAGCCCTATGCGGCTGCTGTTATCATCGGCTCTTGCCTGAAGAATTGCCATCAGGCAGAGCAGTATTGCAAGCATCTTCTTCATATCTATTCCTCCTCCAATAACACATGATGGAACGAGTCTGCTGAAAGTACATCCTCATAGTCGATGTTCAGATAGATAGTGCGTCCACTAATCTGCTTCTCGCTCATCTCTATGGTCAGTACCTTATCATTAGGAAAGGTCATTTTCTTTAGGACAATCACATTACGATAGCCGTACTTGAAAGACTTTGCCTGTTCCAACACCATGGAAGGCTCGAGTTCGATAACCTGTACGTTAGTGGCCTTTCCTTGCTTCTTGTCAGCAAGTTTCACACGGATTTGGTCGATGTCGAACCGGATATTGGTATAATTGTCAACAGAGAAGTCAAGGAAGAAATAGTCGCCCATAGCATAAATGTTGTTCAGACGCATCTTCATGCGATGCGCTTTGGTGCTTACATTCCTTATCCTTGCCGGTGAAGTCCATACCTGCCGGGCATAACGTGCCATATCGGCTGTAGAGAGGCTGACGGCAGGATTGTTATAAGGTTGCTGCTCCCAGACTGTAATCTCTTTATCCGTCACTGCCTCCTGAAGCCTTGTGGTATAGATGAGGGAATACTGGGTGCGGTAACGCTCGGTGACGATAGTAACGATAGCCAAGACATCTCCATCGGCATTCTTGTCTGCGCCCTCCTTGGGCTTGAGCCGAATTGTGTTGCTGATGGGCTGGTCGCCCACTACCTTGTCAGTGGAAATATCCACAAAACGGATAGGTTCTGTGGCTGTGATGACTGTGGTGACCTGCTCGTTGACGGTGAGCTGCGGCATCTCCTGATAGGTCTGTTGGGCATAGACACCTACCGTATGGCAGATGGCAACGGCAGCTATAAAGAGCGATTTAGTGATATTCATGTTATCTGTGTTTTGATGGGTTGACTATTTTGTTTTGGTTTCTTTGCTATTAATCAGGTACACAAATGTGCCATATTTAAGTTTCACGCTATTCTTCCGGATAGCCTTGCTGATGGCATTGCTTGTCTTTTGATAGGCATTTTGTGCGGCCTGCATGCCCCATTGCTGAAGGCTGTTGCCACTATTGGTAGAAGACATGTCCATGTTACCGCTCATGGCACCACTCGCCACATCCTTTGCGGTCTCACGGAAGCTGCTGCCTGGCACATAAAGTCCTTCCAATCCATCGGCATCATAGAGCGAGAGGTTGATCTTGACAATCTCATCACTGACCATCACGCTTTTCACCGAACCCTTGACACGCTGACTGCCAAAACCACTCATGATGGCATAAAGATAACTGCCTTTGCGGACGACAGTCTCACCAACTTCAATGTCATCGAGAAGACGCAATCGGACACGGCTACCATCAACCGCTTTAATATTCTCGTCTATGATAGCCTTTATCATGTGAGGCTCTTTTTCGTTTGCCGTCAGCGTATTGAAGTAATCGGAAGATGTCTTGATTTTCTTCACCACTTCCGTAGGCTTTTCTGCATCGGTCGGTTTAGACTTGATTGCATCGTTGATGTCTATCTTCCCCCTGAACTCTACAGACGATTGTCGATTCTTCTCGGTCTCATCCTGCATCTGGTCTTGGTCTTTAACGGCAGGTACGCTCTTCTCGCCCTTGAGTCTCGCCTCTGCAATCGCCTTGTTAAGTTCTGCGAGGGCTTCCTCTTCTCTCTTCGAGAGCCGGGCCGTTTCGCTACCCGGCGGTTGTACCATATTGGCCTGCCCCTGGGCTTCTGCTTCAAGTCGGGCTCGTTCCTCATCACTATATTTGGATTCATAGTCTTCCTTTTGTTCTTCCTCTGAACGGTCGATATTGTTGACGGCTGTTGCGTCCTCTATCATACCGTAGGAGTTCTTCATATTGTCATATTTTCCTCCGATTCCGTCACCTTTGATGTTAGCCCCCGGAAGGTTGGGGTTGAGATACTCTGTGGTTTGCTTGCTCTTATCAACCACCTCCGCCTTTTCTGTGGTGAAGATGCCGATTGTGAAGTAGGCGGTGGCCATAACAGGGATGTACAGGATGGCCGGAAGCATGTACTTCGGTTGTCGGAAGTTGATCCTTTGCTTTATTTCCTGGATATTCATGGTCGTTATTCTTTGATACGTTGTTGCTTTGTTGTTACCACGCTTTGGTAATGGGCTTACCACGCCTTGGTAATGACATTACCGCACTGTGGTAACAGTGTTACCACGCCTTGGTAATGGTTCGGTATGGGGATGCCGCTTTGCCTTCAGCACGCTGTCCTGCATCTCAACGACAGAACTAGGAGCATTATGACTGCGATATACGCAGGTTAACCGGTAGATGTTGTAACCAAAGCTTAATGCCACAAAGCTGAAGACCAACACAAGGAAGAGATTCCTGTGATTAACAGCAAAGCGCTGCACGCAGGCGGCGAGTCTGTCCAACCGGCTCCACCTCGCGAACTTTCTTCCTGCCGCTACCTCCTTCTCATAACGCTCCTTGTACTTGGGGTCATCTTTGTCGGGCATCTTCTCGCCGAAAAGCAACCGTCTGAATCCTTTAGTGCTCATAGTATTGTCTTTTTTGATGATTAATAGGCAACTTTGTTTTTCTGCTCCAGATCTTTGTTCAGCAACGTACGCCAGTTGATGATGAGCAGACCGTGGGGATTGTTGTCAGTACGTGGCACGCGTTTGAGCTGTCCGGCTGTGACAAGCTCACGGGTCAGCACACTCGTACGCCGTTCTATTCGCTGGCGGCCATAGTAGGTAAACTCCATCTTTTCCTTGTCGAATTTGATGCTGTCACAGAAGATGCTGAAGACGGCGCTTGTTCCAAGGATGTTGGAATAGAAGCCTTTTTCTTTCAGCGCGTTGTACTGTGCCAATCCCGTCTCATCAACGAGGTACATGGCCTTCTCCATGGTGTACTTGATGTACTTGTCATCGGGAGCCAAGGTGAAGAAGTAGTGATGGAACATCTCTATGTGGCTCTTTGCCTCCACGTCAAGTGTCTCCTCCATCGTCGTACGATTGACAAGGATAGGGACATTACCATCCAACACATACACCTTTTGCTGTGCATCGACAACCATCTGCCGAGCTGTCCAAATACTGGAGATGCTCACAATGATGCAACCCACAAGGAACACGCAGCAGAGGATAGTCACCAGTTTGATCTTGTTTTCTAAGTTCTTTATTACCATCTTTCGTGATGTTGATTCGTATTTGCTTTTGCGTATTATAATAGCTTGCCCATCGCTCCTTGTGCTGACATCTTAGCCTGTTGGGCCACGCCCTCACCAAAGTTACGGGTCGAGAAGCCTGTCTCTCCCTCGGGAATCATCCAAGCTGCGAGGTCCGGAACGAGATTTAGACATTTCAGGGCTACGATACTGGCAGCCATGAGGTAGGCTGCACTGAAGAAAGCATTCTGCAGGTAGACCGCCATAGTCTGCTCACTGGCGGTGATGGCTGTTAGATTCTCTACCTGTATGCTCAGCACGATGTCAAAGAGCAACAGCACATAGAAGCCGACAAAGTAGAGGCACGCCCCGTAGAAATGTACGGTGAGGTATCTTGTGCCCCACTTGACCCATGCGTTCTCAAACTTTGGCAGAAGCGAGAATGCCCATTGGATGGGGCCAAAGATGGTAAGCATGCCTAAAAGAATCTGCTGGCAGTAGAGCGTTGCCCACCAGCCTATGCGATAGACGATAAGCGCCATGAGCATGATGATCTTGTCCAGTCCGACTATGAAGCCGGAAGTCAGAGAGGTGAAGTAAAGTTTGGCGGCATTCTTCTCCATATTCGTTACCTCCTCAACACCAGTCTGCTCCATGGTACTCTCAATGAGATTAGGATCGGAAGTGCCCTTATGAGCAATGTCGGCCTGGGCCTGGAGGTCTGTGTACATCGTATCACGGACGTAGATAAGCTGCTGCACTTCCTGGAACTTATCCTCTATCTGCGTAGCCTCGGCAGCATAGAGGTCATGGGTGTAGGAACCAATGGAGTTGGGGATATAACTCAGGAAGTCAAGGAAACTCCAACTGCTGCTGCCACCTGCCATGCCAGTATCAGCCGGTGGGTACCACCAGCAAAGGATGACGGAGAAGACAAGAGGACGAAAGAGCTTCATCACATCAAGAGGCTCGTTCTTCACCATCATCTTGTAGGTCATACCAGCAGCCATGATGAGTGCGAAGAGGGCTGCAAGTGCCATCGAGGTCTGAAGGATCCAGAAGAACGGTCCATTCTGACCGGTGAACGTGGCATCGGTCAAAAACTCATTGGTCTGGAAGATGACATCATCAATCTCTTCCTCCAAGATGTTGATGCCAAAGTCGGAAAGTATATTGCTGTCAGGCATGGCTATTGATTTTTATTGCTTGTTCATGATATTGGATTGCTAACTCTTGTTTTATGTTTCTCATTGATTCTATCGGTCAACTTTCTCTTCACCCCCATCGGAAGTATCATTACCAGCTGATGAGGATTCCTGTTTTGTTGACAGTCCGGCCTCTCTCCACTTACTGTTGGCGGAAGCAACAGCCGCAGCCTTGTCTGCCGTCCGGTAGTTGTTGCGACAGGCAAGCAACTGCTCCGTCCTGCTTTTGTTGTGCATCTGCACCAACTGCTTAACAAGAATCTCGTTTTGCTTGGAGAGGTCAGCATAGATGTTCAGGTATTCACGCTTCCTCTGGGCATTGGGCATATAAGCCTCACGAGTGGCCTTGATGGCAGTCTGAAACATCTTATAGTAAGTGTCCCATCGTTGTCTGTCCTTCGGTGTACCACCGGCTGGAACGATGCGATTGATGTTGTCATGAAACGCATCCAGCTTGTCGTTTAGCTTATCTCCCTCTGTTTTCCATGCGAGGTCGATCTTTCGGTCTGCTATATTCAACGCCTCTATTTCCGCCCTTGCCTTGAGATACGCCTCTATGCTGTCGGCGTATTCTATCTGTTGGTAGGCACCTATGCCGGCAAGGCTGCGAAAGCCTAACTTATTTTTGGCGGCAGCAGACTTCTGATAGTTGTTATGAAGCAGTCGGTAATAGATTATAGGAGTCAATGCACCGGCTCCCGTTTCCATCACTGTAATCTGGTTCATCTTTGCTGCGTCATGGTTATATGAAGGCTCCTGCGCAAAGCCATTAAAACTAGCTATAGCGCAGAGCATAGAAGCAGCGATAAGTCTCATATTCAATATCTTCGTCATTCTATATTATTTTGTTATATATCAATTTTATATAAAATTACTTTCTTGCTTCATACATTGCTAATAATCTAACTTTCCAGCGACCTTCCATCGGTCAAATGCCTCGTCAAGAATCTCAGCCTTAGTCTTTGTTCGGTAGAGCCGGGCTTTCCAATAACCGATACGTACCTGGATGTACCGCCAACTCTCAAAGTAGGCACTGTTCAGATGGCACTCGATATTGTCAAGTGAGGTGTTGATGCTCTCCAATATCACCAGCAGGTCTGCTGTCGAACAGGCTGCAACACCAGTAGCATAGAGAATCAGATCGTTGAGCGATCGATAGAGATGGGTGCCCTCACTATAGATATTTTCAATTGCCTTCTCATTGATGGTGATGAGCTGCAGGTCGGCCACGTCCGGCTTACCACGCTTCAACACCTTATTGTTATAGTCGTCTATCAGTTTCTTATAATCCTTGATACGATCGGACACATTGCTATAAGTGTCCTTGACATTCATGACTGTGCGCAGGCTTTGGTAAAGCATGTCGATTACATCAAAAGCCCGGGTGTACTTATCCAAGTCCACATTGATTTGCTTGTAGTCACCCGTTGCCGTTTGGGTGTAGTCGTGAAGCAGCTTGTTGCTTTGCTCTAACGTGCTACGGGCCAGCAGCAGACTGCGCTGGGTCTTATGGTCTTGGATATAGGCTTCGACACTCACTACGTCGAATGTCCACTGGGCTGCTGCATTGATGGGTACCATGACCAGAATCATGGCCATCATGAGCAATCTGGAAATGAACTTCCCCTTTTTCATGGCTCATCCTCCTTTATACCTTTTGCGGCATTACGCCAATGACGATAAGAATCCTCGAGCAGTGTCCGACGACGATCATACTCATCATTTATGGCAGGACCGTACTTTCTGAACATGTCGATGATGTTTATCTTGTAGTGCATCATCTTCTCTAGACCGACAAGGTCAGCATATATCTTCGTGATACGGCTATCTACTTCCCTTGCAATCTCCAACCGGTCACTCGACCACAGCAGATGATGAGTGTCATCCGACGAAGTGCCATCCGGTGGAGCAGATTTGGCATACTCTTTCGTAAGCTGGCAGTCCGGATAATCGCGGGCTAACTCCGAAAGTCGTTTATTCACCTCGTCTGCCTTCTCTTTGTCACTTTTATTGGGATCAAGGTTCATTACCTCCAGCACCTGTGTGTCAGAATACTCACTTGTCAGCTTCCAACTGATTTGCAGGATGGCACGATGGATCTTGATACCCATGAAGTACTTTGGCTTTCTTGCTATCTTGATGGTAGCACTGAAGGTGATGACACCGTTGATGTTGGGCATAGTGGCCTTGCGTACATAGGTATAGCCATTCCAAGAACCTGTTCCCTGCCAGGAAAGACCATAGGCAGCCCTGCAGTCTGCCATGATGGCTGGGATGCGGTAGTAGTCATCAGTTGTCACGTCGTTGTCCTTGCCTGCTTCTGCCAAGGCATCCTTGTACTGCCGCTCCTTCGCTTGCCACTCAGACAGTTGCTTTTTGAGCTCCGTTATCCGGTCTTTGTTCTTATTGTATTGCTCCCTGAGCCTTGCGGCCTCGGTAACGCTTGCCTTGGCAATCTGTTTAAGAAGGTCTTCATTCTCACGTTCCAAGGCGGCTATCATGGAACTGAGGGAAGCAACCTTGGAAGTGGCCTCGGTGAGCTGCCGGTTGAGATCCGTGAGGTCGAGGTCATTCTCCACGACAGAGGTCATCATGGAGCAGTCTTTGCTGTGCTGATTGAGTGAACTGCCACACTTTCCACACTTATAGCTGGTGTTGCCCTCACCAATTGTGACCCCATCTGAGCAGGTTGCGGAGATGGTAACTGACTCCACACCTTTCATCCTGGCAGCATCAGTGGCTTGATAATACTTACGGCTGTCACTGCCTATATAGTATGTATAGCCATTCTCGTTGTCATTGAGTTCGGAGAGACGTGCATTCAACTGGCCATTGAAAACATTCAAGTCCATGGAATAGCTGTCAAAGACATCTTCATAAACTGTCTCCTGCCTGTTCCAACTCTTGGTGACAGTGATATTGTAAGCATAGGCCTTCTTGGTCTGCTTGCCCTTGCGAGAGATGATATACGCCTGCTGCCAATAGCTCATGTTATAGGAGAAGCCGTCATTCCTGCTGTTCATTTGCTGCACAAGACTCCGCGACCAGCCTGCATGCCGCTCAGAATTTTGAAGGATGGCCTCTCTTTCAGCACTCGTGGGGTAATAGCCAGGGTCAGAGGTGTTGATACGATACCAGTGATCACCCTTGATGATGGCATTGTCATTAGTGGGCGGAGAATAACTGGCAAGTGTCTGGCTACCCGCATCAAGTCGGTAGATGTACCAACGCTGTGTGTAATACTGTCCCTGCGTCTCGCTGAGATAATCGGTCATCCACGATGTAAGGTTGTAGTCGCTCAACTCAAAGAGTCCTGCGACATTGTCCTTGCCACCTAGCATCCCCAAAAGGGTGTTGCCAACGCTTTTATCCAGGCTGTTCCACAACTGAGAGTAATTGTCCACAATGTTGATGGCAGCACTAAGCTTGCCGGAGAACAACTGATGGAACTCACTCTTTTGCAAGACAGCTCCAGTGATGTTACCGGCTCCAGCCGTAGCAAGACTGACGCCGCTCTGATATAGTTTGTCAAGGTCGGCCTTGAGATTGTCGATGTTGAAGTTGCTGGGTACTTTGCTAAGGTCATCAAGCACCTTTCTGAAATCAACATTACCCAACTCAGACAGTTTCAAGATCTGAGCTATCTCGGAGTTGATGGCAAGGAACTGAATATCAGAGAAGCTAAGCTCCGAGTTGGTAACAATACTCTCGAACTGGTAGCACAATGATTTGGTATCATCACAGACCTTTAAAAGATAACTTCCCCAATAAAGTGCGTTCTGAGGACTCTTAAGCATCATGCCGGCGACAGTCCATATCTTTGGCATGATCTTGTTGGCCACCATGTCGTAGATACGATGGTAGTAGTAGTTTTCCGTGGAGGAAGACCAGACGCCGAGGTCAGTCCATGCCTTACGCTCCAAATACTTGGAAGCGAAAATTCCGGCAGAAGCGACCTCGGCAGCACCATAACATTTGAGAATCTCTTGCAACTGCTCATTATAATAGCCCTCTGCAGCTGCACCACAGGCATAGGCAGCTGCCATAGCTTCAACCGTCTTTTCATCGTAGTTGACGCTATAGTACTGTGCCCGCACCGTTGTGGCGAGGGTACAGAAAAAGGCTAAAATAATGAGATTCAGATGTTTCATTCTTCTTCTTTTTCTAAAGTCTTCGAAATTTCTTCCAACAAATCAATCTGCATGCTCCGCACCTGATGTTTCAAAGCAATCGGAGTGCTGCATAGAAGTAGGGTTTCACGAATTGCTGTATGCAAACGGTCGCTGGGCTTACAAAAGAGTTTCACCCACCAAGGCTGGGAGAAATAGGTCTTCTGCAAAGTTCTGTTGACGCGCTCATCAAGCACCAGGGTGTTGATTTGGTAACGGAGATCATCACAGAAATCACGAGCATACGGGGAAAATTCTTTAAGAATATTCTCAAAAGCTGACTTCTCTTCCTCATTTCGCTTCACAGACTTATGCTCCACATCTGCGAAATTTCCATTAGAGGCTTTAAAATCATTAATGATTTTGTTGAAGTCAATGTTAGGATATGGCTCTTTTTTTACCGTTGCTGAACCGTCTGATTCAGACTCTGGATGAAGAAGCAAAAAATCAGCGTCCTGATAGGCATTCAACTCATCCAACGTCATGCCAAAACGAAGTCCACGGAAATACATGCGTTCCTTCACACGCTTGACAACATCATCAGTTGCGAATGGGAAACCACGGAACTGTTTCTCTTCCATCTGACAAACTTCTTTGACGGTATTAGTATTGTTGCGATAGAGTGTATCGCTTACTGTCTCCTTCATCGACGGACGGAACAAGTCCCCGAACTCTGTAATAAAACTATAATCAATATTAAGTCTATCCATAATGTTGCTTTTACATAAAGTTGTTTTGTTGTTCTATTGTTTTTATATAAAATAGATTTTATAAGCCAAGCACCCTGCCTGCCTTGTTAACCATCTGCGCAAACTCTAACGACTTGCTGACCTTGCTCTTCTTCCAGTCACGGCAGTAGGCCTCAATAGCCTGTTGGTGATTGCATCCCAATTGTCGTTTGTAGAGTTTCAGAGCCTCTTTCTCAGCACGTTCCGTAGTGTAAGTCATGTAGCACTCTCTTGGTTCCTCCACACCATAGACATTGCTTGTCTGCCCTCTACGGATAAAGACCTCTCGGAAGAAGGCCCGACCGTCCTTGTTCTCCAGTCGGTTGATAGTAAAGATCTTGCGGCAGTCGACGTCGGTCAAACCAAGAATGGCTTTGATGGTGTCAAATCGCTCCCGGAACTTACTCTGATCGAGAAGCATGATGACATCGGAGTTGTTGATGATAGCCTCCTTGACGATCTCACTGCCGATGATGTCCTGAATTTCCTGAGTTACCACACCCACTGAAGCCCAGAACTTTCTAGCCGTCTTATAGAGGTACTTAATGTACTCCGCCATCATAGGTGAAGCGATGGCCTTCCACGCTTCTTCAATGATGAGCATCTTGCGGTTCTTTTTGATACGCATCTTCTGAAGGAACACATCCATGATGATAAGCGTAACCAGAGGGAAAAGCAGTGGGTCGTCCTTGATGGAATCAATTTCGAAAACGATAAACGTCTCATCAAACAGACTGCTGTCCATGCTCTCATTAAGGGTCTTCTCATGACTGCCACCACGGTAGAAGTCCTTCATCATATAACGGTAGGTGCTGATGTCTATACCCGTAATCTGGTTTTCCTTGCAGATAGCAGGAATGCGCTGCACTGAGTACTCATAAAAAGAGTTGAAGCTTAGCTCCGATACTTTGAGCAACCGTCTCCTGCCTTCTATGTCGTCAAGCAGCTTGTCTACTCGGCTGTCACGCACCTCATCATCATCGCCAATATACTTGGGATTATTACGGTCATCGATAAGCAGCCCCTGCCTCAGGTCACTGCGTTGCTGAGCACTGAAACCGTCGAAGCCATTGAAATAGGCACCATAATACTCGTTGATGACCTGTTCGATAAGGCGGTCTTCCGTCTTACTGACCGTCCCCTGAGAGCCTTTCCAAATGAGCATGACAAGATTTTTCAAGAAACCAAGCTTCTCGATATTCCACTCCTCACGCTTGATGGCAAAAGGATTCATGGTGATGGGATGCTCCTTGGTATAGCTGATATACTTACCGCTGAAATACTCACACAAGCCCTCATACGAATTACCGGTATCGACTAGCACAATGTCGGTGTTCTGCTCATGGGCCTGCCGCACCATACTGTTGACATAGAAACTCTTGCCACTGCCTGAAGGGCCAAGGACGAAGAAGTTACTGTTGTCAGTAAGCTTCTCCTTACCTTCCTTACCACTGATGTCTATGGCCACAGGCACGCCCTGGCGATCGGTATAGTACACCTGATAAGGAGTGTCCTCACTGTGAACGATACGCTCCTTGTACATCAGACAAGTCGCAGAGTCACACAGAGTCAGGAAACGGTCGTAGTCCTCACTTGTGGCATAGCAGTTGCCGGGGAAGCTATTTACAAAGAGTTCCAACTGATTATAGGCACGCTTGCTGATATGGATGCCCATACGTCCGAAGGCATTCTCCAAATAGTTGGTACACTTCTGCAGGTCGGTGTCTTTACCGACTGTGACGACAATATTGTAATGGGCATAGACAAGCAACTTGCTCTCCCTTGCAATAATCTCCTGCACCTTTTTGATGTCCTCAACCGCGATCTGATTGCTTGGACTAGGCATGGAAGCATGGCGGTTTTTCTTCTTTTCCAACAGACTAAGCTCACGCTTCTGATTGGGAACGAATATCATCTGGTTGAATACCACACTCTCAGCACCAGGAACACTGTCCACAAGGCTCAACAAGTCAACCGGCATAGAGGTGTTATTGACTTCGATGTCAGTGAAAGGTCGAATGAGAGACGGAAGATTGATTGCATCAACATCTATCAGGGAATAGACCTTCGTCTTGCGGTCACCCATGGAGATCTGCTCGTCATCGACCTTGAAGCCGGTCATAGATACGGTTTTTCTACGGAAATCCTGCGCGAAGAATCTGTCAATGAAGTCCGAAGCCTCCTGGCTGGAAAGGAAACGGGCATTGATACCGGCGTCACGCAGTTGATCATGTACCTTACGGACCTTGACAAGGAAGTCCCTCCATTTCTTGGAATCATAGGACATCAGCCTGCTCTTTTTGTTTTCCTGTGTGATGGTAAGATAGGTGGAGGCATCAGTATACTCACGGCCTTGGAAATAGCGGAAGTAACTCTCAGAGAGAAACTCGTGCTGATTGCCATTTTCATCATGAAAGCGCTTTCTCACAAAGACATCTTGCTTGTGAAGCGCATAGCCTTCACCGAGAGTCTCAGCAATGGCCACAAAGAGACGGGTGAAATCATAGTAGCCGTCAATGTTGGCAGAGAACTTCTGCACAGGATTCTCAAAGCGCAGCACAGCGCTATACTCACCGGTCTTGGTATACAGCACACCCATGCCGTCCACTTCCTCCACAGAGAAGTAGATGTCCTGGAAGATTTTCTTTCTCTTGCCACCAGTTCCGAAAGCATAGACAGAAATGGCCATACCCAGACAGAGGGTGGAGAAGGCTAATAGTACATACAGCAGCATGGTTCAGCGAAGCGTGAAGTTAGTTGGCGTTACAGGATTTGTTCTTTTTGTGATGATTGCGTGCATGGCTCACATCAGCATGATTAGCTTGACAGTAGTTCTCGTAGTCGGAAAGAGACTTGTTAAGCAAATCAATCCACTCTATGATGTACCGTTCGAAGACGAAGAGCGTGTCTTCACTCTCAACAAATTCATGAAGGTCATTCATAATGTTGCCGAGCATAAAGTCTTCAAGATGGCGGCTCATATCAGATGAAATCATCTCCTTTAACAAAGGGTAGTGACGCTTGTCACAAGGGATGGCAAGGCCATAGAGCTGATCCGTCTCGGAACTGAGGACGGCCAAAGCGATGCCGTCCGTGCATGTCTTCACATGCACCATGAGGACAGGAGGCAGTTGGAACAAGTGGACCGAAGCGTCCTCGACGTCGTGAATGGAAAGGTATTTGTTCATGTGTATTGGTTTGGTATTGATATTACGATTTCTGAAAAAGGAGGGCAGTCCCGCTCCATAACGCATAGCATTATCACGCTGAGTGAGTCTGCCCCATAGTGTTACCATCAGGCATGCTGGCCCTGCCCGAGGCTTAAGTGCGCAAAGTTATTTTCCCTCATAGTCTCTTGGAATAGGCGAAAATGAACACGCCATGGTCTGACTTCTTGGTGTGGAGGCCTTTCCGTTGTCTGACAAGGATAAGGCCCGCTCCAGAGGAGAGACACAATACTGCGGTGATCAGACCGACAAGAAACCCTACAAGGCAATAGGCGATGATAAAGGACACGATGGTGCCCACAATAGTTGCCGCAGCCCAGTAGATGTACCTGCCTTGAAGCCCCATAAACTCCAATGGTTTTTGCAAGCCTTTTAGGAGTGGGTAATCTGGGTAACGGTTGTCCTGATTTGTCGTTGCCATTCATTTCACATAGAGGTTAATTACCTGTCAGAGTAACCGTCTAGAGGCCAAAGAACATAGGCAGAGCCTGGGCAGCAGCGATGAGGAAGAGACAAGCGCCTACGACCATCATGATCTTCTTCTTGACATCCTGCTCCTCGTTGTTCATCGCGATGTAAACGCTGATGGCACCGAGAATAGCTACCACACCGGCAATGGCATAGCACAGCTGAACGACAATCGGGATGTACTTCGCTACCTCCTCTGCAACGGTGCTCAGGGCCGTAGTACCAGCAGTGTAGTCACCGGCTGCATTCTGGGCGAATGCGCCGAAGGTAGCGCCGAAGAACATAGCGATGGCCATGCCGCAGCGCTTGATGAAGGAAGTGCAGCGCTTAGCCACGTTACTTACCTTGTTGGTAATTTTTTCAATCATACGTTGTTGTGTTTTTAAAGATTAGAACTAGGGTTATTGAAAACATAAAAATGAGTCATTTGCAGTTCGCAGTTACAGGATTTGATAGCCGAAGAAGGCCGGCATGACGATGGATGCGCCAATGATGAATAATATCGCTCCGATGAGGGTGAGGATCGCTTTCATCACACCGTCTTCGCCCATGTTCATCTTGATGTAGATCTGCAGTGCTGAGATGATGGCAGTAATACCGGCACCGGCATACAAGACGTACAGGACATAGAGCATCATTGTTACCACATAGTCGTGCATCCTCGCCAACGCTTCCGCCCCCTGGCTGTAATCGACGCTGCCACATTTGGCAAGGCTACTGAGAGGGAAGGTTAGTAGCATGAGTAGGACAGCAAGGCGTCCATAGGTAAGGATAGTCTTACAATGCATCGATAACAGATTTGACAACAACCATAGGACGACCTTCTTTCTGTTTACCCTCATTCTGCAGGGCGATGCGGAACTCATCAGCACCATATTCATCATCAAACTGGGGCTCAATTTGTTCGCTCAACGCCTCAGTGTGATTGCGAAGAAGGACAGCTGCAGTAGGCTTTGAGGATTCTGACACCCCGGAATCAGATGCAGGTTCCGAATCGGGAGATTCTTCATCCGGTGTAAGAGCCGCCTCATACTGCGACCCACCTACGCTAAAGCCATCTTCGTTCTCATTCACGGTCACGGGTTCTTCCTTGGCAACAGCCTGATCATCTTGGGTGGCCGGGACATCAATCTTCTCTGCTTTGTTTTCTTCTTCTGGCTTCTTGCCATAAGCGTCATTCATTATCATGACTGTAAAGTAGATGATGTTGGCCACCGTGTAGATGATGGCGAACCATGCAAATAGACTCATATCTTATTCGTTTTTTTGTTTGACATATCATGCGCTTTCCGAATCAATTCCGCCACTGGAACGACCGGCTCGCATGTGCAAAGGAATAAGAAAATGGGACTGATGCCAAATTATGGCCATAATTGAGGCAGAATCTTAACCTTAGTTGGCTGAAGAAAAACGAATGATACTTCAGGCGATACTCATAACAAACAATGGTGTTTACTATACCCGAGAGAAAGCCATTACGCAAAAGCCCCCTCGCTGACGTGCGAGAGGGCCTATTGAGCTTAGGAACGGTAGCAATCTACTAGATTGCAAATCCCGTTTTGGCCTTGCGATGTTCCAACCATTGCATCACCTCACTGCGTCTAAAATAGAGCAGTTTGCCAGTTGGCTTGAAGCAGGGAAGGTCATACTTGCGGCGGCAGACATACATCTGCTGGGGCGTAATCTTCAGGAAGGCGCACAGCTCGTGGGAGTTCATCAACTCATCGGGTGCGACTTCAACAGGGCTAACGTAAGAATGCGTCATCATGCTTATTACTTTTGGGTTTATGTATATTTTTCATTCCTAATACGAATTTATATAAGAAGAAACCTATTATTCCTTGACGAGACCAAGAACATGAATCAAATAGTCGTTCAGATCATTTATCGGGGCAAACCGAGAGGACTCGTCAGAGAAGGCTTGTGGATATAAGGTGCGTATATGCTCCATTGCCAAACGTCCGCTTTCATCATTGTCGAGATAACAGTGAATCGTTGCGTACCGTTCCAACTCCGGAAGAACTTTTTTGAGGCAGGCAACGGAATTGAGAATGATGCAGTCACAAAGGAAGTGCTGTGCTATGGGATGTTTTTGCCGATAGAACATAACGTATGAAAGGAAATCGATAAATCCCTCAAATACACAACATTCAGATGTGCTACGATCTTGGCTGATGCTGATGAAGGAAATGTCCTTATGACCAACGCACCGCTTATGATAACAGTTGCGCACCTCATAACTTTCTGAACGTGTAGGAAAGGCCACGCCAAAATAGGTTTTGCCATTGTAAGGGTACCAAATCTCCTTGCAATACTTGATGGCTACGTCACTCGTGATGCCACGACGGGCAAGGTAGTCGAGCAGTGGTCGATAGGCCAAAGTCTGTATGGTATAGACTTGCTGCTTTTCCTGCTCAACCTTTGGCTTGGACTCTGGAGCTGGCAGTATTACCGAAGGGACACCTGAGGAATGGCTGGAGAGCCAATGCAAAGCATTGCTCACATTCTCGATATGTGCATAGTGACGAACAAAGTCAATGATATCGCCACCGGCAGACATGCCAAAGTCGTACCAGGTGTTGGTTTCAGTATTGACAAGAAACGATGGAATCTTCTCATTACGGAAAGGGGACAGATAGAATAACCGTTTGCCCCTCTGGCGTGAAGGCTTACATCCGACAGAGGAGAGAATATTGGTCAAGGACAGTTGCTTGGCTTGTTCTATATTCATCGTACATTTCTATTTTAATGGTAATGTTGGGTAATCTTTCTTCAGACAGTAAACACCCTTTTCTTGAGTCACCACTATATCTTTGAGCATTAGGTCTTTCAGATATTTACTCATAGTAGTCGGCTTGCGGGTTATGCCCACAGATGAATAAGCCTCAATGAGGGCGTTGACTGTGGCTGAGTAGCCCTTAATGGTAGCGTGCTTGAAAGCTTGGTCCAAAGCCTGCTCATTCTCTTCATAACTTAAGTCTGATATACACTTTGGGCGCTGCCGGTCATCGTCAACGCCTCTGTAGTCGTAGGCATCAACAGGTAGACCATCTTCATCGACCTTGAATGCGAACGGCTTGAAATCTTTGTCACGCAGATAAAGAGGTGATACTTCACTTATACCAGAGTCGGCATTGGCTTTTTTGACAACAAGGACAGACTCGGCCTTGTTGTTAAGCTCTGTTCCGATATGGCCTCTAACATGATCGTCACTTTTATTCAAGTGCAAGACAACATGAATATGGATATTATACGTAGCCGACCAACACATGAGGGCATTGACAACCGTTACGGACTCGGTCGAGTCATTAATATCCAGCATCAGATCACGAACCCCGTCTATGACAACCATTCCCAGATGAGCGCTGTACTTACTGATGGCATGTTCTACAAGTTGGAGGCGCTCCTTGGGGGCTGCGTTACGCATTCCCAAAAAGATAAGATTAGGATGGTCTTGGTTGTCCAAATGCCCTGCCAAGGCCAGAATACGCTTGAGGACCCTTTGGCAATGGAACTGGCTTTGCTCCGTGTCAATATATAAAATACGGCGCTTCTCCTCCGGCAATCTCGCCCGGTAGCTGAGTACCGTTTTATTACGGAGTGCAGCAGCTACAATGGCAGAGACATTAAAGGTCTTACGGCTTTTGGCCTTACCGGTGGAAGCACTGAAATTGCCAAGGGTGGCTATAGCAGCATCGTTCACCCACAAGACTTCTTGCGGAGTATTAAAGCATGCATTAGCATGGATAACGGTTTCTTCTACAGCTTTGTCTAACGTTTGCGTCAGCGGCTGAGATACGTTCGGGGAAGGTTGTGGTATTATATTCATACATTTACATTTAATTTTACACAGATCCTCGAAAGAATACCTGCAGGGTGCCAACTGTTCTCCTTATGCCTAAGGGCTTGAGTATACTACTCAACCATTAGGTTATAAAGTTCAGTCATCAGGCTTACTTTTCTTCGCTATTTTTATCATTTCCTTTCTCCATTCATCAAGGATTGGTTTGCCCTGACTCTTATTCAGAGCCGAACTGAAGGCATGAGAATCCATGGGGCCCTTACCCGTTGAACTCATGAGATTTCCTTTCCGTTCTATCTCACGGGGTACAAGTCCTATAATCAGTCCTGCATTTACCAATGCGTCCAGGAAAATAACCGCATAAGAGTTCTTGTTGGCATGCAATGCCACTGCCTTCTCAGAGAAGAATCCAATCAGTTTTTCTGGTGTGATCTTCTCCTTGAAGATTTTGTGCTTATTGGCGAACGCCGACACCTTCTCCAGTTGTGCATGATCCATTGCTATCTGACACTCCGTCTTAGCGGCTTTCCCATTTCTTCTGATCTCAGAGAAATGAGTACCCTTCTTTGTGTTGTTGATAACATCAACAACCTCCTTCATGTCCTCCATCACAAGATCTTTATGACTGAAGAAATACATGGCGACTCTAGGGCGGTTTTTCAACAGCTCTCTCGCATGGTTCATTCTGTGCCTCTTTTCTCTCTCAGTCTCATCCGGTAATCTAATGTCATTGTCATCCAGAAAGAGACTCACGAAGCGCTCGTATGTCATCTTGCCGTTCAAGACATTTTTCCGGTATTGCTCATAGGCTTCGTACAGGAATTTGTAAACTGCTAAATTCTCATCCATCTGTGTATGATTACACAGGGCGCACCGACTACAGTCGAATAAAAAAAAGAAACAATTCTTTCATCTGGTAATAAATGTTGGTTTAAATAGAAAATCTAATGGTCTATTTGAATCCGGCAGCACTAACAGCAACATGCGAGGCATAAACGCCATCAACTGTTGTTCCGCAGAATAGCAACGGCCGTTGATTCTAAGGCCATTGCAAAGGTACATCCTTTTCTTGTAACCTACACATTATTACATTTGCGCCCACATCGTTTTTATATTATTTGCTCTGTTGGGGGTGGTACCGGCAAAGGTTAAGACCCGTCAAGATCACAGATCTTCTCATATTTGCCATGCTGGACCTGCGTGATGAAGCCTAGTCTTTGTAACTTTGATAATGTATACATCACATTCCGGCGACCCATTCCCATATCTTCGCCGTGGCTGACGGCTTCTGATGTGCAGAACTGCGTATTCAATTTTTTAATGAACATCTTCAGGTGAGGGCTAACACTCTGATGCTTGACGTAAACAGATATCCGTTGGTAACAGTCATCAAAATAATTGCTTATTCTGATAGCAGACCGCACAGACTCTACATCTATCGCATCAAGTTTTCCTTCATCACACGCCCATTTGAGAATCTGGATGCAAAGGGCTATTCGCGCTACATGCAGGTGAGCCTTCATCATACGTCCTTGTTCCCGCTCTGGTATATTGCTTTCGGACATAGTTCTGACACCGTTGTCGTGCCAGTCGAAATATTCCTTTCGCGCAGCAACTGAGAAGTGGAGTATTTGCGAGCAAGGTTCTTTGGGGGAAAATGGAAGTTGGAGTATCCTCTCCATGATGTCCTCCCATTGCCGCATGACCGAGACTTCTTTTCTTCTGCCTCCTTTGCGATTCCACAGGGATATTGTAGTATCGACAGGATAGCTCAGAAGGAATCGGTCAAGCAAGCCGTTCTGCTGAAAGCCCTTGTAGAACAATTCCTTAATGCGAGCCGTTTGGGTGGTGCCTGCTATGTTGATGCATGGATGGCCGATATGAATGGGTCTTTCCATGCTCACCCGCATGACATCAAGCGGATTTCCGCTGTACGCGGTAAGCAACTGTTCTATAAGCTGTCCCTTGCAGTATTGATTCACAGAATTAAACATACCCATGATCTCATCAACATAAATGGCGATGCCTCTGGGATTGGCATCATGCGCCAGGAGCAACGCCTCAGGCGTAAAGTCCGAAACGATTGTCCTTGACAAAGAAAGGACAGCTGACTGTGATGAATTTTTTCTTTCAGCAGTCTTCTTTTCTATCGTTGCCAAATACTGCTGACGCAAGTCTTCATCCCTTTTCCGGATAGGCGCATAAGCGAAATCCAAGGGAGGTGTCTTACCCTGCCCTGGGTTGCCGACAAGTATCATATATAATGATGCGCAGGTCGTCCACTCACCCTTGATGCTGATACGCGCTGAGTTACCGGCTGCACTTGCAGCGGCAGAGAGCATGGACACAAGAAGATACTCTTCGTTGTAGTTCTCCTGCCATACAATCTGCTTGACAAGTTTTTGCAGCTTTTTGGGAAATGTTTTGAGAAGAGAGCTCTTCGTACCTTTTGCCATCATTTGGTTCCTCCTGGCAGCTTAAGGAATTTCTCTCTTTCATGCCACCAATTGGGCACACGCGGGCGGTAACTCAGCCATTCATCAATATCCGACTTGAGAAAGACTATGAACTTCTCAGTCTTGTAATGAGGAATAGCATTCTGAGCCATCCATCCATAGACAGTTTGCTTTGCAGGATGATTGGGGAGATACTCTATGAGCATGTCCAAAGTGAGCCACTCTTTCTTGTTCCCTTGCAATTTCCCCATTTCTGAACTAATAGAGATAATATGCTCCGACATCTTCTCCTGTTTTCCACGTTAATAGCCGTTAACGGCCGTAAATCATTAAAAATCAATAAAGTGACACTTTGTATTTGGATTTTTGGGTGGCGCAAGCTATCTTTGCATCATGTTCGTACACAAGAAAC
>Ga0256406_1000890_pt1 | contig 51015 bp, 40 predicted proteins | sample RumenRJG_03DNA_FD_185986 | JGI IMG/M metagenome (GOLD analysis project Ga0256406, IMG submission 185986) | Bovine rumen microbial communities from Lethbridge, Alberta, Canada - RJG_03 | ecosystem: Host-associated > Mammals > Digestive system > Stomach > Rumen | place: Canada: Alberta | collected...
CTTGAAAATAAACGTGAGATAATTAACACCAACAAATATATTCAGTTAGAAATACCCTTCGACGAATGGTAAGTTACAATCAGTAAGCAAAGCCGAATGTTAAAGGATTTAAGTGGACACTAGTGTAATAGTTTATAGCATTGATTATGTATCATGCATGTTATCAACACTTTACCCCTACAGAGGATTAGAGTTAATCATGTAGCTTGCTAAACATTGGTTATTAAACAAAAAAAAGACGGAATATCAGATTGAATCCAATCCGGTATTCCGTCCTTTTTTATGCTATACCCTCAGGTATTACTCAACCTCCGGTACAATGAGCTTATAGCCCTTGCCGTGGATGTTGATGATCTCAATCTGGTCGTCAGCCTTAAGGTGCTTACGAAGTTTGGTGATATAAACATCCATAGAGCGGGCGTTGAAGTAGTTATCGTCAATCCATATAGTCTTCAGTGCATAGTCGCGCTGTAAGATCTCGTTGGCATGACTGCAAAGCAAGCCGAGGAGCTCATTCTCCTTTGTGGTGAGCTTAGTGGTCTTGTTAGGGTCACCGTCGAGGGTAAGGAGCTGCTTCTGTGTATCGAAAGTGAAACGTCCGATATGATAGAGAGTGCTCTCCTTGTTCTTCTTGCCACGTACACGGCGAAGGATAGCTTCAACACGGAGTACGAGCTCTTCCATAGAGAAAGGCTTTGTGATATAGTCATCAGCACCAATCTTGAAACCTTCAAGAATATCTTCCTTCAGAGTCTTTGCGGTAAGGAAGATGATTGGAATTTCAGAGTTGGCCTGGCGGATCTCCTGAGCAAGGGTGAATCCATCCTTCTTAGGCATCATTACGTCGAGGACGCAAATGTCGAACTTGCTCTTGAGAAAAGCCTTATAGCCAGCCTCACCATCCGGGCAAAGCTCTGCCTGATAGCCCTTTGCCTGTAAATACTCGCGAAGAAGCATTCCGAGGTTCTCGTCGTCTTCACACAACAGAATTTTAATCGATTCGTCCATAGTCGTATTGTTTATTTGTTGATAATATTCGTATATTGTTTATAAATGTTCTTACTCTTTTTCTGTTTTTATTCCTCTTCTTCATCCGGGGTGAACGGAAGCTTTATAGTGAATGTTGTACCCTTGCCGTAAGTGCTGTCAACCTTGATCTCACCTCCGTGCAGGTCGACCATCTTCTTAACGTAAGCCAGACCTAAGCCGAAGCCTTTGACATCATGGCGATTGCCGGTATGAACACGGTAGAACTTCTCAAAGATCTTCTTCTGGTCGTCCTTCTTTATTCCCATTCCGGTATCACGCACACTGAGGCAAACATTGCCGCCCTCGTCCCATGTCGAGAGATAGATGTTGAGCGGTTCGTCCGGCTTGGCATACTTGACGGCATTATCCATGAGGTTGAAGATAACGTTCTGGAAGTGCATCTCGTCAACATATATCGTCGAGTCGACAGCTCCAATTTCAGTATACACCTTTCCACCGGTATGCTCGACACGAAGGGTGAAACTATTGGCGATAGTCTCAACCATCTCGTTAAGGTCGACATGCTTCTTCTTCAGTACCGCCGTCTTCTTCTCATACATACTCATCTGGAGAACCTTCTCTACAAGGAATCTCAGTCGCTTGCTCTCATCGAGAACAATTCCGCTGAGGTGGTCGATCATCGAAGGTGTCTTCTGAATGCTCTTGTCGTTCATCATCTGTGCGGCAAGCGAGATGCTGGCGATAGGAGTTTTCAGTTCGTGAGTCATATTGTTGATGAAGTCATTCTTTATCTCCGAGTACTTCTTCTGCCTGAACACAACCACGATGGTGAAGATAAATGTCACAAGCAATACCAGAGTGAAGATGACCGACGGAATCATAAACCGTACACTCGAGTAGATGTAACTGTTCATGTCAGGGAAGTAAACCTTAATGATGCCCATCTTCGATTGCGGGTCATTGCGGAAAAGCACCTGTGAGTAAGACTTCTCGTTGACATCCTCTTCGTTGGCATCGGCAGGCCAGTCGGAACAACGGTAAATCTCTCGTCCGTCCTGGGTGGTCACCATGAAGTGGTAATTGATGTTCTGTCCGACGTTGATGCCATTGTTAAGCAACTCTGCCCGCAAGTCCTGGTCAAGGAGCTTGAAGTTGATTCTCTCCTTTAATGGTTTGTTCGAAGCCGAATAAAGGATATTGTAGACGACCTCGTTAACCATTCCCTTCTGATAGACGAAGCGGTTTCGGACCATTTGCTGGATGCTCTTCTTTGCCGAAGAAATGGTAGAACTGTCATTACGGAGAATCATCGCCTTAGGAATCTGTGAAGGCTTCACTTGCGCCGTCTTCTGCTCGAACGAGGTGTTAACGTTCGTTGTGCTGTCCTTGCCAGTCGAGTCATTGCCGACATAGCTTTCTAGATAGCGAAGGGTCTCGTTGAGCTCGAGGTTGCGCGACGCTTGGTAAAGAGCACGATTCACCGACTCATCGAACTGCTCCTTCTTCATCTCTGCCATCTCCTCTATATAGTTGAGCTGTAAGAAGAGAAGAGCGAGGAAGGATAGCCCCATGATGATTGCCACTGTCCAAATCGTTTTCTTTTTCATTGTCGTAAATCTTATGCTGCAAAATTACTTCTAATCTTAATTATTTAACAAGTAAAAGTTAATTGTTTTGTTCATATTTGTTGTTTTTAACAACTTAATGTTATTTTAATTGAATATTATTAATCTTCTTTGAAAGATTTAAAGTTGTTGCCATCGGTTTTTGTCATTTGCAAGAAAGTTAGTACCTTTGCACCTTATAAAATAAAGGAAATGATTTCAATAGACCACTTATCTGTCGAATTTAGTGCTAAACCATTATTTTCCGATGTCTCGTTCGTTATCAACGACCGTGACCGCATCGCACTGGTAGGAAAGAATGGCGCAGGCAAATCGACAATGCTAAAAATTCTTTGTGGGTTGCAAAAGCCGACATCGGGCGAGGTGTCAGTACCGGCGACCACGACAATAGGCTATTTGCCGCAGGTTATGAAAATTGCCGACGACACCACTGTCCGTGAAGAAGCACGCAAGGCTTTTGCCGACACGACGGCTCTGCAACAGCGACTCAAGGACATGGAGAACGAAATGGCTGAGCGCACCGACTATGAAAGCGATGATTATAACGCTCTTGTAGAACGCTTCACCGAGGAGCATGAGCGTTTTATCATGATGGGCGGAAGCAATTATGAAGCCGAAATGGAGCGTACTCTCATAGGACTTGGCTTCGAACGCACCGACTTCGACCGACCGACGAAAGAGTTCTCGGGGGGGTGGCGAATGAGAATCGAGCTTGCAAAGATCCTTCTCAAAAAGCCGGATGTGCTGTTGCTCGACGAGCCTACCAACCATCTGGACATTGAGCCCATCCAGTGGCTTGAGCAGTATTTGCAGAACTTTGCCAAGGCTGTGGTCCTCGTAAGCCATGACCGTGCGTTCATAAACAATGTTACCAACCGTACTTTGGAAATAACATGCGGACATGTCGAAGATTATAAGGTTAAATATGACCAATATGTCGTTCTGAGGAAGGAACGCCGTGAACAACAGATGCGTGCCTATGAAAACCAGCAAAAGGAAATTGCCGACGCAAAGGCTTTCATAGAGCGTTTCCGCTATCAGGCAACAAAGGCGGTTCAGGTTCAGCAGAAGATAAGGCAATTGGAAAAGATTGTCCCTATAGAAGTTGACGAGGTTGACAACAAGGTCATGCATCTTAAGTTTCCACCATGCCTTCGTTCTGGCGACTACCCTGTTATCTGTGAGAATGTCCGTAAGGACTATGGTTCACATACAGTCTTCTCCGATGTTACTTTCACCATCAAACGCGGTGAGAAAGTTGCGTTCGTCGGAAAGAACGGTGAGGGAAAATCTACACTTGTCAAGTGTATAATGGGTGAGATTCCATTTACCGGAAAGTTGAAGATTGGCCATAATGTCCAGATAGGATACTTCGCTCAGAACCAGGCTCAGCTTCTGGATGAGAGCTTGTCCATCTATGATACAATCGACCGTGTGGCAATCGGTGAGATGAGACTTAAGATTAACGACCTGCTCGGAGCTTTTATGTTCGGTGGTGAAACTTCCGAGAAGAAGGTGAAAGTGCTCTCGGGTGGTGAGAGGAGCCGACTGGCTATGATTCGTTTGCTCCTCGAACCGGTGAACCTGCTTATCCTCGATGAGCCTACCAACCATCTGGACATGCCTTCAAAGGATGTCCTTAAGGAAGCTATCAAGGCTTTCGACGGTACTGCAATCATCGTAAGCCACGACCGTGACTTCCTCGACGGGCTTGTATCAAAGGTCTATGAATTCGGTGGTGGTCATGTGCGTGAGCACCTTGGTGGCATTTACGATTATCTTCGTGCGCACAACGCTGAGACCATTCAAGAGGCAATCCAAGACACGAAGCCACAAGATAAAGCGACTGTGAACTCTAGTCCGGCAAGCCAACCTGCCAAGGCTCCGGTATCAGGTGCTGCTTCGTATGAAGCCCACAAGGCTCAGCAGAAGAAGATCCGCAAGGTTCAGCGTGCCGTTGAGGAGTCTGAAAAGAAAATAGCGAAAATGGAAGCTCGGGTTAAGGAGCTCGACTCGATGTTCATGAAATCCGAAAATGCATCCAATATGGAACTCGTAACGGAATACACTGACCTGAAGAGAGCCTTGGATGAGGAAAATGACAGATGGCTTCTGTTATCAGAGGAATTAGAAAAAGAAAAAAGAAACAAGTAACTAATAAACACATTTTTCAACAATGAACATGAAAAGATTTATTCCCGTAGTAATGATGGCAGCTGTACCTGTTATAGGCATGGCCCAGAACAAATCGGGACTTTTCGACAAGTATTTCGACAAGAATGTTCGTCCACAGGACGACTTCTATGAGTTTGCTACCGGTGGATGGCAGAAGCTTAACCCGCTTCCTGCCGCATATAGCCGTTTCGGTAGCTTCGACCAACTTCAAGAGGATAACAACAAGCGCATCAACAGTATCCTTGACGAGCTCAAGAAAAAGAAGTATGCTAAGGGAACCCTTGAGCAGAAGCTTTCGGATTTCTATAAGCTCGCTCTTGATGTTGACAGTCGTAACAAGGCAGGCATTGCCCCTGTAAAGCCTTTGCTCGACCGCATTGAAGCAGCAAAGACTGTCGATGAGCTTCGCAAGATTCAGCTGGAGACAGCTCCTAACGGTTATGGCGTTCCATTCGGATTCGGTTTCGGTGCCGACGAGAAGAATGTGACAATGAACATCATCAATCTCGGACAGGGCGGTCTGACTCTCGGTCAGCGTGACTATTACGTCAACAGTGATTCTGCAACTGTTGCCATTCGCAATGCTTTCAAGAAGCACATCGTACGTATGTTCAAGCTCTATGGCTTCAACGATGCACAGGCTGAAGCTAAGGCTAACGACATCTTCCGTTCTGAGACAGCACTTGCACTTATCTCGAAGTCAAACACTGAGCTTCGTGACCCGCAGGCAAACTACAACAAGATGACTCTGAAGGAGTTTGAGGCAAAGTATCCAAACATCAACTTCGAGGCTCTTGCCAATGCTGAGGGTATCAAGTCGCAGTATATTCAGGACATGGTGGTCGGTCAGCCAAAGTTCTTCGAGGGTCTTAACGCCATCGAAGGCTTGCAGACAGCTGATGAGCTGAAGGCCGCTATGGAATGGGATGTTATCATGTCGTCAGCTTCATATCTTACTGATGAGATTCGTGAGGCAAACTTCGACTTCTTTGGCAAGACCATTTCAGGTCGTAAAGAGGATTACTCACTTTGGAAGCGTGCCACAAACCAAGTTCAGGGACAGATGGGAGAAGCTCTCGGAAAGATGTATTGCCAGCGTTACTTCCCGGAGTCTTCAAAGAAGATCATGGAGCAGCTCATCAAGAATCTTCAGATTTCACTCGGTCAGCGCATAGACGCTCAGGACTGGATGAGTGCCGAGACAAAGGCTAATGCCCACAAGAAGCTTGACAAGTTCTATGTTAAGGTTGGTTATCCAAACAAATGGAAGGATTATTCAGCTCTGACCATCGACCCATCGAAGTCTTTCTATGAGAATGTACAGGCTTGCCGCAAGTTTGCCAACGATTATGAGATTGAGCACAAGGCAGGAAAGCCGGTTGACAAGGACGAGTGGTTTATGACTCCTCAGACTGTCAATGCTTACTATAATCCTACAACCAATGAGATCTGCTTCCCTGCAGGTATTCTTCAGTATCCGTTCTTCGACCCGAAAGCCGACGAGGCATTCAACTATGGTGCCATCGGTGTCGTTATCGGTCATGAGATGACTCACGGATTCGATGACCAGGGTCGTCAGTATGATGCCGATGGAAACTTGAAGGACTGGTGGACTCCTGAGGATGCAAAGGGATTCGAGAAGCGTGCAAAGCTCTACGCTAACTTCTTCGACAGCATTGAAGTTCTTCCAGGACTCCACGCCAATGGTGAGTTCACCCTCGGTGAGAACCTTGCCGACCACGGAGGTCTTCAGGTCTCGTTCAACGCTTACAAGAATGCAACAGCAAACAAGAAGCTCAAGGATTGGGACGGCTTTACTCCTGACCAGCGTTTCTTCCTTGCTTACGCAGGTGTTTGGGCTTCAAATATCACAGACCAGGAGATCCGCAGTCGTGTAAAGCGTGACCCGCATGCTCTCGGTCGTTGGCGTGTAAACGGCGCTCTGCCACACATCAACGCTTGGTATGAGGCTTTCAACGTTAAGCCAACCGACAAGATGTTCATTCCTGAGAATGAGCGTTTGCAGCTTTGGTAAGCCGACGAACATTTTTATACTAGTATAAAAAAAACATCCTTCTTCCCCATTTGATAGGGAGAAGGATGTATTAGAAAGGAGACAAATATGCCATTAAGACTTCCACACCAGCTTCCAGCTATAAGTATTCTTAAGCGCGAGAATATATTCGTCATGGACGAAAACCGCGCCCACAAACAGGACATCCGTCCTTTGCGTATTGTCATCCTGAACCTCATGCCACTGAAGATTACAACAGAGACCGACCTGATAAGGCTCTTGTCGAATACTCCACTGCAAATCGACATACGGTTCATGAAACTCAAAAGCCACACGCCAAAGAACACTCCTATTGAGCACATGATGATGTTTTACAAGGATTTCGACGAATTGGCTAAGGAAAATTACGACGGAATGATTGTTACCGGTGCTCCTGTCGAGACAATGGAGTTTGAAGATGTCGAGTATTGGAACGAGATAGTAAAGATATTCGACTGGGCTCGCAATCATGTTCAGTCTACATTATATATATGTTGGGCTGCTCAGGCAGGACTTTACCACTTATATGGCATTCCGAAATACCATCTCGACCGAAAGATGTTCGGTATATTTCCCACCCGACCGCTTCGTCCGAAACTTCCTATCTTCCGTGGATTCGATAATGAGTTCTACATGCCTCAAAGTCGGCATACCGAAGTTAGAAGAAGTGATATTGAAAAGGTTAAGGACTTGACCATCATTGCGGAATCGCCGGAAAGCGGTGTCTCAATGGTTATGGCTCGTGGTGGGCGTGAGTTCTTCATAACCGGTCATCTGGAATATGCGCCTGAAACTCTCGACAAAGAGTATAAGCGTGATGTCGGTAAACGCAGTGATGTCGGTCTTCCACTACATTACTATGTCGAAGATGATCCGAAGAAAGGTGTTCATGTATTCTGGCGTGCTCATGCTAATCTGCTCTTCCAGAACTGGATAAACTATTATGTTTATCAGAAGACACCTTACGACATTAATAAAATCAAATAAATACTGAAAAGGAACAAGAGTCATTCGCTATCATGATGCAAACTCTAGAACTTCTGGCTCCGGCTAAGAATCTTGAATGTGGCATCGCTGCAATAAACAGCGGTGCCGATGCTGTATATATAGGTGCTTCACATTTTGGAGCCAGGGCTGCAGCAGGTAATTCTCTTGACGACATCAAAAGCCTGTGTGATTATGCTCATAAGTTCGGCGTTAAGGTTCACGTTACGGTAAATACAATTATTTACGACGATGAACTTGAAAGAACGATGGCTCTTGTTCGACAGCTTGCGGATATAGGCGTTGATGCTCTTCTTGTTCAAGACATGGGACTTCTCAGCCTTATCCGTTCTGAGAATATTCCGATAAGCCTTCATGCAAGTACTCAATGTGATACGAGAACCGTAGAAAAAGTCAAATGGCTAAAAGGCTTAGGCTTTGACAGAGTCGTGTTGGCTCGTGAGCTTTCAGCCAAAGAAATATCCGAAATACACAAAGAGATACCTGACGTTGAGTTGGAAGTCTTTGTTCATGGTGCGCTTTGTGTGAGCTATTCCGGCGTTTGCTATGCCTCGCAACATTGTTTTCAACGCTCAGCCAACCGTGGAGAATGTGCCCAATTCTGTCGGTTGAAATTTGACTTAAAAGATTCTGAAGGCAGGATTATCGAACATCAAAGGCATTTACTGTCGTTGAAGGATATGTGCCAGATAGATAATCTTGAAGCTCTTTGCGAGTCTGGAGCATCTGCTTTCAAAATAGAAGGTCGGTTAAAAGATGTAGGATATGTGAAGAATGTCGTCTCGGCATACAGTCAACGACTTAACAAGATTGTTGCTGAACATCCTGATAAATATCGTCGTGAATCGTTCGGTAAGGTGCATTATAACTTCACTCCGAATCTCAAGAAGACTTTCAACCGTGGATATACCACATATTTTCTGAATGAACGCCAGCCCGATATATTCTCTCCGGACACGCCCAAGGCTCTGGGAGAATTCGTTGGTCGGGTAAAAGAAATAAGAAAAGATTCGTTTAATGTGGCGGGAACAGCAACATTTGCAAATGGCGATGGGCTATGCTTCATCAATGAAGAGCATGAATTGGAAGGATTCAGAGTGAACCGGGCTGTTGGTAATCGCCTTTACCCGTTCAAAATGCCTTCTGGCCTGCGTCATGGCATAGGACTCTACCGTAATAATGACCAGGAATTCGAACGGATTCTGAATGGTGAAACATCTGAAAGAAAATTGCCGATCAATATGGCATTTGGATTGACAAACGATGGTTTCAGCCTTAAGGTATCATCTGAAGAGAACCATGTTTCTATAGAAGAGAACATTGAATTTGCTCATCAAGTCGCACAAAAGCCGCAACACGATAACATATTAAAGCAACTTTCAAAACTAGGAAATACTATCTTCGAAGCAGAAGAGATAGTCATAAATAAAGGTGCCGACAAGTTCTTTATCCCAAGTAGCCTTCTTAGTGATTTGCGAAGGAAAGCGATTTCGGCTTTTGAATCAGCCATCCAGAACAAGCCTGCTTTTGTAAGGAATAACAATGAAGACATCCCAAAGACTCCGAACAGTTCGGTTAATAGCAATTTGATATGGCAACCTGAATATTCAAAATATGGTTACCTATATAACATTGCCAATAAAGCCGCAGTAAAGTTTTATGAGAAGGAAGGCAAGACGGATATACAACAGGCTTTCGAGATTAAGGAGCCACACGAACCTTTAATCATGCAATGCAGGCATTGCCTCCGCTATAGCCTTGGATATTGTGTGAAACGTGGTGGTCGGAAACCTGAATGGCATGAGCCATTATATCTTCAACTTGCCGACGGTCGAAGATTCCGCCTTGAATTCAAATGCGATGAATGCCAAATGAACATTTACGCTGAATAAAAAATCCATTATCATGTCATATATATCATAATGGAAACAAATTAAAAATGCATTGACGATGAAGAAATTGCCTATAGTCCTACTATTGATGATGACAGTCCTGATGATGACGGGCTGTTACAATCGTCATACCCCTAGCCGTTTCCAGTTAAAGGACTCGACACGTTTTGCAGACACTCTCACACAAGCCCAATTCGATTCGCTTTCCAGAGAGCAGCAGGACTCGGCAGACTTTGCCGTTAAACACCATTACAGTGTAGGCTTTAACTTCATTGTCCGTGCTGATTCATTAGAATTAATATCCCAACAACCCGAAGAGATTGTCAGTAACATGACGGTCGATTCCTTCTCTGTCCCGAAGGATGCTCCTATTGCTGTTACAGATATAAGGATCATGTCTTCAGACAGCATTGATTCTGTATGGGTCCAACTTGTTACCGAACAGTATAAGACAGGATGGACTCATGAATCACAATTGCTGTCTCGCGTTGATCCAGATGACCCTATATCGCAATTCATATCAACCTTCTCCAACCGCCACTTAATAATATTCATGATTGTTATTTCACTTATAGCGGTTGGTTATATTACGAGGAAATTACTAAGGCAGAATTCTCATATCGTTCACTTCAATGATATAAACTCTTTCTACCCTACTCTGCTTGCGCTCATCGTAGCATCAAGTGCAACTTTCTATGCCACGATACAGAACTTCGCACCAGAGACATGGAGGGATTTCTACTTCCATCCTACACTTAACCCATTCTCACAACCTTGGCCAATAGAGATATTCCTAATATCCGTTTGGGCAATGCTCATCGTTGGAATAGCAGCTGTTGATGATACACGCCATCAGCTTAAGTTCGACGATGCATTCTGGTATCTCTGTGGACTTGGCGCAGTTTGTGCTGTCGATTATATTGTATTCTCTATTTCCACATTATATTACATAGGGTATGTCCTGCTTGTGCTATACATTTGGTTTGCCATAAGGACATATTTCAAGCATAACCGGGATACCTACATCTGTGGAAATTGTGGTGCAAAACTACACAGAAAAGGTCGTTGCCCTTATTGCGGAGCAATGAACGAGTAAGTCCTAACAACCTCAGAGCATACGTTGCATTATTATTGCATTGTGGTATTCTCCATTGCTGAACAACCAATCGGTAAGTACATCTTTACTCTGAAAGCCAAGCGAAGAAAATAATCCTATTGAACCAACATTGTCAGCATCGGCAACAACATAGACCTGATGTAAATGGAGGATATTCTTTGCATAATCGATTATCTTCCGAACAGCCGACGAAGCATACCCCTGCCGTCTGAAACTGCGTTTTATGACAACGCCAAGTTCAGCCCGCTGGTGTCGTGGCTCAAAGTCAATAATATCTATTATGCCAACAACTTCTGCCTTGTCATTCTCTACCATCATCCTGAGTTGACGGTCGGTATATATATCATTTACACAATCAGCTATATAGTTGTGAAGCGTATACCGGCTATATGGGACATTGGTACAACCAACATTCCATAGGCTTATATCATTCTCAATCTGATAAAGGATGTCCAAATCCTCTGGTTCAATGGCACGCAGTTTGACAAATGGTTCTATCTTCTCACTCATGATGGTAGACTTCATTAGCCGTTATAATAGTCCGTGACTTACGATTGTAGGTCCCGATAAAGACATTCGGCATCGGATGCTTTTTGAATATGTCGAATATTTGCTGATAACTAAAAGCATCAGTATCGTAAACTATTTGATAATCCTTCTTTGAATCAAATGAATCAATCTCTGAAAGATGCCCTTCCGGATGGGTTGAAGCATTGCAAACTATATATCTTCCAACGAGCCCTTTTTGTCTGGCAATACGCTTGCACTGCTCAAGGGAAGGCTCTTCTCCCAAGAAAAGGAACTCTGGGAACAAGCGTGAAGCAGAATGGAAGAAGCCGAGCGACTTCCTTGCCCCTTCGTACATCATGCCTATCAATGCCGTAAATGCCTTTCCGTAGATAGCCAACTTAATAGGAATGCTCAGGAAGAAAGACAGATGCCCGTAATGCTTCCGCAAGAAGATAAGCATTGCATCATAGAAAACATGAACATACTGGAATGAGCTTTTATGCGTACTTTCACCTTTATAGTGAAGTATGGAGTATGGCAAATACCAATTTTTGAATCCTGTTTTGAGAATTCTATAGCTTAAATCGATGTCTTCGCCATACATGAAAAAATCCTCATCGAGCAGTCCCGCCTTGTCAAGAGCTTTCCTTCTAAGCATACAGAAAGCCCCACTAACAATTTCTATCTCTTCCGGTTTGTCCCAAGGCAAGCCCCCCATATAGTAATGTCCGAGCTTTGGATTGTTCGGGAATCGTGCGCACAATCCCGTCATCTTATAGAAAGCAGTCAAAGGATCAGGTATGCCACGACGGCTTTCCATTGCCCTCTTACCGTCCGAGCACAACATCTCAACTCCACAAGCACCGGTTTCCGGATGAACATCCATAAAGTCAACACAATTCCCCAATGTATCCTCCGCCACAATCGTATCCGGATTCAACAGCAGGACATACTCCCCCTCACTTTCCCTTATGCCTATATTATTTGCACGGGCGAATCCAAGATTATGATTGCTCGATACAAAATTAACCTGCGGGAAGCGTTTCTCAAGGTATCCTACAGAACCATCACGCGAATGATTGTCAATCACGTAAACCTCAGCGTCAATATCCTTCGTGGCTCGCTGAACGCTGTTCAGGCACTGCTCCAGATAATACTTGACGTTATAGTTGACTATTATGATACTTAATTTCTTCAATACTTAAACAGAATCGAGATTATTAAATCAATAAGAGTGAGGGTTATCATCCGATGGATTAGGGTCATAATCATCTGCATCCGACTTTATTCCCGTCTCATTAAGACACCTGCCAAGTGTAGGATAAACCATAAAGAGGCAAAGAGCGCAGATAACCGAGAGATAGAAGAACCTGACATTCAATCCGAAAGCATAATAAAGGAACATGCAGACAACCATCGGAACACACAGCATCATCATTCTTATGGTTCCCCAGAACAATAAGTTATGTGGCGCGGTACTCTCATCGTCAGTTAAAAGTCCATGTATATGCTTCGTCTTGAACATATAGAGTGACAATGGAATAAAAGCTAAAACAACTATAACCATAATCATTCCGACGAGCAATTGAACGTTGGCTTCGTCTGAAAGGAATCCAGGCAAGACCAGTTCAGACTCAAACAAGATAATTATAAGTACCGTCAGAAATACCGACACCCATAATTCTGTCATCAAAATATCTCTTGTCCTACGCATTGAATTCTTCATATCAAACAATCTTAGTTTACCCTTTCATCTGAGTACGGTTCAGTATAGCACGACCCAACGTTACCTCATCGGTATATTCCAGTTCGTCACCGACACTTATTCCACGGGCAATCACACTGACCGTAACCCCTGTATGAGCAAGTTTCCGAGAGATATAAAAGTTGGTTGTGTCACCTTCCATAGTACTCGCCAAGGCAAGTATTACCTCATGAATTCCACCTTTTTCCACTCGCTCAACTAGAGAATCTATCTCAATATCATTAGGTCCTATACCATCCATTGGAGAAATTATTCCTCCCAAGACATGATACAGACCATGATATTGCTGAGTATTCTCAATAGCCATTACGTCTTGAACATTCTCAACGACGCAAACCGTAGAGCCATCCCGTGACCGGTCGCTGCATATCGGGCAAACATCCGTATCGCTTATATTGTGGCATACCTTGCAATATTTCACATCATGACGGAAATGAGATATAGCATCAGTAAACTCATCAATGTCTGCAACCGGTTGTCTGAGGACATGCAACGCTAGTCTTAAAGCCGTTTTCCGACCTATCCCGGGGAGTTTCGAGAACTCCCCTACGGCTTTTTCAAGCAATGCCGATGGATATTCCTGCATTACTTATCGTCAAAGAGATAAATACCCAGTCCTACCTTAAGACCTACGGTAGAGTACTTGCTCTTCTTGAACGACTGGTCATAGTATACAGCCGGCTCAATGGTTACCGAACGGTTGATAAAGAAAGCATAGCCCACTTCCGCACCCGGCATAAGGTCATTGTAGTCATGGCTGGCATGGACGAACTTACAGTTCACTCCAAGATAGAGTCCATTCTGTGTAATATAATAACGTCCGCCGACGCCAACCTTAAACTCATCTGGTACATCGTCATCACCATTATGCTGATAGCCTACTGTACCAAGCAGCATCAGGTTATCCCAAGGCAGCACACCAGCTTTTGCCTCGAGTCCAAGGCTCAGTTTGTCTTGTCCATTGTAGTGAAGGTCAAGACCGGTCATCGACGCTCCGAGATACGCTTTGCCTGCCTGGAACTGGGCATTGGCGCTAACGGTTATTACTAATGCAAACAAGAGCAATGCAATCTTTTTCATGTTCTTAATTCTTTAGTTTTATTCTTTTGGTAAATTATTCAGTTTTTGCCTGACGGTTATACTTCTTGAGCCAAGCCACGAACCATACTATTGCTATCACGAGGCAAAGAATACCGATACCATAACCGACTGATCTTGGAATCCATGAACCGAATGCCTGCTCGCTGACAAACAGGAACGTAGAGCAAACGGTGGTCATGAACAGAGCCGGGATAAGGGTTATCCAGAATGGCTTGTGCTTCTGAGCGAGATATATAGTTATAGTCCACAACGTGAATACAGCCAACGACTGGTTGCTCCATCCGAACCAGTTCCATATTGTATTGAATCCATTAGGGTCCTCAATCTGCCAGACAAGCAATGCAATTGCTGCCAAGAACATCGGGATAGCGATATAGAAGCGCTTGCGGACACTCTTCTGGTTAAGGTTCAGAGCTGCGGCAATGATAAGGCGGGCACTGCGGAATGCCGTATCTCCACTGGTGATAGGGGCAGCAACAACGCCGAACACTGCAAGGATTCCACCGAAGATTCCGAGCCATCCTACACATACATACTCTACAACTTTAGGAGCTGTGAAGAACTGGATGAGGCTCTTGCCGTTGGCGTCATGAACCTGAGCCATGAACGTGTTAACAGTATTTGCGTCAACTGAATTGGCGACTTGCTGCCAGCCATTATAATAGAAGAAGTACATTGATACCGTAGCCCAAATCAACGCAACGATACCTTCAGTAATCATACTGCCATAGAATACCTGACGACCTACCTTCTCACTCTTCAGGCAACGTGCCATCAGAGGACTCTGAGTACCATGGAATCCACTGATTGCACCGCAGGCAATAGTAAGGAACAGGCACGGGAACAACGGATTGCGCTTGAAGTAACTGACCACTCCGAGCAATCCGTCAGGATCGTTTGCCTGAGTATAGCTTGTCATATCAGTCCATACTTCCGGCAGATTAGGCTGCTTGAAATACAGGCAAACCATCAATGCAACTGCCATGAACAACAGAGCGAAGGCAAAGACAGGGTAAATCTTACCGATAATCTTATCGATAGGAAGCATTGTCGCGAGGACGTAATAAGCAAAGATAATTATAACCCATGCAGTAGTAGACAGGCAAATATCACCGAGAATAAGTGCCGGCGAAAGCACGAACACTACGCCCACCATCATCAGCAATACGACAGAGAACACAAGCATGACCTTGCGAGTCTTGTCACCGAGGTATATTCCTACAAGCTCAGGCAAGTTGGCACCACCATGACGGACAGAAAGCATACCGGAGAAATAGTCGTGGACAGCTCCGGCGAATATACAACCGAAGATTATCCACAGGTAAGCCGAAGGCCCATACCATGCTCCCATGATTGCACCGAATATAGGTCCGGTACCTGCAATGTTGAGGAACTGAATCATAAAGACCTTCCACGTCGGCATAACGATATAGTCGACACCATCTGCCATAGCAACAGCCGGTGTCGGACGGTCGTCCGGTTGGAAAACATGCTCTACAAACTTGCCATAGAGGAAGTAACCCGCAATGAGGGCAAGAAGGGCAATTGTGAACGAAATCATATCTGTGTAGCTTGTTTTTAATTACTCTAAAAATTTGTACAAAGGTAGAAAATATATTTGAAACAACCAAGAAGTTTCGTTACCTTTGCAGAAAATTTAGCAGCACTAGAGCTACAATAAAATATTTTTCATAGCTCTTACATATTGAACATTCAAGTCAAGAATATGATAATCAAGGATATATTAAAACAAGCCCTAGCCCTCACCATCATGTCGCTTGCCATAAATTGCAATGCTTTCGGTCAAGTAGCCAAATCGCCGAAGCATGAAGTACGTGCGGTATGGCTCACGACTCTGAAGAATCTGGACTGGCCAAAGACGTTCGCAAGAGACCAAAGGTCAATCGAAAAACAGAAGAAAGAACTCTGTGACATTCTCGACGAATACCAAAAGGCAAATATAAACACTGTCCTCTTTCAGGTCGTTGACCGTGCGTCAACCATTTATCCTTCGGCAATAGAGCCTTGGGATGCCTGCATGACAGGTCGGTTCGGCGGAAATCCAGGTTACGACCCTCTTGCCTTTGCAGTCAACGAATGCCATAAGCGTGGGATGGAAATACAGGCATGGATAGCCACTCTTCCTGTCGGACCATACAACGGGCTAGCCGCCAAACGGCTTCGAAAGCAGGGCTATAAGATGTTCAAGTTTGAAGCCGATGCTTTCCTCGACCCTTCCAGTCCATCAACCGGCGACCTTGTAGCCTCACTAGCCCGAGAGATAACCACCCATTATGACGTTGACGGCATACACCTCGACTACATCCGATACCCAGAAATGCTGCCAGCGCCGAAGAATGAGTACATTGCCCAGTGGCGAAGAAGCAAGATAACAGATATTGTCAGAAAAGTTCACGACGCTGTCAAGGCTGAAAAGCCTTACGTAAAGATTAGCTGCTCGCCTATCGGCAAATATTCCGACCTGTCCCGTTACTCATCGAACAACTGGAATGCACGCGACCGGGTATCGCAAGACGCACAGCTGTGGCTGCGTCTCGGACTGATGGACCAGCTCTACCCGATGATGTATTTCCGTGGAAACAACTTCTATCCATTTGCCGCCGACTGGGCTGAAAACAGCTATGGAAAGTCTATTGCGGCAGGACTCGGCACTTATTTCCTCGACCCTCGTGAAGGCGGTAAATACGGATGGACTCTCAGCGACATAACAAGAGAGATGATGGTAGCCCGTTGGCTCGGCTTGGGTACTGCCCACTTCCGTTCAAGGTTCCTCACTTCCAACTACCAGGGCATCTATGACTTCTCTGCAAATGCTTACGGTCAAAGTCCTGCCTTGATACCGCCAATGACATGGATTAGCAGCAATAAGCCTGCAAGTCCGGACAAAATACAGGTCAAGGACGGAATACTGACCATCATTGGCTCACCATCGAATGATAGAAACAAGGTATTCTATAATGTTTATGCTTCTGATTCGTGGCCTGTGGATGTGACTGACGCAAGCAACCTGATACTCCAGCGTTATTCTTCCGACATTGTTTACCTGCCTAAGAACACAAAATGGCAACCACAATATTTCGCCGTAACGACTATGGACAGGTATGGCAAAGAAAGTGACCCGGTGCAAAGCTGGCAACCTCCGAAGCTTGCCAAGGGACAACTGGAATGCAATGGGAGCATCGTCAAAGTTCCGTTCTCATTGATAAAAGGGTTCTATAACAGCAAAGGACACTTCGTGGCAACCGACGCCGAAGGGCAAACAATCAGAAAATTGAGGCATGCAAAAGGCTCCGATGACGAGCTCTCTGTCAATGTAGAAGGACTTCAAAACGGCTTCTACATACTGAACTATATTTCGAAATACAACAAGAAGAAGACGAGCAAGGTTCGTTTTGGATTCTTCTTGATAAAGAGAAGATTTGCTAGGAGTGCCTAATTAGGTTGCTTCCAATGGCTAATTAGATTGCTTCCGATGCTTAATTAGCTTGGTTCTAACGGCTAGAAACAAACTAATTAGCGGGTTTTACAATGCAAGTAAGACTCAAAAAAATCCAAAAAAGGCTCATTTGGAATTCAAATGAGCCTTTATTGTTGTTTATCCTTTCAACTTAAATGATGTTTCTATCGAAGTAACCTCTTCACAGAAAGCCTTGTCAATCTTCAACCGCTGTTCCACTTGCGTGCAACTGTGAATAACAGTGCTGTGGTCACGACCTCCGACCAGCTTTCCGATACGGCTTGCAGGCATCTTAGTATACTTTTGAGCGAGATACATGCTCACCTGACGGGCAATGACAAAGTCGCGCTTACGGCTCCGACTATTGATATTCTGGGTTGTAACATTGAAGTGCTTGCCAACCTTTTCGAGTATATCGTCGATGGTAAGTGGCTCATCATCAATCTTAACGGCACGCTTGATGACACGCTCGGCAAGGCGCATATCGATGTCACTGTTATATACTACACTATAAGCGAGCAATGAATTGACAACGCCCTCAAGGTCACGGACACTTCCGTTAGCCGTCTCAGCGATGAACTGGATTACATTCTCAGGAATAGAAAGACCGTCACGCTTAATCTTACTGTGCAGAATGTCAACGCAGAGTTGGACATTAGGCTTCTCCAACGGAGCAATAAGTCCACAGGAGAAACGGGTAAGAAGGCGTTCGTTCATTCCCTGAAGGTCAACCGGCGGACGGTCGGAAACAAGGATAATGCGCTTTCCGTTCTTGAAAAGATGATTGAAGATGTGGAAGAATGTGTCCTGAGTCTTGGTGGCAGTCATCCACTCTTGTATATCATCGACTATCAGAACATCAATAGTCTGATAGAAGTTTATAAAGTCATTGGTCGTGTTCTGCAATACACTGTTGGTGTACTGAACCTGGAACAGACGAGCCGAGATGTAGAGGACACGCTTCTGAGGATAACGCTTCTTTACTGCAACACCGATGGCATTGACCAGATGAGTCTTGCCACAACCCGACGGACCATAGATGAACATTGGGTTGAACTGAGTAGTGTTAGGATGGTCGGCAATATAAAGTCCTATACTTCTAGGGAGCTTGTTGCTCTCGCCTTCAATGAAGTTATTGAATGTCTGATGGATGTTGAGCTGCGGGTCAAGGTCATTGTCGGCAACATCGAGGACTGTCGGACTCTGGTTGCCACGTGTTGTTGGCCGTTTGCTCTTTGCCTCATTGCGTATATCGTCGGCGGGATCAGCCTCTACAACCTGAGAGAGATTGTTTGTCTTATCGGTAACAATACGGTAAGAGAGCTGCACGCCTTCGCCGAATATGCGCTTAAGAACCTTACTGAGCAGGTCTATAAAGTTCTCCTCCAGATACTCATATACGAATGGTGAGGGTACCTGAACCAGCACAGTTTTGTTCTTTTCATTAAAAGACTCGAAGACTATGGACTTGAACCATGTGTTGAACTGCTGTCCGGTAACATTCTCCTTGATGAGAAGAAGAGCCTGTTGCCAGAGCTCAGTCGGTTTTACTTTCATTGACAGTCGAAGTATTTCGAAGTTTAACTAAATATTTTTAACAATTTGTTTCAGTAGGGCCGTAACCTCCCTGAAAAGCATTTGCAAAGATAGCAAACTTTTTTCACATATTTAAATCCTCATTTTTGAAGTGAAAACGCATTCTTTCGGCTAAATGCCACATCAATAGGCAATTAGCCACTAGAGGATAAAAAGCCGCCTAAAATTAAATTTGCAGAATTCCAATATTTTGTTACTCAACAAGTTATCACGCTTTTCGGTTAAATATGTCAATAATAGTGAAACATTTAACACCGACTTGTAAAGTATCTGATAAACACTATACTTACACTATAGTCTTAAAGCGTGAAACTTGAATCGAAGAATTTAGACTTATTTTAAATAACTACTTACTTGTCTTTCCTGCCAAAAAGCGAGAAGTGGACGTATCTCTTTGGATGTGCCTTGAGGTTTGTGACCAGCGAGTCGGCATCGCTAAGAGTCTGAGTAAGGTTATTATATAATGTAGGATCATTCATCAGAAGTCCGAGTGAGCCCTTATTATTGTTCAACTTATTTGTGAGAGACTCCATATTTGTGAGGGTCTTGTCGACCTTTGCCATAGTCCCGCTGACATCCAAGTCGCTGACCTTGCCATTGATATTGGTGAGCAAGTTGTTGGCATTGCCAATCATTCCGTTGGCGTGGGTCATGGTTCCGCGGGTATCGGTAAGCAGTCCGTTGGCATTATTCATCAGACCCGGGACCTGCTTATTGAGCTGGGCAAGCAACGTATTGAGCTCACGGGTTGATGTAGTAAGGTCTGAAGAGATTTTATTTGCGTTATGCAAAGTCGAAGCAATAGACGGATCAGCCAACAGAGTGTTGACACTGGTCAGTATAGAGTCTACCTTCGGGATAAGAGCCTTAATTGTAGGCATGGCATCCTTGATAGCGCCCATTGCTCCCCCACTCAACTCACCATTGATGGTTCCACCCGGCTCAACATATCCCTGGCGGCCGTCACCGAGATGGAGGTCTACCTTGACGTTGCCCATAAGGTCGGAGCTGATGACTGCCATTGTTCCCTTTGGCACACGCATATTCTCGTCAATGTCGGCATTAACGGTAATCTGACCGGGATTGTCGTAGTCATAGTCTATCGACTTGATGATTCCGACCTTGTATCCATTGGCATAGATAGGGTTGGAAACGGAAAGACCGCTGACATCATTGAACTTAATCTTGTAAATATTCTCTGCCGAGAACAAATCCAATCCCTTTAGGAACTGCAATCCAAAGAAAAGGACAACGATGCCTACTATGGCTACAAGAGCTATCTTGACTTCGGGTGTAAAGACTTTCTTCATTATTTTCTGTTGTGACTATGTTTGCGATTATATTTCTTATACTCGTTTATTGCATCATAAAGATTCATTGGTTTTCCATCTTTAAAAGCAACAATATAGGCTTGCGGGAAATCATTTCTGAGATTGTTCTTTAGTTCAACAATAGCGTTATAGTCGTTTGTTGAGCCAATGGTATATTTTATCAGGGTATGACTACCTTCAGAACTGGTCTCAAAATCCTTGTGACCTTTCAGCAAAGGGTCGTTTGGTTGCAGCTTTCTGCTTACTGCAAAGACCTGAACCTTGAATACAGGCTGCCCCTGAACAAGCTTGTCTTTTGCAGTATTTACAGTCTTCTTCTCTTCTGTCGTCTGTTGTTTCTTTGGCACAACAGGTTGTGTCTTTGCGACAACAGGCTGAGGTTTCTTGGTTTCAACAGGCTTTGGCTTACTCGTTTCAACAGGCTTAGCCTTTGTCTGAGCCTTGGTCTGCGCAACCTCTTTAGTCGGTTGAATAGCTTTCTTTGGCTTCTCTACCTTCTTAATTGGCTCCACCTTGCTGACCGGCTCATTCTTCTTTGCCGCCATAACCTTTGCCGCAGGCTTGTCCGGGGCAATCGTTCCAGCCTTTCTAGCCGGAGTCAACGATGTCTGCTCGGAGCTGTCCTTATCGTTATTATTGACCGGCTTGGTACTGACAGTCGGTGCCGAGGCTGAATCAGCAATGGCGTTAGACGGAGCGACAGCATTGGATTTACCTGCCGACTTATTAGAATACTTGTCCTTATATTTCAAGAAAGCCTTATAGATTCCTTGCGCCAGTTTGTCGAGTCCATCGTCAGTATTCAGGAAGTCCTCTTCATCGGGGGTCGTGATAAAGCCTAGCTCTATAAGACAGCTTGGCATTGATGTCTCCCGAAGTACAAGGAAACCAGCCTGATGGACGCCCATGTCATTTCTGTCGGCTATAGAGCATGCGCTCTTCTCTATCATCTTGGCAAGGTCAACGCTTCGGCGCATGTTGGCGCTCTGCATGAACTCGAACATTATGTAGCTCTCGCTGGACTTTGGATCAAAGCCCTGGTACGTCTGCTTGTAGTTGTCCTCTTCCTCAATGACAGAGTTCTCACGCATAGCGACATCAAGATTATCCTTTGCACGGTGCATTCCGAGAGTGTAAACCTCGAATCCACGGGCAATTCTTCCGTTTGGCAATGCGTTGGTATGTACTGAGATAAACAGGTCGGCATTATTCCGGTTGGCAATATTTGCACGTGTTTTCAGAGGAATGAAAACATCAGTCTTACGGGTATAGATAACATTGACATCCTTGCAATTCTGCTCGACGTACTGTCCGAAGAGCAATGCAACCTTGAGATTAATGTCCTTTTCGAGTGAGTATGCTCCCTTTGCACCGGTATCGTGTCCTCCATGTCCTGCGTCAATAACCAATGTGAAGCCGTTGGCTGCAAAGCCAAAAGCAACGCTTGTGAGAACGAGGAACAATGTTAGAACAATCTTTTTTAGCATACCTATTTATATAATTTCCTGCAAAGGTAGTGATTAAATGCGAAAAACCGAAGTTCTAAGCTCCGGTTTTTGTATTTATTAAGTGTATTTCCACTCCGGCACCGTCACCGTCAGCGCCCATTGGCGGGTTTGATTTGGTTATCCGAAGGTCAATGGAAGCAATCTCGGGATAAGTTTGCCAGAGTCTATCGGATATTTTCCCGGCAAGGCGTTCAAGTAAATTTACCGATTGGGAAACTTCTTGTTTTATTATTTCATAGACTTCGGCATAGTTGAGGGTATCGGCAACATCATCGCTGGACAAAGCCTGTGAGAATGGATAGCCGATACGGATGTCGACAACAATATCGTTGCCGACAATCTTTTCCTGGCCCAACACGCCTACCGGAGAATGGAAACGGAGTCCGCGAAGGAATATGAAGGTATTGTTACTCATACTTCTTCAGCGCACGCTCAACTCCATTCTTCCAAGTATTGATGCTCTCATCTTTCAGCTGAAGAGAACTTACAAGCTTGATGACATGGCTGATAGGCATGCGATAGCGCAGCACTCCGGAAATAAGCTTTGCGTAGTTCCAGTACTCCGGGTTGAATTTCTCGTTCAAGCCCTCGACGGTTGTCTTGTATCCGCGCTTGTTCTCAAACTGGAAATCATAGCGGTGAGTGCCGTCTTCGTTGGTCTGCTTGATGATTTTTCCCTTTGTAACGCTCTTCGGAAGCAGGATTCCCTCATCGTCATCCTGCAAGCCTGTGAATATCTCGTATGGATAACCATTGAGCAGTCCGACGAAAGCCACCCACTTGTCACGGTTGTTCTGGAAACGGACAACGTCGCACTCAAGCTCTTTCGGACGGTCTTCGACAATCTGCAAACTATTGTTTGCCGTGAATCCCATGTTCTCAAGCACTGCGAATATCTCATCAGAAGTCAGAGGAGCGCCTTTCTGCTCGCCATGCTTGGCAAGCGCATCGGCAACCAACCGCCTTACATCGACAGGGGTTCTTCCTTCGAAAGTGTTGCTGTTATTTTCTTGCATTTAAATGTTTTGATAGATGTTCTGATAAATTCTGATAAATAATGTGCTGCGAAATTACAAATAGTTTTTCATAAAAGAAAACTTTTTAGTAACTTTGTGGCATAAAATTTCTAAAAATGAAAACTCTTAACGAACGTAGAAGCATTAGAAAGTATTCTGATAGAGAAGTAAGCAACGAACTTCTCGACCGTCTGCTCAGTGAGGCGGAGCGCACTCCGACTATGGGCAACCTGCAACTTTACTCTGTCGTTGTAACACGCAGCAAGGAGATGAAGGAGAAACTCGCACCCGCTCATTTCAACCAGCCGATGATTGAAGGAGCGCCTGTTGTACTGACATTCTGTGCTGATTTCCGCCGCACCAGCCTATGGGCAGAGAACCGGAAGGCTGTTCCTGGATATGACAACTTCCTGAGTTTCATGAATGCCGCGACCGATGCTTTGCTCTATTGCCAGACGTTTACCAACCTTGCCGAAGAGGCAGGACTGGGCACTTGCTTCCTTGGAACAACCGTTTACATGCCGAAGCTGATTATCGACATACTGAAACTTCCGAAACTGGTGATGCCTATCGCTACGATAACGATTGGCTGGCCCGACGAGAATCCGGCTCAGAGCGACCGCCTGCCACTGGCAAGCATCGTCCATTCGGAGATTTATCACGACTATACTCCTGCCGACATCGACAAATATTATAAGGAGAAAGAGGAACTTCCAGAGAACAAGCACTTCGTTGAGATCAACCACAAGGAGACGCTGGCTCAGATTTTCACCGACATCCGATATACGAAGAAAGACAACGAAGCGATGTCGAAAGGACTGATTGAAGCCCTAAAGCAGCAAGGCTTCCTAGACTGAATTTTGTAATTGGGTATCTTTTAGCTTGTAAAAGGGTATCTTTTAGAGTCTAATCGGGTATCTTTCAGAATGTAAAAGATACCCGATTAGAAACCCGTTTGATTATCAACGATTTACAAGGGCATTAAAAAAGGTGGAAAACCGATTGGTTCTCCACCTCTATAAGAGTCGCACTGACGATGTGATGAAAAGTCCGAGTTACAAAAATTGTAGGAGTTCCCCGTCGTTGTAATCCACCGGTCCGAAGACTTAGTCGCGGAAATGCGATTTATGTGGCCCGCCATTAACAAGGGAAATCATCCCGGTTTTTCTTAATTATTTGATGACTATCCCGATCGAATCAGCACGACTTGTATCGTCGTCCTTTCATCTGCAAAGGTACGCTATTCTTTTGTTTCCTCCAAATATTTTCCCAATTATTTGTAGTCCTTTTGCGTGAAGGTCTCGTCTACAAGCACTTTCTGAGGGTCGGAACCTGAACGGTAAGTATAGCGGAACACGAAGCCTGCATCCTTGTACGCCTTGTTCCATGTATTCTTCTTCAAGTCCTTAAGCTGCGCTGCCCTTATCTGCTTCAGATTAGCCTTGATAACCTTTTCATTATCCACCTTATTTAATAATTTATAATAGCTGTGGATGGTATGGGTTGCAGGCTCATAAACGACACTGTCCATCTGTTGGTCGTTGATAACAGGAGTCGGGCAATTCTTCTTGGTATAGTCGCTTAGCTCTCGTGCAGCACGATCCTCCAGACTCTCTTGACACGCGCCGAAAAGCAAGATAATACCACTTAATATCAAAATTTTCTTCATCTCTTAAATTTTCTTGCAAAGTTAACTATTTTTTGAGTAAAAATACATAAGAAAGTACATCTAATCTCGATTATTTTTATTAAATTTGCAGAAAATTTTGGCTTTTGGCTGTTAGCGGCTATTAGCGAAACGGAAAGGAACTAAAACAAGGAAAAATATTGTTGATGGATCATATAAGGAATTTTTGTATAATCGCTCATATCGACCACGGCAAGAGTACTCTTGCTGACAGGCTTCTAGAATACACCAAGACCATTCAGATCACTGAAGGGCAGATGCTCGACGACATGGAGCTGGAACGCGAACGGGGTATTACCATCAAGAGCCATGCCATTCAGATGGAATACAAGGTCGATGGCGAGACATACATTCTGAACCTTATCGATACTCCGGGACATGTCGACTTCTCTTACGAAGTGTCACGAAGCATTGCCGCATGTGAGGGTGCCTTGCTGGTAGTCGATGCAACACAAGGTGTTCAGGCTCAGACCATCAGCAACTTGTACATGGCTATCGACCATGATCTGGAAATCATTCCTGTCATCAACAAGATAGACATGCCTAACGCCATGCCTGACGAAGTCGAGGATGAGATTGTCGACCTGATAGGCTGCGACCGCTCGGATATTATCCGTGCAAGTGCAAAGACGGGCGAAGGCGTTCCGGCTATATTGGATGCCATTGTAAAGAGGATACCTGAACCGAAAGGTGATCCAAAGGCTCCGTTACAGGCATTGATATTCGACTCGATATTCAATTCATTCCGAGGAATAATCACTCTGTGCAAAGTTGTAAACGGAAGCATTAAGAAAGGTGATAAGGTGATGTTCGTCCAGACCGGACAGGAATATACTGCCGATGAGGTGGGTGTACTGAAGATGGACATGATTCCACGCCCTGAGCTAGGAACCGGCGAGGTAGGATATATTATAAGTGGTATAAAAGATGCTACCGAAGTAAAAGTCGGTGACACCATTACACATGTTGACGAGCCTTGTAAGGAAGCCATCGAGGGTTTCCAGGAAGTCAAGCCTATGGTCTTCGCGGGCGTTTACCCTATCGATCCTAACGACTATGAGAACCTTCGCTCCAGTCTGGAGAAGCTCCAGCTGAACGATGCTTCACTGACTTTCCAGCCTGAGAGCTCACAAGCTTTGGGATTCGGATTCCGTTGCGGATTCCTTGGACTTCTCCACATGGAGATTGTTCAGGAGCGCCTTGACCGTGAGTTCAACATGGATGTTATAACGACCGTGCCTAATGTTTCATATAAGGTATATGACAAGCACGGCAACTGCAAGGAAGTTCATAATCCATCGGGACTGCCTGACGTTACTGCCATCGACCATATTGAGGAACCATATATTCGGGCGAGCATCATTACCTCGAGCAAGTTCATCGGTCCGATAATGAAGCTATGCCTCGACAAACGTGGTGAACTGGTAAGCCAGAACTATGTAAGCGGTGACCGTCTGGAACTTATCTTCCTGATGCCTCTCGGCGAGATAGTCATTGACTTCTATGATAAATTGAAGAGTATTTCCAAGGGATATGCTTCATTCGATTATCATATTGACAGTTTCCGCCCGTCGAAGCTTGCAAAGCTTGACATACTTCTTAATGGCGAGCCTGTCGACGCATTGTCTACCCTGACTCATGAGAGCAATGCAGTAGCTCTGGGACGCCGGATGTGTGAGAAGCTGAAGGAGCTTATCCCGCGCCAGCAGTTCGATATTGCCATACAGGCTGCTATCGGAGCAAAGATTGTTGCCCGCGAAACGGTAAAGCAGGTAAGAAAGGATGTCACGGCAAAATGCTATGGCGGCGATATATCCAGAAAGCGCAAACTACTCGAGAAGCAGAAGCGCGGAAAGAAGCGAATGAAACAAATAGGCAACGTGCAGGTGCCTCAGAAGGCTTTCCTCGCAGTTCTCAAGCTCGATTGACACAAACAAAACTAGTAATATAAAAACAATACACGACCTAAGACCTTGTCTTCAAGGAAAGATACTGACTAAAATGAAAGAACCAACTGTTAACAAAAGAGACATTGCCAGGGAATTGGCAAGGAAATATAGTACTATGACTCATGATGAGCTCGATACTCTCGAGAGCATTCTTGTACCAATGAAATTCGCCAAAGGTGAGATGATTCTCAAGGAAGGCCAGATTTGCAGGAATATCTATTATATCGAGCATGGATTGGTGCGTCAGTTCTACTTCAAGAATGACAAGGAAGTAACTGAGCATCTGGGAGTTGACCATACTATATTCATGTGCATTGAAAGTCTCTTCAAGGAGGAGCCGACTCACTTGCAAGTGCAAGCTATTGAGCCGACACTGTTGTATGCACTGCCTAAAGCAAGGCTTGAGGAGGTTGCACTTCATAATGTCAACATTCAGATTCTCTACCGTAAGATTCTAGAAGAGAGCCTTATCATCAGCCAGGTACATGCCGACCTCCTGCGCTTTGAGTCAGCACAGAGCCGATACAAGCGCATGTGCAAGATGTCGCCGCAGGTTGTCCTTCGTGCTCCGTTGGTATATATTGCCAGCTATTTGCAGATGACTCCTGAGACATTGAGCCGTGTACGCAGCTCTACATTGCTTGAAGACTAATTGTCTTATTTGCAGTTATATACAGATAAAATCTTAAAAACTTATCTTCAAGCCATCGTAAGCAAAATGGAAGCCTTCGGGCAAACGCTTGTCTGCCAGCGCATGGAGTCCTATTTTGTGAGTAAGATGTATAAGGAATGTTCGCTTTGCACCAAGTCGGCGTGAGAACGCAATCGCATCTTTAACAAGTTGATGCGAATGATGTTCTTTTTCCCATCTTAGAGCATTCACAACCAATGTATCGATACCTTCAAGGTAAGGTATCTCTTCGTCATTGATTGTTTTCATGTCGGTTATATAAGCCAGATTGCCAAACCTGTAACCAAGTATTGGCAATTTGTCGTGCATCACTTCAATAGGCATTATCTTGAAGTCACCTATTTGGAATCCGTGATGTTTTTCAATAACATGTAACCGCAACTTAGGAACGCCGGGGTAAAGATGCTCTGCAAAGCAATAAGGCATTGTTTGATGAAGTCCGTCAACAGTTCCTTTATTAGCATAGATGTCAACATCGCCTAATTTGCAAAAAGGTCGCAAATCATCGATGCCACCAACATGGTCGTAATGAATGTGGGTAAGCAGCACTCCGTCAATCTTCCGGAACGGCTGGCGAAGGATTTGCTGGCGGAAATCAGGACCACAATCAATAAGTATTCTAGTTGACTCTGTTTCCAATAAAGCAGAAGTACGCAGGCGGTTGTCCCTTGGATCATTGCTCTGGCAGACCTCACAGTTGCATCCAATAACAGGAACGCCTTGCGAAGTACCGGTACCAAGGAAGGTCAATGTTGCCTTTGATTGAGTTTCTGAATTGTAAGATGTCTGACTATCCATTATCCGTCAACAACAATTTACTATAGAACAAAGAGTTACAAACGATTCTACCTGATGTTCACTTCAGGGTGAATGTCCAATCCGAACTTTGCTTTGACATCATGCTGAATGGCATGCATAAGGTTAATGATGTCATTACCAGTAGCTCCACCACGATTAACAAGGACAAGTGCCTGTTTATCGTGAACTCCGGCATTGCCAAGGCTCTTGCCTTTCCATCCACACTGGTCGATCATCCATCCTGCAGGAATCTTATACTTCGATGGCTTGCCTTCTCCTTGTGGCATTTCAAAGTATCGCAGATTCGGGAACTTTGCTTTAAGCCCGTCAAACGTATCTTTATCAACGATAGGATTCATAAAGAAACTACCGGCATTACCCTGTACCTTAGGGTCAGGTAATTTAGCGTTGCGAATGTCAATAACGACATTGCGGACATCGCTAGCCGACGGGTTCTCTATTCCTCTTTCTGCTAATGCACTACGGATGTTGCCATAGTCAAGGTCCGGCTTAAACTCAGTGTTGAACCTATAAGTAACATGGGTAATCAAGTATTTATCCTTCCATTCATGCTTGAACTTACTCTGGCGATAGCTATACTGGCAATCATGGTTTGAGAAATGAACAACACTGCCTGTTGCTATCTCTACAGCCTCGACATCATAGATAAGGTCTTTAGCCTCAGCTCCATAAGCACCGATATTCTGAACGGCACTAGCCCCTACCTCACCGGGAATAATACTTAAGTTCTCGGCATCACAGAGATTATGTTCAATGCTCCAGGCAACAACGTCATCCCACACTTCGCCTGAACCACAACGGACGAACTTGTAGTCATTGCAGGATTCATCCGAAGATGGATTCTCGACGACCTCTATGCCCTTGATAGCCGAATGGATTACTGTTCCTTCAAAATTACCGGTCAGGAGAAGGTTACTTCCGCTTCCGATGATAAGCAAAGGATAATCCGACTGGGTAAGCGAACGTGCCAAGCTCTGTGCCTCGGCTACATTCGTGTACTCGACAAAACGACGGCAAAGGACGTCAAATCCAAAAGTATTGTGCCCTAGAAGGCTGTAGTTTTTCTTATCTATCATTTATCGGGTGATATTAATAAGCATTGATTTTAACGAGTTTCCAATTTCCCTTATGGCGCTTGAAAATCAACTGAGTTTCCAGTCCGTTGGACAAACCCTTGAAGTCAAGGATCTTGAAGTTTCCCTCACCATACTTCTGACCATAGATGATATTGTAGATAACATCGCCTGGAACGGCAGGAAGATATGTGCTCCAATCGGAGGCTGGGATTGTTGTACTGATAATATTTGTCTCTTCGCCATTAGGGTCTGCACCATGGTAAGGCAGAGGATCCTTAATCATTCCGGCTCCGTCGGCTGAGAAGAACTTCTGCAGGAAGTTCAGGAAGGATGCATTCTTGGAATCCTCAAAGCTGATGTTACGAATCTTGTTCATCTTCCACTTTCCGTCCTGATGGTCGAACCAATACTGTTCAACGGCACCTTCACGCAAGCGGATCTTCTCGACGACAACAGTATCAAGCTTTGTTGACTTCGGGGCATCCATCTGCTTTTCGTTATCAAATATAAGGGTATAATAGCCTTGCTTGCGGAAGAAACGGTCCATTTTCCACTGGTTCTTCTTCAATGAAGTTATATGCTCTTGCTTGTCGACGTAAGTATATACAGGCAAAGGCCATTTAATGCGGGCTTTCTGGACTTTCGGACTAGCGATAAAGTTAAAGAAGAAATCGTCAAATAACTGGTCGGCAGCCTTTGGCATTGGCGTCTCGGTAATTATTTCCGCCATTGTATCGCTGTCCGTTGTGTCGACTACTAACGAAGAATCAGTGTCTATAGAATCAACATTTTGAACAGGTTTCTCATTCTTGCAACCGGTGAACGTCATCATCGATACGCATAACATGAAAACAATGTAAACTAGCTTTCTCATCTTCTCTCTATTTCTCAATTCAGTGCAAAGGTAGTGTAAACCAAAGACATAACAAAATAAAAAGCATATTTTATTTTTCGAATTAAGATGTTGCAAAATTTAAATTTCCCTTGTTTCATTTTGTTTTGTGCTTGTTTTGATGTACCTTTGCACACTAGAACAAAAACAAGGAACGAAAATGTTATTAGAGAAGATTGATTCTCTCCTGAAGGAGATACAGGATGCCCACGCTGAGAATGTCGAGCAGATAGAACAGCTCAGACTTAAATACCTCAGCAAGAAGGGTGAAGTGAACGAACTGATGGGTGAGTTCCGCAATGTAGCGAAAGACCAGAAGCGCACAATAGGAATAAAAATCAATGAGCTGAAAACTACAGCTCAGAACAAGATTAATGAGCTTCGTGAACAACTCGAGACTCAGGAAGCCCAGAGCGACGACATTGACCTGACCCGCACAGCTTATCCTATTGAACTTGGAACACGCCATCCGCTGACCATTGTCAAGAACGAAATCATTGACATCTTCGGACGCATGGGCTTCACTTTGTTCCAGGGTCCTGAGGTTGACGACGATAAACACGTGTTCACAATGCTGAACTTTGCCGCCGACCACCCAGCCCGTGACATGCAGGATACATTCTTCATCGAGCAGAGCGATCCTAACGACGTTACAAAGAACGTCCTTCTCCGTAGCCATACTTCCGGCGATGAAGCTCACTATATGGAAACTCATGAGCCGCCAATCCGTGTTCTTTGCCCGGGACGTGTCTATCGTAATGAGGCAATTTCTGCCCGCGCACACTGTTTCTTCCATCAGGTAGAAGGACTTTATGTCGACAAGAATGTTGGTTTCACCGACCTTAAGCAAGTCCTCTTGACTTTCGCACGTGAAATGTTCGGTCCTGACACAAAGATTCGGCTGCGTCCAAGTTACTTCCCATTCACCGAGCCTAGCGCAGAAATGGATATTTCTTGTAATATCTGTGGCGGCAAGGGCTGTAACTTCTGCAAGCATACCGGATGGGTAGAGATCCTTGGTTGTGGAATGGTTGACCCTCATGACCTTGCAGCTTGTGGCATTGACCCTGATGTTTACACAGGCTATGCTTTCGGAATGGGTGTCGAGCGTATCGCAAACCTTAAATATCGTGTAAGCGATTTGCGTATGTTCTCAGAGAACGATACTCGTTTCCTGAGAGAATTCGAAAGTGCTTATTGATTGAAATGATTCATTATATCGTTCATGAACGGGGTTATCTCCCGTTCATGAACTCTTCCATATTTATCAATTTGTTGCATTGCGTAAGCAATATATAAACGTTCCTGAGCCCTGGAAATGGCAACATAGAATTTACGGGCATCCTCGTCAGTCTGCTTCTTATTCTTATTGAAATAGTTCGGATACCGTCCGTTGGCGGCATCGAATACTATAACATTGTCGAACTCCAGTCCTTTTGCCTTATGGACGGTGGTCACGTAAATCTTTTCCTTTATGCTTTTTGAATTACAGAAGTCGGCTTCCTTTAGCGTATTGAGGTCGATGAGATAGCGTGACAATTGGTCAAGCAAAGGACGATGGCGGAACTCCGGTTCAAGAGTATCACCCGACACATACTCTAAAACATAGTTGAACTTTGGCAAGTCTTTTATAAATTCACCGTCAAGAAGGTATTGATAATCATCTTTCAACTCTGCAAGTAATGGTGGAACAGCGGTTGAAACAGGCTTATAGATATTGCCTTTGGTGCGATTATAAAGCTCAGAATAATTCCGACGGAGCTTGTCACCGAATGGAATTACCTTCGTATGATTAATAAAGGATTGCTGAGCCTGTACCTTTTCAAGCGCCCTATTATAACAGAAAACTAGCAAACTTACTGTTGCGGCAGTATCGTCGATTGCCTGATGGGAATTCTTTCCTTCAAGATGGAATGCTGCAAGAAGTGATTCCAGGCGGTAATTGGTGAGGTTCGGGACAAGCAGGTGCATGAGTTTTAATGTATCGAAACTGATGTTAGGATGGTTCCTAATGCTGTCACCCATATACCTCTTCATATTATTGTCTAGGATATTATAGTCGAAGTTGACATTGTGTCCTATAATAGGTACATCGCCAATGAAGTCAAGGAACTTCCGCAAAGCTTCCTTATGTGATAGTAATTGACCGGCTGATTCCTTCTGTTTGTAAATAGTAAACATAGGATTAGTCTTATCGCCTAGCTTTTCAGGAATTTCCTTGTCAGTGGAAATATAAAGGTCAAGGGACTCAGCGACCTCTTTGCCATTCCTAACTCTTATAGCGGAGATCTCTATAATGTCATCATCGAACACGTCAAGACCGGTGGTCTCGGTATCAAATACTACAACATCACCACCTTGGTAAGCCTTAATGAACTCCAAGATATAGGAACTATGCTCATAATCTATGAAATCGGCTGGAGTTAAAGACAAAGCCTTCAGTTTTCGCAGGAAGCGTCGGGCAAGCGAATTTGTCCGAAAGACTTTCATTCCCTTGAGTACCCTAGCCCAACTGATGAAGTTCAGTTCATTGGAAACGACATTCAAGTGAGCCAGCAAGAGCTTCATTTCATTGGTCGAAAACAAATCCTTTCCTGAAACTTTGAAATGACTTAGCTGGCGCCGCGTCATCTCATCACTTATACTGTCGGCATCACGATTAGAGCTGACAATCACAGCAGTACGCTCGTCTGGATATTTCTTCAGAAGCCATCCTGCAATCTCGGCAACCTTTTCAATTTCATTATCAATAGTTGTCGTGGCAATAATACGAAGGTCATTGGGAGTAGCCTTGACGATTCTGTCGGTCGTAGGAAGTAAGTCGGGCTTGATTTTCAAAGTTTTCGAAGCATAATCATTGAAGACATCGAGCAGATAACTTGGCGAGCGGTGGTTTTTTGTCAGATGATGGATATTCTCCTTACAACGCATCCTCAATTCCATAAGAGTTTCCATCTTGGCACCCATGAAAGAGAAAATAGCCTGTTGCTCATCACCGAGATACATCACAGTGTAGTCTTTGTCGGCAGTAAGTAGGTCGATAATGGCAAGCTGCATCTCATTCAAGTCCTGCACCTCGTCAACTTGAATCCAATGATAATATTTCAGAGAACGCTCAGACTCAGGTTTAGCCTTGTCTTCGGTATAAGCATCGAACGTCTTCAAGAGCAAGTCCTCAAAATCAAGCATATTATTGTCCTGCTTATACTGTTCGTACATTCGGGCATAATACATCTTCAAAGCAACGTTCCTAATCTTCCGTGCAATGTCTCTGTTGATGTGCGGTGCATTGGCATCATCGATATAATTATAGGCATCATGGTAAATCTCAACCATGGAATGGGTATTTAGCTCGAACTTCTGCAACTCACAGATTTTCTTCAGACCCAGACGATTGTCCTCATTGAAAGATTCTGGATGCAAATAAACCCTCAAAGGATGATTATGCTCAATCTGGTACATCAGATGCTGGAAGAAAATAATCTCCTGATATACGCGGTATCGTCCCCAATCACCCAAAACAGTCTCATCATCCTCATGCATGTAGTCGGCGATTATGCTTACAGCTTCCTCATCATCGATTACCGACGAATCAGCACTGACCTGTTCGGCATCGAAAAGGAACTTCGAGCAATACCGATGGACATTGCCAACTTGCAAGTCGACAACAGACGGGTCGTCGATTCGGGCATTAATTCTGTTCAGCATCTCACGTGAGGCACGGTTGGTGAAAGTCAGGCAGAGCATATCATCATAATCCACGCCACGCTCATGAGCATAGCAAATACGCTCGGCAAGAGTGTGGGTCTTTCCGCATCCCGGGGGTGCAAGCACAAGATGGTATCCGCCATTTGCAGTGACAACCCGTTTCTGACTTTCATCCAGTTGGGCAATATATTCCTTTTCTTCCATAATCTGATTGCAAAGATAACATAATAAGGCGTAATTTGCAAGTTGGTAAAGTTTTTTTTAGTACCTTTGCAAATGATCATTCTCCGTCAACTATACCGTCGAAGTTCCAAAAGGAATAGACAAGGGATGGTTCATGCTTTGGGTATCAGTCCTCGACTTTTTCTATTGGCTCAGCGGGGCAACGCTAGGTGGAATATTTGGCAACCTTATAACATTCTCAACCAAAGGACTTGACTTCGTCATGACATCAATGTTCGTAGTAATCTTCGTCGAACAATGGCTGAAAGACAAGAGCCATGTCAGTGCTATATTGGGAATTGTCCTCTCAGTAGTCAGCCTGCTTCTTTTTGGTCCTGAGAACTTTGTCATTCCAGCCATGATAATGATGCTGCTTGCATTGACCGCACTTCGGCCGAAGCTCGGCAAATTGCAGATCTTCAAATCCGAAGTCGAACACAAAGAGTTAACCGAAAGGGAAACCACCAATGAGAAAGGAGGCAACATCACCTATATGATACTCGTACAGACCGTGTTTGCATAAGAAAAAGCGTAAAACACTTTGTCATTCGGCTTATTTTCAATAATTTTGTACCCGCAATTGGTTCGCTCCACCATGCGATCAAAAAGGGAAGCCGGTGGAAATCCGGAGCTGTCCCGCAGCTGTAAGTTGCTTATTTATGCCAAGCGACACTGCCGGGAACGTAAGTCTGACAACAAGACAGACCGAAGTTCAATCTTACCGGCGGGAAGTCACTTTGCCTTCAACGACGCAACAAGCCAGAATACCTGCCATTGCCACGAGTCTGTCACTGCCACGAGGATGGCACACAGGTGAAAATAATCAACGTATGAAACGACTGCTATTTTTAGTCGGATGGTGCGTCATGGCATTACAAGCCGTGGCTCAGATGAATAGTGCTGATAGCATACACCGCATGAGTGAGGTGGTGGTGACCGACCGGTTGCCGCTCAGGGAGATTATACGCCCGCAAACTCTGGGTGGGGAAGAACTCAGACGAATGAATTCAAACACCATTGCCGACGCCATCAGATATTTCTCGGGACTTCAACTGAAGGACTATGGCGGAGTCGGCGGTATCAAGACCGTCGACATCAGGAGCATGGGCTCAAACCATTTGGGGATATTCTATGACGGCATTGAACTTGGGAACGCACAGAACGGACAGATAGACTTGGGTCAGTTCTCGCTCGACAATATCGACGAGATAACCCTTTACAATGGTCAGAAGAGTGCCATCTTTCAGCCGGCGTCCGACTTTGGCAATGCAGGTAGTGTCTATATCCGGACTCATCGTCCACAGTTTATTGACGGGAAGGACTACAACCTGAAGTTCAAAGTGAAGTACGGTTCAAGCAATACCATTAGGGTTTCGTCTCTTTGGGAACAGCGCCTGACATATAACGTAAGTTCTTCACTGAATGCAGAGTTCCTCAATTCCGACGGGAAATACAAGTTCCGGTACAAGCGCGTGACACCATCGGGCGAACTAGCCTACGATACCACCGCAACAAGAAGGAACGGCGACATTCATGCCGAACGTGTAGAATTGAACTTCCACGGTACAATAGACCGTGGATATTGGAATGCCAAAGGCTACATGTACAACTCCGAAAGAGGCATTCCCGGGGCAATTGTAAATAATGTATGGCGCAGGGGAGAACGGCAGAACGACTTCAACACGTTCGTGCAGGGACGTTTCGAGAAAGACATCAATGACCGCTTCTCGACCCAATGGCTTGCCAAATATGCATACTACCGTACACATTATATTAATAGGGACACCACCCAACTGCCGGTTGACAACCGATACTGGCAACAAGAGGCATACCTCTCGACGGCAAATGTGTATGAGATAATGCGGAACTGGAGCATTTCAGCATCATACGACTTCCGATGGAACAAGCTCAATGCCGACACTTACAGGTTTGCCTCCCCTACCCGACTATCGAATCTTGTAAGCCTCGCGACGGCTCTTGACACGCGATATTTCAAGGCACAAGCTTCGGTTATGGGCTCTTTCATACACGACCATGTACGCAACAAGACCTTCACCGATGATGGCAAACGAAACTTCACGAAGTTAACACCAGCTATCTTCGTTACCTTCCCGATAATCCCTGATAATAAAAACGGAAGCATCCAGCCGGGCTTGGGCAAAGTCCAATGGCTTTCATTACATGCATACGCCAAGAGGAGTTTCCGGATGCCGACTTTCAACGATCTGTATTATACTGATGTCGGCAACAGCGACCTTCGTCCTGAGAGTGCCGACCAGTATGACTTCGGTGTAAATTACGGAGTGCAAGGCGGAAAGAGATGTGGGTACAAATTCGACTTCAAGGTTGATGCCTACTATAATACTGTTCACGACAAGATTATAGCTTACCCGAAAGGACAGCAATTCCGCTGGACAATGCTCAATCTCGGACGGGTACACATAACAGGCATCGATGCGTCAGCATCGGCAATGATTGTCCCGAAGAAAGACCTCTCTTTCACCGTCCGTCTGCAATATACTTATCAGGATGCACGTGACGTGACCGATCTGACGACTCCTTACTATAAAGATCAGATACCATACGTACCCTATAACAGCGGTTCGGCAATAGTCAATGCAACGTGGCGAGGACTCAGCCTGAACTACAGCTTCATTTATTCAGGCGAAAGATGGAACGAACAGGAGAACATCATAGCCAACCACATGGAGCCTTGGTACACTCATGACGTGACTATTCAATACGAAATAAAGGGTAAGAACCAGTCGCGATACAGAGTTTCACTTGACGTGAACAACCTCTTCGACCAGAAATATGACGTTATACAAAACTATCCAATGCCCGGACGCAACTGGGCTTTGGGTTTGCAAATAGAATTATGATTAAGAAGATACTTTATATTACGCTTTTGGCGGTAGTCCTCGTGGGATGCCGTGATGACGAAACCGTAGTCTATCCCGACAGCCATGACACCGGCGAGACGACCACAACAGGCAATATTGCCGGAATGTATGTACTCAACGAGGGAAACATGGGCTCAAACAAGGCAACGCTCGACTATCTCGACTTCAAGACAGGCAACTATAGCCGGAACATCTATCCATCGCGGAATCCGGGTCAAGTCAAGGAACTCGGTGATGTCGGCAATGACATAAAGATCTATGGCTCACGCCTGTGGATGGTCATAAACCAGAGCAACAAGGTGGAAGTGGCACACGCCGACAATGCCGTTAGCATAGGTCACGTCGACATTCCGAACTGCCGTTACCTGGCTTTCAACAGCGGATATGCCTACGTGAGCAGCTATGTAGGGCAAATAAATGGCAAGAGCGTACTCGGACAAGTATACAAGGTCGATACGGCTTCACTTCAGGTCGTGGCAACATGTACCGTAGGATACCAGCCAGAAGAGATGGCTATCATCGGCAAGAACCTATATGTCGCCAATAGTGGTGGCTATAGTGCTATGCAGGGAATGGGCTATGACCATACGGTAAGTGTCATCGATCTTCCCTCGTTCAAGGTTATCAGGACCATTGACGTGGCTCCGAACCTCTTCCACATGCGTGCCGACAAGTATGGCTCGCTATGGGTGAGCTCCCGGGGCGATTACGGTTCAATCCCTTCAAGGCTCTATGAGATTTACAACAATTCTGTGGTAGACTCCATTGATACGCCTGTCGACGGATTCGACATCAATGGTGACTCGCTCGTCTACTATGGCAACAAGAACTACGGAATCATAGACCTGCGTTCGGGCGATATTGTCAACTCCAACTTCATCCATCAGAATGCTAGCGATCCGATAAAGACTCCATACGGAATAATCATCAACCCAGAGACGGGCAACGTCTACATCATGGACGCAACAAACTATGTATCAAGTGGAAAGTTGTTCTGCTTCGACAAAAACGGCAACTACAAATGGAGCACATGGACTGGCGACATACCCGGCCATGCCTGCTTCACCGACAAGGGAATGGGCGGAACTACCCCAGATGTTGGCGACCATAACTCCGCCTACATCCAAGCCGTTGACGAATATATGCCAGCGCCGGGACAGTTTGTCAATGCCCTGCCGGAGATAGATACCGACGACAATGCTGACTCAGCCGCCATCAAGGCATCGGAAGCCATAGCCGGCAATATGAACGGACTGATAACACTCGGAGCATACGGTGGATATGTAACGTTCCATTTCGACCACTCCGTCCGCAACCTTAACGGCAATGACATCATGATCCGTGGCAACGCATTCGAAGGGAACAGTGAGCCGGGTATCGTGATGGTTTCTGTAGATGCAAACCATAACGGCAAACCAGACGACGAATGGTACGAGCTCAGAGGAAGTGCCGATGCCGACAGTGCCGGAAAGGTCATATACAATTACCAAATAACCTACACTCCGTCGCCAATGGCAGACATCTCATGGACTGACAACCAGGGGCAAAGCGGAAAGGTTTACCGTAACAACTTCCATACTCAGGAGTACTTCCCGCTATGGATTGACGGACCGCTGACTTTCACGGGGACTCTTCTCCCACGGAACGGACACCGGATAACAGAGGGCGGAGCAGCTTACTGGAACCTTGACAGCTTTGCCTGGGGATACGTTGACAATAGCGGAACCGACGAGGGTTGCTCGTTCGACATAAGCAATGCCGTCGACAAAGACCGCAATCCTGTCAGCCTCGAAGCAATCGACTTTGTGCGTGTCTACAGTGCCGAGAACCAGTACTGCGGATGGCTAGGCGAGACATCGACGGAGATTACCGGAGCAAGAGATTTGCACATCAATATTTGACAACTCAATAATTATTAATCAACTATAAGTTTATGAAGCAGTTTTACGCATTAATCATGGCGGCAATGGCCGTCGTGCCTGCAATGGCACAAGAGACAACCACGGCTGTGGCATCATTCGAGAATGTACAAGGTATTGAACTAAATGCAGACAGTGTCTACTACGGAAGCACCGAGGACACCATCTACTCAGCAACTTACGTTTCTTGGGGCGATACCGTAACAACTTATTACAGCCAGTTCAAGGATGGATCTTTCACACTGACACAGAACATTACACCTAAATGGACCTCATGGAGTGGCTTTGCCATTTCTGCCTGCAAGGATACAACTTACAAGGCACTCACTCCGGGACAGTTCCACAACGTTGCCGGTGGCGCTTACGAAGGCAACAACTTCGTTGTGCTGTATGGCTCTTCCGATAGTATAATCGTCGACAAGGGCACGTCAATAAAAGGATTCTATGTCACCAACTCGGCTTACTCTCGCAACTCGTTCCTCTATGGAGACAAGTTTTCAAAGGCTTTCTCAGCCGACTCTTGCTTCTTCAATGTAACTGTTGAAGGCGTCAAGGATGACAACTCAGTCGTCTCAAAGGTCATCGACCTTGCCAGCTATAGCAACGGGAAGGTGAATTATATCGATGGCTGGCAATGGGTAGACCTCAGTGAGTTCGGTGAAGTTCGTGCATTGAAGTTTGTGTTCGATGGCTCTGACAAGAGTTATGGCTATCTGAACACTCCTACTTACCTCTGTATCGACAATCTTACTGCAGACGTTACAACCGGTATTGCTGACATAAACCGTGACGCTAACGCTATCGAGGTTGCCCGCTATAGCCTGAATGGAACCCGACTCTCAGCTCCACAGAAGGGTATAAACATCGTGAAGATGAGCGACGGTACTACACGCAAGGTACTTGTAAAGTAAAGTGAAGTTTATTTTACAAGCATTATAACTGATACCAAAACGCGATGTAAAAGATACCCTTTTACTCTCTAAAACGGTACTTATTACAATGTAAAACGGTATCTTTTAGAACGTAAAACGGTATCTATTTCGTAGGCATTGATTATCAGATACTTAAAAGGCTGGATTCCTTAAGAGTCCAGCCTTTTTGTTTTCATAAATTCTTTTACAACAGATTATGTATAAATTTCCGATGCCTTCCTAATAACAAATCACATTCTCAATTTGAATGATTGCGGATAGTCAATTTAAAACTATAAGTCTATCTTCCTATAACTCAAATATTCCTGTAGGAATTTTACGGTTGAGAACCGTTAGTTCAAGGTCCTTACCAACATTTATTCCGTTGGCTTGTAGAATATCGTCAACGGTATTAAAAGCAACACGTGGATTATTATTATGCTCACTGAGATGGCAAAGCCATACATGTCGGAGTCGTGACGATGCATAAGCCGCAATGGCATTTCCACAATCCTCATTACTTAGATGTCCACGTGGACTACTGATACGGGCTTTCAAATAAGCAGAATAAGGACCATAATTAAGCATTTCGAGGTCGTGGTTTGCCTCAATGACAAGATAATCGGAATCATGAATAACCTGCTGCATATCGTCGGTGAGATGACCGCAATCGGTAATTATAGAGAACGTGACACCACAAGCCCCTATGACATAACCCACATTGTCGGTACTGTCATGGGGAACACCGAAGGGCGTAACGTTAAACTCACCAATCTGCAAAGCTTTTCCTTTTTCGACAACGCGTTTCAGAGCAGGGTCAATTTTCTTTCGAACACCAGGATTGTGCACTACTCCCTCATGAACGAGTTCCGTAGCGTAGACTGGAATATTATAATGTGAACTAATAGAGCCAACAGATTTTATATGGTCAGCATGGTCGTGGGTGAGCAGAATGTTATTGACTGATGCTAAGCTAACCCCGTACTGGATACAATGGCGCTTGAGTAATCGTATGCCGACACCCACGTCTATGAGGATAGCATCGCTGCCAGTAGAGAGATAATAACAGTTTCCGCTGCTTCCACTTCCAAAAGAAATAAATTTCATAGTCAAAAAGGTAAAAAGTAAGGTCGACCCCGAATGGAGTCGACCTTACAATGCAAAGTGTGAAAAATTTATTTATCCCACCAATTGGTTTAAAGCAGGTGGAATGGTTTTGTCAATCGTTGTAAGAGTTCGGGAATTACTTCTCGCCCTTCTCCATGTCAGCCTTGAGCTTAGCAAGAACATCGAGGTCGCCGAGGCTTGTTCCAGCCTGTACGTTCTCAATCTTCGGAGTATCGTTCTTGTGGCTCTTATGCTCGTGACGTGGCTTGTAGTCGTCCTTGACATCCTCGAATGTACGAGAGTGAGAGAGGATGATACGGCGGGTGTCCTTAACGAACTCGATAACCATGAATGGCAGGTGCTCACCAAGCTGAGCCTGTGTGCCGTCCTGCTTAACGAGATGCTTAGGAGTTGCGAAGCCCTCGCCACCCTCGTCGAGTGCGATAACTGCGCCCTTGTCCATAGACTCGGTAATCTTACCCTCGTGGATAGAACCCGGAGTGTAGATCTTCTCATACTTGTCCCAAGGATTCTCCTCAAGTTGCTTGTGACCGAGGCTCAGACGACGGTTCTCCTTATCGATTTCGAGGACAACAACGTCGATGTCAGCACCAACCTTTGTGAACTCTGATGGGTGCTTGATCTTCTTTGTCCAAGAGAGGTCGCTGATGTGGATAAGACCGTCAACGCCTTCCTCGAGCTCAACGAAGATACCGAAGTTAGTGAAGTTACGAACCTTAGCAGTGTGCTTAGAACCAACAGGATACTTAACCTCGATGGTCTTCCAAGGATCTTCCTTAAGCTGCTTCAGACCGAGGCTCATCTTGCGCTCCTCACGGTCGAGGCTCAGGACGACTGCCTCTACCTCATCGCCTACCTTCAGGAACTCGTTAGCTGAACGGAGGTGCTGGCTCCAAGACATCTCAGAAACGTGGATAAGTCCCTCAACACCCGGCTGGATCTCAACGAATGCGCCGTAGTCTGCCATAACGACAACCTTACCGCGAACGTGGTCACCAACCTTGAGGTTTGGATCGAGAGAATCCCATGGATGTGGAGTGAGCTGCTTCATACCGAGAGCGATACGCTTCTTCTCCTCATCGAAGTCGAGGATAACGACCTTGATCTTCTGGTCGAGCTGTACAACCTCGTGTGGATCGCTTATGCGGCCCCAAGAGAGGTCTGTGATGTGTACGAGTCCGTCAACACCGCCGAGGTCGACGAATACGCCGTAAGAGGTGATGTTCTTGACTGTACCTTCGAGAATCTGACCTTTTTCGAGGTGAGAGATAATCTCCTTGCGCTGTGCCTCAAGCTCAGCCTCAATGAGAGCTTTGTGAGAGACAACAACATTGCGGAACTCCTGGTTGATCTTAACAACCTTGAACTCCATTGTCTTGCCTACGAATACGTCGTAGTCGCGTATTGGGTGGACGTCAATCTGTGAACCAGGAAGGAATGCCTCGATGCCGAATACATCGACAATCATGCCACCCTTTGTGCGGCTCTTGATGTAGCCCTGGATAACTTCGTCGTTTTCGAGAGCGGAATTGATCTCCTCCCAGCTCTTCTGCAGGCGAGCCTTCTTGTGAGAAAGAACCAGCTGACCCTTCTTGTCCTCCTGACTCTCAACGTAGACTTCTACCTTGTCGCCAACCTTGAGGTCTGGGTTGTAACGGAATTCTGCTGCCGGAATGATACCATCGCTCTTGTAACCGATGTTGACAACAACTTCCTTTTTGTCAATGGAGATTACAGTGCCTTCAACGACCTGATGCTCCTGGATTTTGTTAAGGGTCTCGTCGTAAGCTTTTTCTTGCTCTTCTTTGCTCTGCTCGACCTTGCCGCCATTCTCGAACTCATCCCAATCGAAGTTTGCTAAGGGCTGAACGTTCTTGACGTCTTCTAAATTTGCCATAAATGTTTAAAAATAAATTTAATTAATAAAGTTAGACTTTATGTTGATAATTTATATGTAAAGGCACAATTATGCCTTACGGGCTGCAAAGGTACAAATAAATTCTTGATTGCCAATGATTTTAGCCCAAATTTTTTAAAATATAAAGAGAAGGGGAAATCAATATCAAAATATTTCTCTTTTTGCTGATGTCTGCCCTTGTTGTCCACGAAGTGTGCTATTGTTAGAATGGAAGTCCCACCGCAAAGTGGAAAGTGAAGTCGCGCCCCCAGTCAGGATGGAAAATAGCATAATGCTCATGCTGGCTCTCGTAGGCTGGGTTTATGGCCTTCATGCCCGCATCGAAACGCAGGATGAAATAGTCGAAGTTAAGGCGAAGTCCCAGTCCGTAAGCAACAGCAATCTGCTTATAAAACTCATTCCACTTAAACTGACCGCCGGGTTGCTCGGCATAGTCACGCAGAGTCCAGATATTGCCCGCATCAACAAACACAGCACCGTCGAACTTCCAGAACAGGTGCGAACGGAACTCTGCGTTGAGGTCGAGTTTCATGTCACCCGTCTGGTTGATGAAGTCGATACGACCATCATGACCGCGGAACTTTCCCGGTCCGAGTTCACGGACGCTCCATCCGCGCACTGAGTTTGCTCCACCTGCAAAATACCGCTTCTCGAAAGGCAGCACCGTACTGTTGCCGTAAGGCCATGCTATACCAAAGTCGGTATGGAGCACGAGCTGGTTATTTGGGTCAAAAATAAATTGATGGGTATAGTCGAAGTCGAACTTGACATATTCGGCGTAGGCAATATTAAAGAGCTTATACCTTCCCTGTTCGTCACGTTTGAACCCAAAGGCACTCGAAAGCCCCCGCAAGAGATTGCCAGCCGTTTCGATATTGGCACGTATGGCGTTGTTGTTGTGATTGTAGAGTACTCCGAATCCAATCTTCATGATGAACAGATCCTCATAGTTATATCGCAGAATGGCATTGCGGTTGGACACACTGTCGAGATAGTCGTGCTTGAATGTCTGGCTTATCCACGGCATGTAGACATAGTTGAGGTCAAGCAGGTCGAGGTTATAGTTGAGATGTCTGCGCTGGTTCTGCCATCGATACTTCCATGCTGCAGAGAAGACCCTGCGATGGAACTCAGGACGGTTCTGCAAATCCCACGATACAGATATTTCTGATGTTGCCGTACTGCGATACCGAACCTTATTCGACAGGAACGGAGCTACAAAGCGTGGGAACTGCAGGGAAGCAGTTACACTATATTCCTCATAGTCGTTGGCATCGTATCCTTCTAGCTTCGATATAGCCTCGAATGCCGCACGGAGCTGTATGCTAAATAGTTCGCTTCCCCGAAAGATGTTCCGGTTCTGATAGGTGAGCGATGCAGCAGCTCCAAGGTCACCGGCAGTATTGGTGCCCTCGGGCTGAAACGAGATGGTGTTCGGCTTATTGTTGGATATTTGCAGACGGCAGTCAAGCAAGGCCGTGTCAGGATGCTCTATGAAGTCGATATTGGTGTAACGAACAGCTCCAAGACGGGCAAAGCTGTTGTAGGTTCGGCGGAGATTAGTGGAACTGAAATAATCGCCCGAATTGATGGCAGTACTGTTCTCTAGAACAGAGCGGCGGAGGTGGAGTCCAGTACTGTCGCCGGGAACAAAGAGCACACGGTCGATCTTGTATCGTGGATGGAGTGTCTCGGGCGTGTCGGACGATTTGCGATATTTCATCAAGTGGAGCACGACATTGACGTCACGTGAGCCGCGGACACTATCGGCGGAATACTGTATGAAGTTCTTGTTGAACCGGTAATAGCCAGAGTCATTGAGGATTGCCGTAAGTCGTGAACGTTCCTGGTCAAGAGAGGAGACGGTGAATTGGCGAGGCGTGAATTCCCCTGTGATATAAGGCTTAAGGACTTTGGCAATGACGCTGTCCTGTATGTCATAAGTGAAATGACGGATATAGAAAGGATCGCTGGGATGGAGTGTGTATATAGCGTCCAGGCGTTTCTTGCGCTTAGGCTTGACATCAAACGAGACAGAAGCGTTCATGTAGCCCATGTTCTGCATTGCCGTGCGCAGGTCCTCGCAGGAGAGGCGCGCCTGAGCCGAATCGAAAAGTACAGGCTGCTCGCCAATGCGCTGAAGTGTACGGTTAATCCATTTGGTAGTGTCCCTTCCCGAGAGGGCGTAGGTGCCGAGAGGTATCTTGAACAGGGAAAACCAACGAGAGTTGGCTGTCTGACGAATATAAGGCTCTAGCTGGACCGCATCAAATCCTTTGACGTCGGACTTGATTTCCACTTTGTCGAGCATATATTTGTCGTCAGGAATAAATTTGCTTGCCGAGCACGACGTCATAATTATAACGACCGTAGTGCTAATCAGGCAGAAGATGTTGCTCAGATGTCGCCTAATCATCAATTTTCGCTAAATTTTCGGCAAAGTTACAAAAAACTTATTATGTTATACCGATTGGTAACTACTTTTTTGTATTTTTGCATTGTGATTTCAAAAAACACCATAAAACTCATCCACTCCCTTGGCACTAAAAAAGGCAGGGAGAAAACGGGGCTTTTCGTTGCCGAGGGACCTAAGGTTGTCGGCGACCTCAGAACTGCGGGATTCCATGCCGAACAGGTGATTGAGGATCCCGATGACGTGCGCCACGCCAGTTTTTTGCAACATCCTCAGGGAGTCCTCGGAGTGTTCCGCATTCCTGAATATGCTTTCACAAAGGTTGGCGGAACAGACAATCTGCACGGACTCGTGCTCGCCCTCGACGGAGTTCAGGATCCAGGCAACGTGGGAACGATAATTCGTGTTGCCGACTGGTTCGGCATTGAGGACATCGTATGCTCAGCACAGACCGCCGATTGCTGGAGTCCGAAGGTTATTCAAGCAACGATGGCAAGCATTGCAAGAGTGAGGGTACGGTACGTGGGCGACCTCGCAAGGTTCATCTCTAACCTGCCCGACGACTATCCCGTTTACGGAACGTTGCTCAACGGGAAGAATATCTACTCCTCTCCTCTTACGGAAGAAGGGCTCATTGTCATGGGCAACGAGGGCAACGGAATTTCCAACGAGGTGCGTCCGCTGATAAAGTCGCCTCTGCTCATCCCTAACTATCCCGAAGGCAGGTCTACCGCCGACTCACTCAACGTGGCGATAGCAACGGCGGTGACTTGTGCCGAGTTCAGGCGGAGAGTAGTGGTCAAAGGTTAAAAGAATATATTTCAGGCTATCATGGAACAAATATATAAGTACAGAAGTTTCTCGGCAAGCATTGCCTCTGGATACAAGTTATTCCGGTCGAACATTCATACTATTCTCTCGGGCTCATGGATTGAGGCAGCTGCTTTTGGCGTTATCCTCGGACTTGTGCTCGAATCGTTCGCCTGTCACAGCACCGTACTCGAAGTGTTGTCATTGCTGGCTTTGGTCGTCTCGACAATATTCTGGAACGGACGACTCTTCAAACTCATTGACGGTGGTAAGGCAAGCGAAAAGCTTTGGCGGGCTACAAAGGCTACGCTATGGAGCATTCCTTTCTGGGTCCTGCCACTCATAGGTATTCCTTTTATTAATGTCATAATGGAAGAGATGCTAGAGGAAGAGCCTCACGCAGGACGTGCCCTGAAGACAGGATTCAAGCACTGGGGCTATCTGTTTGGCACGCTTCTCATGAGCTGCATTATTATGGCGGCTCTCTCGCTGGTATTGTGTATTCCTCTTTATATATGCGTTTATTCACTTACAGCAAACAATATCGGCATGGCAGGCGGCGACCCGTCAGGACTGCCTGCTTCGTTTCCGTGGATTCTATTCTTCGTCGGGGCACTGACGGGATTCATTTTCCTGTTCGTACAGCTATGGCAAACATACGCTATGGCATTCGCCCACGGTGCAATACTGACACGCGAGAAGACTATCATGGAGAGAAAGGCGCAAACATCAAATAAGGATAAAACTCAACAACGCAAATGAAGAAAACAAAGGTACTGTTCATCGACCGTGACGGAACTCTGGTAGAAGAACCAGAAGACGAGCAGGTTGACTCCTTCAGCAAACTAAAATTCGTGCCTGGAGTCTTCCGTAATCTGGGATTCATCCGTAAGAAACTCGACTTCAAGTTCGTCATGGTGAGCAATCAGGACGGACTGGGCACACCGGCTTTCCCCGAAGAAGACTTCCTGCCTGTCCATAATTTCATCCTTCAGACTCTTGCAGGCGAAGGCATCACGTTCGACGACCAACTCATTGACAGGCACTTTCCCGAAGACAACTCACCCTATCGCAAACCGGGCACGGGAATGCTAGAAAAAGAATACATCAGCAATGAGAAGTACGACCTTGAAGGAAGCTATGTCATAGGCGACCGGGAAAGTGATGCCGAGCTGGCCCGGAACATTGGATGCAAGGCGCTTATACTCGGACGTGACGGAATGACGTGGGACAAGATTGCGGAGATTCTCTTCGCTGGCGAGCGCATAGCAGAGATAAAACGGACAACGAAGGAGACCGACATCTATATTAAGCTGAACCTTGATGGTACCGGAAAATGCGATATTTCCACGGGCATAGGATTCTTCGACCACATGCTTGAGCAGATAGGCAGGCACGGAATGATGGACCTTACCGTCCACACCAAAGGCGACCTCTATGTCGACGAGCACCATACTATCGAGGATACTGGCATTGCCCTCGGCGAATGCATAGACAAGGCTTTAGGCGACAAGCGAGGCATTGAGCGTTATGGATTCTGCTTGCCGATGGATGATTGTCTCTGCCAAGTAGCACTGGACTTCGGAGGACGTCCCTGGCTAGTGTGGGATGCCGAATTCCATCGCGAGAAGATCGGTGAGATGCCTACGGAAATGTTCTTTCACTTCTTCAAGAGTCTCAGCGATGCCGCCCGCATGAACCTCAACATTAAGGCAGAAGGAACAAACGAGCACCATAAGATTGAAGGCATTTTCAAAGCGTTGGCAAGGGCTTTGAAAATGGCGGTAAGAAGGGACATTTACCACTTCCAACTTCCTTCTACTAAAGGCATGCTCTAGACAACACGTAAACGTTTACGTATTTTTTCACAAGTCAGCAGTTGCTACGCTCATTAAATATTAGTATTTTTGTGCCGGAAAACAATTACACTGACCTTAAAATAAGGTTGTAGTCTGGAATCAATTTACTAATTTGAATCAATAAAAATAATGAGAAAGCAATTACTGACACTTTGTCTTGCTATAGGAATGGCTGTACCTACCCTTGCGGCCGTTACCGAGTCAGGACAGACCATCACTATCAATGGCCAGACTGTAGACAAGACGGCTACAGAGCTTACTTTTGATGGCGATAATGTCATTCTTCATTTTAACGACGGAACACAACTGAGTGCCGACATGGCGTCCGTCATTATAAACTTCGGCACAACTACAGGAATTGATAATATACAGGCATTCAATCTCAAAGGCACTGTCGGTGGAATATTAAACCTGACTGGAATAACTCCTGGACAGACAATCCAAATATATGATATTTCCGGTAAAAAGATATTAGAAACAAAGGTTTCAGTCGAAAGTCAAAATGTAGACATTTCCAGTGCGAAAGCAGGTACTTATATTCTGCGCACGGGAAACAATGTCGTTAAATTCATTAAGAAATAAAAAGGAGGCAAATCATGAGAAAGTCAACAAATATCTTACTTGCCGCCCTGCTGGTTTCTTCTGCGGTTTCGGCTCAAAACAAAATAAATATTGTAAGTAATGAAGGTTCGACAACTTCCTACAATACTTCGGAAGTGTCCAGCGTAGCCATCAATGGCAACACTGTCACCGTCGCTCCACAGAACACTTCTTTCACTGCAAGCCGTATAAGCTTTACTAAAATTGCTGCCGGAGCTGTACAGATTCAGGAATCGGCAGGATGGTTGGAAAGTGCATACATTACTTGGGCTCCACTGGAAGGTGCTTCTAGTTACAACGTATACGTAAAAGGCGGAAGTTACACTGAATACACTAAGCTTGACGACCAACTCGTACGCAACTACGGAACTTACGGACGTGCCGACGCTCTAGGGCTGAAGGCTGGCGTTTATTCGCTGAAAGTAGTTCCGGTAATTAACAATGCCGAGGATGAGACAAAGGCGAGTGAGGCTACATCGCTTACTGTTTCAAACTATAACCGTGAGGGATTCGCCCACTTTAACCGTACTGTCGGTGTAGGCGCTTACAATAACGACGGTTCTCTGAAAGCGGGTGCTATCGTTCTTTACGTTACAAAGAATAACGCCAAAACTGTTACGGCAACACTTGCCAACGGAACTTTCACAGGCCTTCAGGCTATTATCAATGCCTATCAGAAGAAGAATGTAACACAGCCGCCTCTCGACATTCGTGTCATCGGACTGTTGAAAGCTGAGGATATGGATGCATTCGGTTCATCATCTGAGGGTATTCAAATTAAGGGTGCAGCTAAGGACTCTCCTCTGAACATCACTATTGAGGGTGTCGGCAATGATGCCACAATCCACGGCTTCGGATTCCTCATCCGCAATGCAGCAAGCATTGAAATGCGCAACCTTGGTATCATGCGCCAGATGGACGATGGCATATCACTCGATACTGACAATAAGAATATCTGGATACACAATGTAGACGTATTCTACGGAAAGCAAGGTGGCGGTGACCACGCCAAAGGTGACGGTGGTATCGACGTAAAGGCAGACTCAAAGTTCGTCACTATCGACAACTGCCACTTCTGGGATACCGGTAAGTCGAGCATGTGCGGAATGAAGAGCGAGACAGGTCCAAACTACATCACTTATCATCACAACTGGTTCGACCATAGTGACTCACGCCACCCTCGTGTACGCACCATGAGCGTCCACCTTTATAATAATTATTATGATGGTGTTGCGAAGTACGGTGCCGGTGCTGCGGCAAGTTCAGATGTATTCGTCGAGAAGAATTATTTCCGTGATACGAAGTACCCAATGACCATCGCTAGTCAGGCTCACGACATCAAAGATGATGGTTCATCGGTCCTCTCTGGTGAGGATGGAGGTATCATTAAAGCTTTCGATAACGTCATAAAGGATCTTCCAGCCAAAGGCGGTTTCACTCCGTATAGCCAGAACAACACTGATTTCGACGCATACGTCGCAACTACCCGTGACGAGAAAGTTCCGGCAACAGTCACAGCAAAGAAAGGCGGTCATGCCTACAACAACTTTGATACTGACCCAAGCCTGATGTATTCTTATACTCCTGACAATGCCAACGATGTCCCTGAAAAGGTGACCGGATTCCTCGGTGCAGGAAGAATAAACCACGGCGACTTTAAGTTCACGTTCAATAATGCCGTCGATGACGAAAGTGCGGAGATTAACACAAAACTTTCTTCTGCTATCGACAATTACAAGTCAACTCTTGTTGGCATCTTTGGCGACCCTGACGCTCAAAGTGGAGAAACTGGCGAGCAAACCGATACAACTAGCACCGGCGGACAAACTGGTGGCGAAATCGGCGGAGACACAGGGGGAACGACCATATCAAGTTCCATTGAGTGCACATTCAACGGAAGTGTCTCTAACCCTGCATTTACTTTCGTAGGTTCTTACGGTGACAGTGAGACAACCATCAATGGCGTCAACCTCACCAAAGGTGCAAAGATAAACTCCAAGGGCTCCATCACCTTTACAACCGACAAGGAAATGACCATTACTGTCATAGTAGGTTCAAACAAGGCAAACAACGTCAGCATTGACGGAACAAAGCATGATTGCGATACCGCAACACATACTTATACTGGCACCCTTCCTGCCGGAACTCACAAACTGGCAAAGGACAAGGCAAGCGAATATATAGTAATGTATATAGGATTAAAATAGAAAGAATACTATAAGGTAACTACTCAGCACCCCTGTATACATGAGCAGTCATCTCACTGTCGTACGACAGCAAGAATCGCTTTGAATTTAGAATTTCCATTCTTCATGGCAGTTTCTGCAATGGAGTGAAGCTTTGCAAAA
>Ga0256406_1000891_pt1 | contig 51013 bp, 35 predicted proteins | sample RumenRJG_03DNA_FD_185986 | JGI IMG/M metagenome (GOLD analysis project Ga0256406, IMG submission 185986) | Bovine rumen microbial communities from Lethbridge, Alberta, Canada - RJG_03 | ecosystem: Host-associated > Mammals > Digestive system > Stomach > Rumen | place: Canada: Alberta | collected...
ATTGAGTTGAGCCATCGTGTTCATCCTCCTCGGTATTATGTTGATTGTGGTGATTTTTATTATACCTAAGAGATGAGCCTTTGGCTCTTTTCAATTTTTCAATTTACACCATTATACAGACGTAACCGTTCCTGCGTTCCGCATCCGGTTATCAGTTTTACAATATCAGTCCGTTCACGTTTGAAACGCTGAAAGCGGATCCGGAGAATATCGAGGATAACTTTAAGGCATATTTGAACGGCTTCTCCGATAATGTGCATGACATTCTTGCCAGGATGAATTTCCAGGCACAGATTGATAGGATGGTGGAAGCAGGTCTTCTGTATCAGGTCGTTTCTGACTTCTGCTCCGACAAAGCGGATTTCTCTCCGGACAAGATCAGCGCAGTAGATATGGGCTATGTCTTCGAGAATCTGGTTCAGCGCTTCTCTGAGTCCTATGATGAAGAGGCAGGAGCGCACTTCACCAGCCGCGACATCATCTATACGATGTGCGATCTCCTAGTGGCCGGTGATGAAAATGCATTTAAGAACGGCAGCATCACGAAAACGGTCTATGATATGACGATGGGCACATCGCAGATGCTTACCTGCATGGAGGAACGTCTTAAGTCCTTTGATTCTGAGGCGGACGTGACCGTCTTCGGACAGGAGTTCAACCCCTTCACCTTCGGTATTGCTAAGGCGGATATGCTCATCCGCGGCGGGGATCCGAACAACATGCAGTTCGGAGATACGCTTTCGGATGACAAATTCGCCGGCTATCAGTTTGATTATGTCATTTCCAATCCGCCATTTGGCATCCCGTGGAATAGGGAAGAAAAAGAGGTTACGGCAGAACACAAGAAGGGCGAAGCCGGCCGTTTTGCACCAGGTCTTCCGAAGAAATCAGATGGCCAGATGCTTTTCCTGCTGAATGGCGTAGCAAAGCTCAAGGATGACGGCCAGATGGCGATCATTCAGAACGGTTCTTCTCTGTTCGGTGATGCCGGCGGCGGTCCGTCAGAGATCCGTCGGTATCTCATTGAAAATGACTGGCTGGACGCCATTGTGCAGTTGCCAAACGACTCTTTCTACAATACAGGCATTGCGACCTATATCTGGCTGGTTATGAAGGACAAGCCGGCGACGCATCGCGGAAAAGTCATGCTGATCGATGCCAGCAAATGCTATATGTCCCGCCGCAAGAATATCGGTAATAAGCGCGTCGATATCACACAGAAATGCAGGGATCTCATCACGAGAGTGTACGGTCAGTTTGAGGATGGGAAATTTGAGGATACGGACGAAAATGGTGGCAGCATTGTCGTTAAGGCAAAGGTCTATGATTCCGTTGAGCTCGGCTATAACAAGATCACGGTCGAAACGCCGCAGTTCGATGAGAACGGCGAGATAGTTCTGAAAAAAGGAAAGCCGGTAGCAGATACGTCGAAGCGTGATACGGAGAACGTTCCGCTGACAGAAGACATTGACGCCTATTTTAAGCGGGAGGTGCTTCCATATAATCCCCATGCCTGGATTGATAAGAAGAAAACTGTGGTCGGCTATGAGATTCCCTTCACTCGAACTTTCTATGAGTACAAGCAGATCGAGCCTGTAGAGGTCATTGCCAAGAGGATTGAAGAGCACGAGAAGAAGCTGATGGCGGAGCTGCATAGTCTGTTCGGGGAGGAGTGAAGATGCGGAAATCCTTGAAAGGTGAAATGGGATCAAGCGGCGTTCGATGGATGGGAGAAATCCCTAAAGGGTGGAATGTTATAAGGTTTAAATTCATGCATGGCCCAGCAAATGTAGGATGTTCCATTGACAAGAATTATTGGTCTAATGATGCAGAAGATATTCCCTTTTATACAGCAGGGATACAACACATTTATACGAATAATAAAAAGTTTCCAATCGAAAAATACACTAGACAAAATGATTTATTGTTATCTCGGAACGGTACGCCCTATGTGTATTTGCCAGTTGAAGGAGCGGCTTATACAGATCATATTATAAGAGTTGGTATTAGCCCTTTATATGACAGAAGATTTGTTCGCTATTGCTTGCAGCAAAGCATAGCCTTAAGCGTTGTCGATACTGTTAGCTTGCCAACATGGTCTGTTTCAATTTGGAATAGGCAATATTTGCCTTTAGTTTCTTTAACTGAGCAGCACGCCATTGCTGATTATCTGGACGAGCGCTGTGCCAAGATTGATGCCGTTATTGCCGAGTCGAAGAAGAGCATCGAGGAATACAAGGAGCTGAAGCAGGCGGTGATTTCGAATGCGATATTATGCGGATTGAATAAGGGCATTGAAAAGATATGCACTCAGCAAGAATGGTTAAAATATATTCCATCGGATTGGAAATTGTTGCGAGGAAAATTCCTATTTGAGGAAACAAATGAACGATCTATGACAGGAAGAGAGGAATTATTAACAGTCTCTCAGTATACGGGTATAACTCCTAGAAGTGAAAAGAACGTTAATATGTTCCAGTCTACATCACTCATTGATTATAAGATTTGTCATATAGGAGATATCGCTGCGAATACGATGTGGATGTGGGCTGGCGCAGTTGGAGTGTCTGAATACTATGGCGTAATCAGCCCATCGTATAACACATATCGGCAAACGAGAAGAGCATATAATGATAGATATTTAGATTACCTATTACGTACGCCAGAAATTGTTCGGGAGTATGCTTCTTTGTCGACTGGAATCAGGGCATCGAGATTGCGCTTGTATCCAAAGCAGTTTTTAAATATCAGATTCCCTGTTCCTCCGATGAATGAGCAAATTAAGATTGTGAGTTATTTGGATGCAAGGGTTCACGATATTGATTCCCTTATTTCCGAGAAGCAGTCTCTCGTCAATGATCTCGAGGCCTACAAGAAATCCCTGATCTATGAGGTTGTCACTGGAAAAAGAAGGATTAATTAATGAGTAGCGCAGTCATTGGTTTTATAGGTGTCTTAATAGGTGCTTTTGCGACAATAATCGGTCAGTTTATCCCGTACTGGATAAAGAAACAGGGGAAAGCTATCATTTGCCTTAAATTCGTTGGAGATATAAGAAAAGGCAGACCATGGGGAATTTATAATACAGATCAGGGCCTGTCTTTTCACGTCCCCTTATGGATAGAAATTACGAACGCAAAAGGTGTGCCTCTTATAATACGAAATGTGTCATTATCAGCATTTGATAATGGATCTTTAGTGGAAGATTTCACACAGATCCAAGCCGTTAATGGTATTAAGCAGGGAAATGATGAAAAATATACTTTCGTAATCCAGGGATATGATTCTCAGAAATATAATCTCCTATATGCGTTGAGGCAAAATGAAATAAACGGTCATGATATCGATGAATTACGCATTGAATATGCAGATGTAAACAACAAAGTCCATCGATTCCATCTAATGAATATTCCTGATGATTTTACATGGGAGCCAAAGGAGTATGACCGCCCCAAGGAGTGGATTATACTAGAGAAGGAGATGAAGGGAAATGGCTGAGAACGAGAAGCAGTTTGAAGAGAATATTGAAGCCTTCATGATCTCGCCGGCGGGAGGCTACCGGAAGGCGGATGATTCCGGCTACTGCTCTCCGGAGTCCCGTGGCATGGCGCTTGATATTAGCACGCTTGTTGCGTTCGTCAAGACCACGCAGCCAGTGTCTTGGCAGCGGTTTGAGAAGCAGTGTAACTCGGACCCGAAGCGGAAGTTCTACCAGGCATTTGAAAATGCCGTGCTCGAAAATGGCCTGATCGCAGTTCTGCGCCATGGCTTTCGGCACCGTGGCATTGATTTTAAGGTCTGTTATTTTAAGCCGGAGTCAACGCTGAACCAAGTGGCTGTTAAGCATTACAGTCAGAACGTGTGCCAGTGCATCCGGCAGTGGCATTACAGTGAGCAGAACCATAATTCCGTCGATATGATGCTGGCCGTCAACGGCATTCCTGTAATTGCTATTGAGCTTAAGAATCAGCTGACCGGCCAGAATATTGATAATGCCAAGATGCAGTGGATGTATGATCGGGACCCAAGAGAACCTGCTTTCAAACTGAACCACCGCATCCTGGCTTTCTTTGCCGTGGACCTTTATGAGGCAGCGGTGACTACGAAATTGGATGGAGACAAGACATACTTCCTTCCGTTTAACCAGGGCAGTAATGGTGCCGGGAATGATGGCGGAGCAGGCAATCCGCAGCCAAAGAACGGAGACTATGTCACCTCGTATCTCTGGAAGCAGGTCCTTCAGAAGGACAGCCTGCTGGATATTCTGCAGAAGTTCATCAGCTATGAGGTGACAACAGAAAAGCAGAAGGGGACAAATGGCTATTCACGCACGATAACAAAACGCAAGGTGATTTTCCCGCGGTTTCATCAGCTCGATGTTGTACGAAAGATGATTGCAGATGTCCGGGAGTACGGTCCCGGCAGGAATTACCTGATCCAGCACAGCGCCGGCTCCGGAAAATCGAACAGTATCGCCTGGACGGCCTACCGTCTGGCTTCCTTACATAATGCGGCCAATGAACCCATTTTCACATCCGTGGTTATTGTAACGGATCGGCGGAACCTCGATGCGCAGCTGCAGGCGACGGTGACCGGGTTTGATCACACGCTGGGGAGTGTCGTGACGATTGATGAGAAGAAGACTTCGAAGGACCTCCGGGATGCGCTGAATGCCGGAAAGCGCATCATTGTGACGACTCTGCAGAAGTTCCCGGTCATCTACGATGAGGTGGATGATACTCGCGGCAAGAATTATGCCGTGATTGTCGATGAGGCACACTCTTCACAGACCGGACATTCTGCGATCAAGCTGAAAATGGCGCTCGCTGATACCAGAGATGCGTTAAAGGAATATGCCGAACTGGAAGCGCAGGAAGAAGAGAAAACGCCCGATGAAGAGGACCTAATGGTGAAGGAACTGGCGGCACACGGCCGTCACAAGAATCTCTCCTTCTTTGCCTTCACGGCGACGCCAAAGGGAACGACGCTCGAGATGTTTGGCACCGAATATCCGGATGGGTCTTTCCATCCGTTCCACATTTATTCGATGCGGCAGGCGATTGAAGAGGGCTTCATTTTGGATGTCCTTCAGAATTACACGACCTATAAGATCTGCTATGAGATTGCGAAGAACACGCCGGAGAACCCGGAGGTTCCGCAGTCCAAGGCGGTTAAGACCATTAAGCGATATGCGGCGCTGCATCCGTACAACATCCAGCAGAAGTCAGCGATCATTGTCGAAACCTTCCGTAACGTCACAAAGACGAAGATCGGCGGCAGGGGCAAGATGATGGTGGTCACTGATTCTCGTCTGGCGGCAGTACGCTATTATCATGAGATCAAGCGGTACCTGGAGCAGAACCATTATACTGATGTGGAGATTCTTGCGGCCTTCTCCGGCAGCATTAAGGATCCGGATGATCCGACAGGAACTGAGTGGACGGAGAGCGGAATCAATCGTGACAGTAACGGTAATCCTGTATCTGAGTCGCAGACCAAGCAGGTCTTTCATGACGAAGGGAATATCCTTATTGTGGCAGAGAAGTACCAGACTGGATTCGATGAGCCGCTGCTGCATACAATGATTGTTGATAAGAAACTGCGCGGCGTGAAGGCAGTCCAGACTCTGTCCCGCCTGAATCGGATTTATCCTGGGAAAGAGGATACATTTATCCTGGATTTTGTGAATACGAAGGAAGATATTCTGCAGGCCTTCCAGCCGTTCTACCAGGAGACGTACCTCTCGCAGGAAATCAACACGGACCTGATTTACAAGACGCAGAAGATGCTGCGGGATTTCAAGATTTACGACGACACCGATGTGGAGAAGGTCTCTTCCATTTATTTTGACGCAAATAAGCGGAAGATGAACAAGACGCAGCAGGAGATTACAAATGCACTTCTTCCGGTCCAGCAGAAGTATAATGCACTTAACCAGGAGCAGCGCTACCAGTTCCGGAAGACATGCCGGACTTTCGTCAAATGGTATGGCTATGTAACGCAGATTACCCGGATGTTTGACAAGGAGCTCCACAAGGAGTATGTCTTTAATTCTTATCTGGCGAAGATCATTCCGGCGGATCCGCAGATCCCATTTGATCTCGGGAACCGCGTGAAGCTCGAGTATTATCATTTGGAGAAGACCTTTGAGGGCTCGATCGGACTTGTAAAGGAAGAAAAGGGCGAATATGGTCCGGCGAAGATGAAGAAGCCACTGAAGATGCAGGAAACTCTGTCGCCTCTCGAAGAGGTTATCGAAAAGGTGAATGAGCAGTTTGTTGGCGATTTCACGGAGGGTGACAAGGTTGTGATTACGGCGCTCCATGAGAAGCTGAAGAACAATAAGAAGCTCCGCAAGGCGGCCCAGGATGATGGCCAGCAAATGTTCGTCAATAACATCTTCCCGCAGCTTTTTGACAATGCGGCCCAGGAAGCATATGTGGAGAGCACGGAGACATATACCTCTTTGTTTGAGAACTCAGAAAAGTACAAGACGATAATGAAGGCACTGGCGAATGCCCTGTTTAAGGAACTTCAATATGAAGGGACAGGGCAATCCTGAAGAGGCGATCACATGAATTATGGAAAATCAATTGAGCTCTTCCTCGTGAATGGCACGGCGGACAGTATCGTTACAGCGGAGCTCTCCAACTGGAACGGAAAAGCGATCAAGATCCCGCGCACCGAGGTGAAAGACTGCAAGCGAGAGGATATTACCGGCGTCGGCGTGTATTTCCTGTTTTGCAAAAACGAGGAAGACGGGAAGGATTCTGTCTACATCGGAGAGGCAGAAAATGTGGAGCAACGCCTGAAGATCCATCTTTCCGATTACCAGCAGGGAAAAGAGAAATATTACTGGACGACGGCCGTTGTGTTCGTCGGTGCGGCACTCAACAAGGCGCTGATCCGCTATCTGGAAAATCGGATCTGTGATATGGCAGCGAAGTGCAATCGGTATCAGGTCCTGACGAAGAATACGTATAAGAACACGATCGTGAAAGAGTCGGAAGCAGCCGCGATGGAAGAATTCCTGGATAATATCAGGATTCTCATCAATACGCTGGGCTATAAGGTCCTGGAACCGCTCCCGACTAAGCAGATAACCCGCAAGGATGATACGCTCTTTCTCGAGACACAGCATGCGAAGGCGTCGGGAGTGGTTACAGAAGAGGGCTTCGTCGTCTTTAAAGAAGCTCAGGTCAGTGCGTCCATGGCGGCGAAGATGCCGACAAAAATGCGCCGCCTGAGAGAAAAATGTGAGGCAAACGGTACGATCAGGGAAGGCATTCTTCAGGAGGACATGCTCTTTTCCAGTCCGTCGGCGGCCGCTGCCTTCATTCTCGGCTATTCTGCGAGTGGACCGCTGTATTGGAAGAACCGCGCGGGAGTTTCGCTCAGGGAGATCGAGTAGTGCGCGTGACACATCGAGCAAAAACAGAACACAAGTTCTGATTTATCATTGACACCCCGCCGTGTGTGGGGAATTATTATGATCACAAAAACATATGTTCGAATAAACGGGGAGTAAAGACTTAGTGCGTCACTGGAAGCGGCACTGCTTAATAGACCAGTAACTGCTTCAATCCTGTCCTTAAGTAGGACAAAAGTACTGTGAAAAACATAAGCCAATGCATCCGGAAGAGGCCCGGTCCGCTGCCGCCCGTGGCTACGGGAGCCGGTGGAGGAAGGCGTCGAAAGCATACCTTCACGCACACCCCTTATGCGCCGAGTGCCTGCGGCATGGCCGATACGCCAAGGCGACCGTTGTCGATCATATTAACCTCACCGAGGCGACCGGTATTGTTTGGGGATGAGAGCAACTGACAGCCCCTGTGCAAGCGGTATCATGACAGGAAGACTGGACGAGAGGACTCACGCTCGATTTATCATTACTGATAACAGGAATGTTTTCTATTCAGACAATACGGATTTCCATTCATTTGGAAATCCTATAAAAGAAAGATTGATAACATCACTGTACTCATCAAATAGGAGTTCAAGATCCTTTTTAAAAGACTTCCACAGTTCGCTGTTATTTTGCATGCGCTTGATTACGAGAAGAACCGGGAAGACTTTATTTATAGAGCCTCGGCGGTATTTTCGATTTTCCGAATACAGGTATGGGGATTGCTTGAGTGGCATATTATACAATCGGCTGTAGTGTGCACATATGTTTCTTATTTCTACGAGAGCAAGGATCCAGCTTCCTAGGTATTTACGATTTGTATGGTATAAATCAGCTATTGCTTGCTGATCTTCATTTTTCATGATGCTGTAAAGGGAGGAAAGATTTCCGAAAGAGAATAATTCAACAGCGACCCATATGGGAAAGTGACCTTCATATTTGATCATATGGTGCTTCACAAAGGGAACCTTCTTTTGGTGTTCACATTCCTTCCTGAAATTACTCAGGATAGCTGCATGCACGGACTCGCCAGAGCTGGTCTTTTTATCGGCAAAGTTGTTAACGTCTATATATCCTTCGGGACCATATTTAAGGGCAATATAATTTGAAATTTGAGCTCTGAGTTGTATTTCCATCTGCTCAATAACATGAATGAGCTTATTGCGGAACAGACTGTCAAACTTATAAAGCCGGTGGATGTGCCTTAAAGAAATCCCATCTATGTATTTTTCAGGATCTTCCGTTTGTGTGAGTCCGATACCATATGCACTCAGACGATAATAGTTAACTCTCTTTAAGGTCCGGATCGCTTTTTCTGTGTCATCTATGGAAAGGTTATGTACTGTGATGAGGCGTTCAACTTGCTCCTCGTAAGTAAGGGCCGGTTTTAATTTAACCATTTCAGTCCTCCAAAGATAAAAAAAGTCCCACCGTGGTCCGCAGTACGTTTGTTGCGCAGGTGGTTTGCACCTGAGCTTCCGCCTTATGCGTGGTGGGCTCTGTCACTAACAGTGTAGCAGATTTCGGGAGATATGCAACCTGTTTTTTCTTTGTCAAATCGTAACAAAAAGGCGGTGTAAACAGTAACTTGACACATGAAAACGTGATGAGAATGGATTTACTCCGGCGGAAGCATCCGAGCTTAAGCGCAGGATACGGGAAGTGAGAAGAGGCGATGCCGTGCATCACGAGGTGGTGGAGGATTAAGCGCGCGGGATCTGTTGTGGCAGTCCGATGCCTGGAAAGAGTATGTAGAGATTCAGACCGACAAGGCACTGCTTAAGAAAATAAACCAATTTGAATTCAAAAAAGACCTGTAGCTCTTGCCTGCAGGTCTGAATTTTTATGAGCGGTTTGGATGAGCTGTTTCTGTCGCTACAGCCTGTCCCTGATGATGCCAGGTTCGACTTCCTGCTGAAGTTGTCCAATAAATGTAGTCACCAGGATGAACGCTACCGTAAGATTCTTGAGTTGTGTAGGTCCCATCCGTATAAAGAGTGCACTTCAGATTGCCCAGACCCTTTGTTCCGGTTTCTGTCATGGTATCGATGGTTCCATCACCATTCTTGTCCTGGATATACTGGTTGGAAGCCTGACCGCAGTTGTTCGCATCATGGAATAAATTCGTCGGATCATACTTTCCAATTGATGTTTCATATTGATTGGCTGCAGTTACATTACAGGCAACACCCCAGCATGCGCTTACATAGTCATTCGGCGCAAATGTCTCCACCTTGATTCTTGGCGTTTCCCATTTTGCTCTCATGTTCTTAGTTCCCCCCTCATATGTGTTTTGCACAGAATCTGTCATCAATCGATAGGCATTGGATTTTATCTGCCGGAAGGCACATCAAGCCGGTTCAAGTCCTCTTACGGCCTTCTCCACCTGTAGAAGCAAATCCAATCCTATTCCTTAAGATACTGCATATGGGGGGGAGTCAAGCCCATTGACACACAATAAAAGCATCCTGAGCTTGCGATCGCTATGGAAAATGAATATACCGCCGGGTGCGGCAGAGAAATGTGCATTTCCCAATGCCAGCTCTTGCTCTGCCGTATATACTGTATCTATAGAATAATTGTAATTATTCAGCACCCCTTGGAAAACTGATGAAATTCGGACGGAGAGCTTGCTCGCCGGACGGTTTCAGAAGTTTTCCAAGGGGCGGACAAGTGGCGAAGCCGCTCTGTCCGCCCTCAACGAGGAACGCGCAGCGTTCCTCGTCCGGGGGTGCTGAATAGTTACGAATAATTATGAATTTGCGATTATTCAGCACTCGGCATAGACTGAAAAGATGAAGGAGTGCTGAATCGTTACTGGAATTTGAAGTTTGCAGAGAGCATTCATTTTGCGGAAAGTACTGTTTCATGGAACATATCAGGGGCGTCGTTGAGCGAATTACCTATCAAAATGAACAGAATGGATATTCGGTGATCAAATGCCGTGTGAAGAATTATGCCGACCTTGTCACCGTGGTCGGGTCTATGCCGGAGGTGCATGTCGGATCTGTTCTTTATATTGGCGGCAGCTGGCGTGTGGATCCGAAATACGGTCGGCAGTTCGCGATGGAGACCTTCGAGGAGACGCTGCCTGCTACAGCTTATGGGATTGAGAAGTACCTCGGCAGCGGTCTTGTCAGAGGAGTCGGTCCGAAATTTGCGAAACGAATTGTAGAAAAATTCGGCAAGGATACGCTTACTGTCATTGAGGAGGAGCCTGACAGACTCCTGTCTGTTCCCGGCATAGGGAAGACCCGTGTGGAGCGGATCAAAAAGAGCTGGGCAGAGCAGAAGGAGATCAAGAATATCATGCTCTTCCTCCAGGGACACGATGTGTCCACGGCTCATGCAACCAGAATTTATAAGACATATGGAAATGACAGCATAAAGACTGTTCAGGAAAATCCGTACAGACTTGCAGATGATATCTGGGGAATCGGGTTTAAGACGGCCGACACGATTGCGGAAAAAATGGGCTTCGGACATGAGAAGTATGCGCGTCTTCGCAGCGGACTGATGTATACCCTGAACAAGCTATCAGAGGGCGGTCACTGCTTTGCGACAAGGGAGATGCTTCTTAAGACAGGCACGGAATTACTCGATGTGGATGAGAGCCTCCTGTCCATGTCCCTTGACGAGATGATCCGTGCAGAGGATGTAATTACTGAGGAAATTCCCGCGCCACCGGAACAGGCAGCAGTTGCTCCGCCGCAAAAGGCCATTTATCTGCCGCCATTTTATTTTTCTGAAGTCGGCGTCGTGAAAAGAATGAAGGCTATCCTTGAGAATCCGGCCGGCTTCCGGATTCGTACGGATGGTCTGGCGGAGCGCATCCGTGAGAAGACCGGGATGATCTATGATCAGGTCCAGCAGCAGGCGATTCTGTCCGCTGTGCAGCATAAGATTCTGATTCTGACCGGAGGCCCCGGAACAGGGAAGACCACGACAACGCTTGGCATTATTACGGCATTTCGCGAAGCAGGAGCAAGTATTCTGCTTGCCGCACCGACCGGCCGCGCCGCAAAACGCCTGTCAGAAGCGACAGGGATGGAGGCGAAGACCATCCACCGCCTGCTTGAGGTCAAGCCGCCGGAAGGTTATCAGAGAAATGAGGAGAACCCGCTGGAGGGCGATGTGCTGATTGTGGATGAATGCTCCATGATCGATATCATGCTGATGTACAATCTGCTGAAGGCCGTGCCGGACAGCATGACGCTGATTCTGGTCGGAGACGTAGATCAGCTGCCCTCAGTCGGAGCGGGAAATGTACTTCGGGATCTGATTGACAGTGAGTGCTTTCCGGTCGTCAAGCTGACCCGCATTTTCCGTCAGGCACAGACCAGCCGGATCATCATGAATGCCCATCGGATTAACGAGGGAATCATGCCGGATATCAGCAACGGAAGAGATACAGATTTCTTTTTTATGGATATGGAAAAGGCGGGAGAGCGGGACGGATTGACAAATGATGACACGGCGGCTATCGCGGAGCTGTCGGCAAAGACCATCGTTGACCTTGTAAAAACGAAGCTGAGCCGGTATTACAAAACGCCGCCCTCTGACATACAGGTCCTCACTCCCATGCAGCGAGGCGTCGTCGGCGCTTCGAATCTGAATCTCATTTTGCAGGAGGTTCTCAATCCGGGAGGCATCGGTCTGAAACGAGGCGGGGTTACGTATCGCTTCCGCGATAAGGTGATGCAGATCCGCAACAATTATGACAAGGAGGTTTTCAACGGGGATATCGGCGTCATCAGCTCTGTCGATGTGGAGGACCGGAGCCTCACGGTGGACTTTGACGGAAGAAATGTGGAATATGATATTTCTGAGCTCGATGAGCTTGTCCTTGCCTATGCGACGACGATTCACAAAGCGCAGGGATCGGAATACCCGATTGTGGTTATGCCGGTTCTGATGAACCATTTTGTTATGCTGCAGCGGAACCTGATTTATACGGGCATTACGCGCGCGAAGAAAATTCTTGTTATCGTCGGAACGAGGAAGGCTCTGGCCTATGCAGTCAGAAACGTGACAGTGACAAAGCGAAACACACTTCTGAAAGAGCGGCTGAAAAGCAGTCTTCCCAAAGCTGTGCTTCCAGCTGCAACTGCGGAGAATGCCCACCTTGAGGAGGCTTCTTCGCCGAAGGCGGGGAACAGGCAGACGATTCTGCCATATTCGAAGCGACAGCAGCAAACAGGCAAAAGCAGGATTCCGCGTGAGATGCCATCAGATCTGCCGTATCCGCAGCAAAGCGGGCAGAGAGTTGCAGAGCCTGCCGCCAGCTATGGACAGAGCAGCGGTGATCAGAAAATCAGCCACGAGGAATGGCTCAAAATTGATCTCTTCGCCCGTCTCGCCAAATCTCCGTTCCGGTCCCGGTTCCATCTCTCGGAAAAGGATAAGGCGTACGTCCGGCAGAAGGGGATGGATACAATCCGCTCTCACGCGCAGGATTTCATTTCCCGCCGGCTTGCCCCGGCTGTTATTCCCAATGATGGGAGGCAGACGCCGATGCATGGCCATCCGGTCTTCATTGCCCAGCATGCGACCGGTTGCTGCTGCCGGGGGTGCCTCTACAAATGGCATGGGATTCCTGCAGGCCGCGAGCTGACAGAGAAGGAGCAGAAGTACGTGGTTGATGTCCTCATGCAGTGGATTGAAAAGCAGATGGCGGCTTCATGAGATGAAGATCTGGTGCCGCACTGATTGTGCTGCTTACGCGAGGATAAACCGGCTGAAGTAGTGGCTGCGCTCAATTTTCTTCCGGTGTGCGCCCGGCGTCATACCCGTAAAGCGCCGGAAGTCATGCGTGAACTGCGCCTGGTCAAAGTAACCGTGGTCAGCGGCGAGGTCGGCGAGCGAAATATCACTGTCGTGATCGAGCTCATCGATTGCGGTCTGGAAACGGATGATCTGGCACATGCGCTTCGGTGAGATTCCTGCGTGCTCACGGAAGAGGGTGTTCAGGTAACGGGTTGAATATCCGACATCTGAGGCGAGTGTCTCGACAGAAACCTGTCCTTTCTGAAGGAAGATCTCGCGCATCGCGAGAAGAAAGCTTCCGGTGCCGCTCTGCCAGCTCTCTGCATTTGTGTAAATGCCGGGCACATCTGATTTTCGCAGGACGGCCAGATACAATTCCATGAACCGGTCGGCTCTTGCGGAAAAGTCCGGGAGCGAGGCCAAAATTCCGGCAAGGTCGGCTGTTCCGGGAACAAAAGCGGCGATCGATGGCGAAAGACAGTCATGAAGTGCGATCTGGTTTCCGACGAGGTCCCTCATGGCCGCATCGCAGAACGGAGGGATAAAGCCCGGCTGGAACCGCACACCGAAATACCGGTGGCCCGATACGGAGGGAATATTCGTGCACGCGAGTACGGAGCCGGCGAGGATAGCGACTGGCCGTTCCGGGTCAAGGTCAAACAGCATATCGAGACATCCGTCCGGAATGGCCGGGAGATTCCCGTCGGTATTATTGACATATTCGTAGAGGTGCGTGATGCCGTAGCGGCCGATGACACGCTTGAAATAATGACTGCTGGACAGCGCGAAATATGGCTGGATTGTCTTCATAAAGGTCGCCTCCGAAATCCTGTCTGACAGCTGATAGCTGTGAAAAAAGAGGGCGCGGTGAAGATTCCCTTCACTGCGCCCTCGCATGTTGTATACAGTATAGCCGAGAAATCGACGGACGTCAAATGGCAGGGCTTGGTGGTTATCCATCGCGGCGATGCGCTACTTGAGTAGGACATAAAAACAGGATTCCATCGCGAAGCGCTAAAAATTTTCTGATGCGTAGAGTGCAGAGCCAGACTACGTTGCTTTTTGGCAGCAGGTCCTGTGGAATCAGGAATATGATGAAGATCCCTTAAGCAGTTGATTTTTCCCTTAAATAGTACTAATATTTAAGGCAAGACATCAGGAGATAAGGGAATGAGAGAATTCAATTATTCGTTGATCAGGGAGCGAAAATGGGACTCCGAACTGCTTGAGCTTATTGCCGCTATATACAAAGAGGCCGGAAAGCAGGAGCTGTATTTAAAGCAGAGGCCGGAGGATCTGGAAAAGCTGGTAGAAATAGCCAAGGTGCAGAGTACGGAAGCTTCAAATGCCATCGAAGGCATTGTTACTACAAACACACGTATCAGACAGCTGGTCGAGGAAAAAACGACGCCGAAGAACCGTGACGAGCAGGAGATCGCCGGTTACAGAGATGTGCTGAATATTATTCATGAGAGCTTTGATGCGATTCCAATTACGCAGAATTACATTTTGCAACTGCATAAAATCCTTTATAGTCACATGAATAATCCGGTGGCAGGCAGAACAAAGACGGTGCAAAATTATATCAGTGCGACTTATCCGGATGGGCGGACGGCAATTTTATTTACTCCTCTTGCACCTTATGAGACTCCGGATGCGTTAGATAGGATATGTGAGGAATATAATCGGGTTATCGGAAATATGGAACTTGAGCCGTTGATTGCGATCTCTGTTTTTATTCATGATTTCCTTTGTATCCATCCGTTTAATGATGGGAACGGACGAATGAGCAGACTGCTTACAACGCTTCTTCTTTATAGAAATGGATTTTATGTCGGGAAATATATCTCCCTGGAAGCAAAGATCGCAAAGAATAAGGATTTGTATTATGAGGCGCTGTACGCATCTCAAGGTGGATGGCATGAAGGCACAGATAATCCGGTTCCTTTTATCAAATATCTGCTGGGGACGGTTCTTGCGGCTTATAAAGATTTTGAGGATCGATTTGCGCTTATAGAAACTAAGAGATCCGCACTTGAAACAGTACGGCTCGCAACACAAAACAAAATAGGACGTTTCAATAAACAAGACATCCGGGAACTGTGTCCGTCTCTCAGCGTAAGCTCTGTAGAAGGAGCGCTGCGTAAACTGGTAGCTTCCGGCGAACTGAAACGTGAGGGAAGCGGCAGAAATACCCACTACTACAGAATCAAGTAGCGAAGCAATCTGTCGGGACTTACACATCACATCAGGCAGCCGATGGCTCCTTCCGCACTGTCAGTTGCAGAGATCCCTGATCCGCTCGACAGGATAGTTATCCTCAATATCAACCGGCTCATAGCCGTGCGGAAGCTTATTTTCACCGATCAGCTGCAGAAAATCACCGACAGCCCGCTTGTCGATCATAATGGCACCGTGACCGTCCCAGTGCCGGTTGGTCTCATACCGTTTCACGCCGGAGATCCAGTAGGCATCTCCATTTTCTATATCGACATAGTTGGAGTAGTAACCGGTCTGCTTTTGAAATGCGTGATCATTGAAGTACAGGGTTTTTCCGGACTTCGACCGCTTCACATATCCGATCCATGCCGGACCGTTGTCGGAATAACCGGTTTTAAGCTCCACGTATAATAATTCTTTTTCCATAGAAAATTCTCCAATTTTACAGGGAAGGCGGCAAAATATCCGTCTGACCAGAGAAAAGGAGGTGGGCACGTTTATATGTGCCGCACCTCCTTCTTTCTTCTGAGAGTTCCTGTATTATCCGCTCAGTTCGTCGCCGCGTTGTTGGGCGTCGTCGCCTTGGTCGTGTTGTTCGCGGTCGTTCCGCCGGTTGTCCCGCCGGTTGTTGTCGACCCCTTCGCGCTGTTCTGAGCCGCCTGGGCTGCCGCCGCGTCGCTGGCCGCCTTCGCCGCCGCGGACTGGGCCGCGGCCTGCTGGCTCTGGTAATCGGCCTGCGTCGGCTTCGATTTCGCGGAGTTGTACGCGTCGGTAAGCTCACTCGAGAGTGTGCTGTATTCTGAGTAATCGCTGCAGTTCTCAAGCGCCGCCTTGCCGTTCGTGTACAGCGTCTCGACACTGGAAATGTAGACCTCAATCGAGTTCAGCGCATCGATATAGGACTGAACCGCCGAGATGCGGAGTGATTTGACCTCAGACTCAGCCTCACTTGCGGAGCTCTGTGCCGCCGCCGCGTTGTCGCTGTCGGTCTTGGCCTGCTGCTCCTTCGCCTGCTCCTCGATGACCGATTCCCACTTGTCGGCGACATCACCGCTCAGAAGCTGGTACTTGTAGGCCGCGCGCTCCTGATAGGTGGACTGCTCGCTCGCGTCCTCGATCGCCGAGATCGTGCTCAGTACGGACTGGTACTTCGAGTCGAGTGCCTCCGCGTCGTCGACGCTTGTGATCTGGAAGCTCTCGAAATCGCTGACTGCCGACTCCGCTGCCTCCTTCTCCTGCTCGACGCGAATTTGGCGCTGCTTTTCCTCAACGGTCTGCTCGAGCTCCTTCGAGACGTAGTCCCAGCCGTCCGGGCGGGTTGCCCAGTAGTCATCGGACGAATCCTGCGTCTTCTGATTGCCTGAGCTGTCCTGCAGCAGAATCGTGTCAGGCATCGTGAAGTCCGTCTTCGTGAGTCCGCTGTGAAGCTTAGACATGAAGGAGGACCAGATCGCGAGCGGATAGCCGTTACCGACGAGATTCTCATTTGACTTCGGCGTATCGCAGCCGGTCCAGACGACCGTCGTGTAATAGGTGCTGAAGCCGCCGAACCACGCGTCGTGGTTGTCATTTGTCGTACCGGTCTTGCCGGCGTAGATCTGGGAGTCGTCCTCATAGGCGTGGGCGGTTCCGTAATCCTCGCGGAACGTGCCCTCCATCATGCTGGTCAGCATGTAGGCTGTGTCCTTCGTGTAGACCTTCGTCGCGGAGTCTTTATCATAAGAATAAATCGTCCCGTTCTTCTCGGAGACGAGCTTCTGGATGCAGGTGTTGTCCCGCATCTGACCCTGATTCTCAATCGTTGCGTAGCCGCGCGTCATATCCTCGACCGTGACGCCATTGGTCAGCGATCCGAGAGCGGCCGCCGTGTCGTAATTATCCGCGTAGGACAGCGTCGAGAAATTCAGCTTTCCGAGATAGGAAAGAGCCGTCGTGTCGCCGACCTGGTTAAACAGCTGGACCGCGATCGTGTTGATCGAGCGCGCGAGCGCCTCGCGGACTGTCACATCGCCGATGTACTGACCGTCGGCGTTTGACGGGGAGTAGCCGTTGATATCGATCGGCTGATCGGTCATGACCGTAGCGGGCGTGACAACGCCCTCGTTGAGGCCCGGTCCGTACACGAGAAGCGGCTTGATCGAGGAACCCGCCGGACGGTTCGCCTGGAAGACACGGTTGTAGGAGTCCGTGCCTCCACGGCCGCCGACGGCCGCGACGACAAGACCGGTCGAGTTGTCGATGCAGACGGCTGCGCTCTGCATGTCGTAGCGCCCGTCGTCCTGGAGGTCAGTCTCATTTGCGAGAACCTCGTTGATCGAGTCCTCGAGCTCGGACTGAACGTTCTGGTCAAATGAAGTATCAATCTCGTAGCCGCCGCTCTCGATCGCGTTATAGGCTGTGTCGTAGGCTTCCTTGTAGCTCGCCTCATAGGCATCATAGGTGTCCTTTGAGTCGAACGTGTACTGGAACTGGAAGCCGTCGTACGCCATGAGCTTCAGCGTTGCGCAGTGAACGGCATAGGTCGTCATGTAGTTCTGGCTGCCGACACTGCTTGACTGCTGCACGATGGCCGGCTGCTCGGCGACTGCTGCCGTGTACTCATCCTTTGTGATTGTGCCGGCGTCGTACATTTTCTTGAGGACGGAATTCTTCTTCTTCATGCACGCGTCGTAGTGCGCGACCGGATCGTAGGCGCTCGGGCGGTTGGAAATGCCGACAAGCATCGCGGCCTCGGCGATGTCGACGCTCTTTGCGTCCTTGCCGAAGTAGTACTTCGCCGCGCCCTGTACGCCGTAGCAGCCGTTGCCGTAGTAGTTGCTGTTGCAGTAGAATTCCATGATCTCGGCCTTGTTGTATTTCTTCTCGATCTCAAGCGCGAGCATGATCTCGAGAACTTTCCGGCTGAAGGTCTTCTGCTGCGTCAGGACATTGTTCTTGACGACCTGCTGCGTGATTGTGCTGCCGCCCTGGGTGATCCGTCCTCGGTTTTTGATGTACATCAGCGCCGCACGGAGTGTACCGATCCAGTCGACGCCGTGGTGCGTCTCGAACCGCTGGTCCTCCACGTCGATATATCCCTTCTGAATATATTCGGAAATTTTGGAGATATCGACGTATTCATAATTTTCGTATCCGACCTTGCCTATCAGATTTCCATCCTTGTCGTAAACGGTCGTGTTCGAGGCTCGCTTGAACGTGCCGTAGTTCATTTCCGACAGGATATCGTACATCTGGCTCTGCGCTTCCACGTAGAGCGGATGAATCTTGATATAGAGAAAGGCGCATACAGCGATAATGATGGCGAGAAGGGCAAGAAGGATCCGATTGCGTCTCTTCCTTCTGGCGCGGCGCTCCGGCGTATTCTGCCGGCGCCATTTTGCCTCCTTCTTCGCGAGGAGGGCGTCGATCTCGGCCTGTTCGTCAGGTGAGGTCTTCCTGCCTGTGGGTGTTTCTTTCTTTACCCTGCGGCGGACACTCCTCTTATGCTTTCTGGTATCTTCCATAGCGTTTTTATCCTTGTAATTATTCGGCATTTTTCGGACTCGGAATGCTGCGCGTTCTCCGCGAAATGCTGTATAATTACATATCCCTCTATCTTGTTTCGCCCGTCGGTACCGAACCGGGTACCTCAGGGCAGTTACCCTACCATAATAACACGTCCCGCGATAAATGCAATCCGGGGCTTTCGGCGGGAATACCGGGGATCTTTATACAATCTTAATACCGCCCGGCGAATCTTAACGGGAGTTTTATGCCTCCCCTGCGATAATATAGACAAATGAAAGGAGCGGAGAGCGCCCGCAGGACGTTCTCCGGGTGACTGATATGAAACGCCTACATATGAAGAAGATGTCTTCATTTCAGGTGATTATATTCGGGTTCCTGACCGTGATTCTGGTCGGGACTCTGCTGCTGATGATTCCGGCGGCCTCAGCTGACGGACATAGCGCGAGCTTCGGGACCTCGCTGTTTACAGCGACATCGGCCGTCTGCGTGACGGGACTTGTCGTGCGGGACACGGCGACCGGCTGGTCCGTATTCGGCCAGGCTGTGATCCTCTCCCTGATCCAGATCGGCGGCATGGGCGTCGTGCTGATTGCGACCGGGCTTGCGATGCTGTCCGGCCGGCGGATTTCACTCATGCAGAGAAGCCGCATGCAGGACGCGATGTCGGCGCCTCAGGTTGGCGGAATTGTGCGGCTCGCGCGGTTTATCCTCAGGTTTCTGCTGACGGCGGAGCTTCTGGGCGCGGTCGTGATGCTGCCTGTATTTGCCAGGATCTTCGGAATCGGGCGCGGACTCTGGTACAGCATTTTCCATTCCGTCTCCGCATTCTGCAATGCGGGATTTGACCTCATGGGCGTCAGGAAGCCGTACAGCTCACTGACCGGCTTCGTCGGAAATCCGGTCATCAACATCACGATTATGCTGCTCATTATCAGCGGCGGTCTCGGATTTCTGACATGGGAGGACATCCTGCACTGGAAATGGCGTGTCCGCCGCTACCGCCTGCAGAGCAAGATCATTCTTGCCGTGACGCTTCTTCTGATCGTCCTTCCCGCCATTTATTTCTACTTTGGCGAGTATGGACAAATGAAGGGCGGCACGCGGGTGCTGGCCTCGTTCTTCCAGTCCGTGACGACGCGGACGGCCGGTTTTAACACGACGGACATCGGCTCCTTAAGTGAAACCGGCAAGGCACTCATGATTCTGCTCATGCTGATCGGCGGCGCGCCGGGCTCAACGGCAGGCGGCATGAAGGTGACGACATTCGGTGTTCTCATGATGACGGCGGTCGCTGTTATGGCAAGAAAGAGCGAGACCGGGTGCTTCGGGAGACGGATTGAGACGGAGACGATCCGCTACGCGGTCTCGATCTGCGCGATGTACATCGTCCTGTTCCTCGCCGGCGGACTTATCATCAGCCGGCTGGACGGCTTTCCTCTGATTGACTGCCTCTTTGAGACGGCGTCAGCGATCGGAACGGTCGGTCTTACGGCGGGACTTACAACGAAGGTCTCCGCATTTTCCAAGGCGATATTGATCGTGCTTATGTATATCGGGCGCGTCGGCGGGCTTACGCTTATCTTTGCGACGATCCCGGGTACGCGGAAGGCAAATGCAAAGTTCGTGTCGGAGAAGGTTACGGTGGGGTGATACACGAAAAAGCCGCCTGGGCCGCCCGCAGCAAGGAGCGCGAAGCTGAATCATTATTATATATGGAAAGAAGGGAATTTTATGAGAACAGTACTTCTGATCGGCGTTGGCCGCTTCGGACTTCGGATTGCGATGCGCCTTGCCGAGATGAAAGTTGAGGTTATGGCCGTCGATAAAAATGAGGAGCGCGTCAAGGCAGCGGTGCCGTATGTGACGAGCGGCGTCGTCGGAGACAGCACCAGCGAGGAATTCTTAAAAACGATCGGCGTGCGGAACTTCGATGAGTGCGTCGTGGCGATCGGCGACGATGTCCTGGCGTCGATTGAGACGACCTGCCAGCTGAAGGAGCTCGGCGCAAAGCGGGTCATCGCCCGCGCGTCGAAGGACATCCACGAGCGGCTCCTCCTTCGGAACGGAGCGGACGAGATCGTATTTCCGGAGAAGCAGATGGCGAACTGGACGGCGCTCCGCTGCGGGACGGAGAACATCTTCGATTATCTGGAGCTGAATGACGAGTACGCGGTCTTCGATGTGAAGGTCCCGGACGCGTGGTGCGGAAAGTCGATCGGCCAGCTCGATATCCGGCGGCGCTACAGGCTCAACGTTATGGCCGTGAAACGCGGCAGTGATATGGAGATTGCGGTCGGTACGGACTACGTGCTGGAGCCGGGCGAGACGATGCTGGTGCTCGGCAGGCAGGATGATGTGCGGAAGTGCTTCCATTAAAAATAAGAAGCGGCAGGCAGAATGAAAAATTGGCTGTGCCGGAGGCGGGTGACTAGGATCCTGTGTCCGGACATGTGAGGAAAACGGATGAAACGCCCCGGCAGGGCGCTGGCAAGGGAGGTGTGACCTATGTTACTGAATATCATCTTATGCGCGGGCTTCGTGTTTGAGCTCGGCGTCGTATATCTCGGGCTTGGCAGGCTCATGAGACTGATTGACAGCGGCGAGGAGGAGAGCACGCTCGCGGCAAGACGCCGCATGGAGGAGGCGAAGGCCGTGCGGGCTGCCGCGAAGGCTGAGCGGAAGAAGGCAAGACGTGAGCGCTGGGAGAACCTTCTGCGGAGGAGAGAGTCCTGGCGAGGCGGCCTTGCATTTTCCGAGAGGCAGATGCATGACGGGCGGAACGGTCACGTGAACGTCGGGTCGGGAAAGCCGGTTGTCATTAACCTCAGGAAAGGTTACCGCGGATACTGAGATATGGCATGCTCCAGGTGAAAGCCTGCAGTAAGCAGGCAGCGGCCGCTCAGGGTGAGTTTAATCAGCCGGGATCTCATAATGAATAACTGCAGCCGGTTCTCGGATTTCCGGGAGCCGGCTGCTTTGTGTGATCCCGCTGAATCTGCGCAATGGTGCAGGGAATGGATAAAGGGTCTTCTTTGTGATATATTTTGTATATATTCATAAAAATGAGGAGGCGGTTTTATGAAGGGCGAGCATATTCTGGTCTGTCTTTCCTCTTCATTTACGAATCCGCGTGTGATCCGGCTTGCGTCGGATCTCGCGGCCGCGCCGCAGACGGAATTTACGGCGCTCTATGTCGAGGTGCCGGAGCGGAGGCCGATGAAGGATTCGGAGAGTCGGAGGCTCACGGAAAATATGAAGCTTGCCGAGCATCTCGGCGCGCGGACGGAGACGGTGTACGGGAGTGACATTGCCTCACGGATCGCAGAGTACGCGCGGATGAACGCGGTGACGAAGGTCGTCATCGGGCAGAGCGCGCCGTCGGGGCATTTTCATCTGTCGAAGGGACTGCTCTCGGACCGGCTCGTCGCCTATCTGCCGGATATCGACGTCGTCGTGATCCCGGACAAGGGCGCGCGCCCGCTCCGGGAAATGCCTCAGAGCACGGCCAGGAACAGCTGGATCAAGGACTCGCTCCTCGCGCTCGGGATTCTCACGGGCGTGACGCTCTGCGGCATGTGGCTTCAGCAGTTCAATATGCATGAGGCAAATATCATCACGCTCTATATCCTCGCGGTCCTCATCATTTCCGTCGTGACATCCAAATGGATTTACGGCGTGATCGCGTCCGGGGCGAGCGTCATCATATTTAACTACTTCTTCACGGAGCCGATTTTTTCATTTCACGCCTATGATCCGGGCTATATGCTGACGTTTGCGGTCATGTTCGCGGCGGCATTTATTGCGGGCCTGCTCGCGTCGCGCCTCAAGGACCTCGCGGAGCAGTCGGCCAAGCACGCCTACCGCATGAAGATCCTGCTCGAGGCCAACCAGATGCTCCAGCAGGTGCACAATCAGCAGGAGATCATGAAGGAGACGGCCGGGCAGCTGGTCAAGCTGACGGGCCGCGCCGTCATCATCTATCCTGAGACCGATGCGGGCACACCGGGAGAGCCGCAAATGTACTGGCCGACTGACACGCCGCGGCCGGCGGAGCCGGGTGAGGAGGACAAGAAGGCCGCCGCGCTCGCGCGGGAGACGCAGGAGAAGGCCGGTGCGGAGACGGACCGCTACTCCGGCGCGCGCTATCAGTACCTTGCGATCCGCACGCGAAACGGCTTCTACGGGGTCGTCGGCATCGATCTGGGGCACGACGAGGTCAGTTCATTTGCGTACAGCATCTGCCTTGCGATTCTAGGCGAGTGCGCGCTCGCCCTCGAGAATGAAAAGAGCATCCGCGAGAAGGAGGAGTCAGACCTCCTTGTGAAAAATGAGAAGCTCCGCTCGACGCTTCTGCGCAGCATCTCGCACGATCTGCGCACGCCGCTCACGTCCATTTCCGGCAACGCGAGCAATCTCCTGACCAATGAGGCGGAGATGTGCGAGGGCGAGCGGCACCGCGTGTATCTTGACATCTATGACGACTCGATGTGGCTCATCAATATGGTCGAGAACCTGCTCTCGATCACACGGATCGAGGAGGGCCGCCTCAATATAGATATGAAGGCGGAGGTCGTCGAGGACATCGTGCGCGAGGCGGTTCAGCATGTTGACCGCAAGATCAGCGAGCATCATTTAGTGCTTGCGCTCGGCGACGACGTACAGGTCGTGAAGGCCGACTCGCGGCTGATTATGCAGGTGATTATTAATCTCGTGAACAACGCGGTGAAGTACACGCAGAAGGGCTCGCAGATTACGATCAGCTCCGAGGAGACGGGCAGCGGGATGGTCCGCATATCGGTCGCGGACGACGGGCCGGGTATCTCGGACGAGGACAAGAAGCATATTTTTGAAATGTTTTACACGGCGAAGCGGAAGATTGCCGACGACCGGCGGAGCATCGGACTCGGGCTTGCCCTGTGCAAGTCGATTGCCGAGGCGCACGGCGGCACGATCTGTGTAGCGGACAACAACCCCCGCGGGACGGTATTTTCCTTTACGCTTCCGGAAGAGAAGGTAATGCTTGATGTATGAGACAACGATTCTGATCGTGGAAGACGATCCGCCGATCCGGCATCTCATTTCCACGACATTAAGGACACATGGATATAAATTTCTAACGGCGGACAACGGAAATGAAGCACTGATGGAAATTTCGACGCACAATCCGGACATCGTGCTCCTCGACCTCGGGCTGCCGGACATCGACGGGATTGAGGTGATCCGCCGCGTCCGCACCTGGTCGAATCTGCCGATCATTGTGATCAGCGCGCGCTCCGAGGAAAATGACAAGATCGACGCGCTTGACGCGGGCGCCGACGATTACCTGACGAAGCCATTTTCCGTCGAGGAGCTGCTCGCGCGGATCCGCGTGACGATCAGGCGCCTTGCATTTTTAAGAAATGCGAAGGAGGAGAATGAGTCCGTCTATGTGAACGGAAAGCTCAGCATCGACTTTGCCGCGGGATCGGTGACGGTCGCGGAGCAGCCAGTGCATCTGACGCCGAGCGAATACAAGCTCGTGTGCATTCTCGCGCGCCACACGGGCAAGGTCCTGACCTACCGCATGATCACGAAGGAGGTCTGGGGCAATTCCTGGGAGAACAACATGGCATCCCTCCGCGTCTACATGGCATCGCTCCGGAAGAAGCTCGAGAAGGCGTCCGGCGGCGATCAGTTCATCAAGACGCATGTCGGCGTCGGCTACCAGATGCTGAAACTGTGAGGCGCATTGGTAAGAATTCGATCGTTCATCAATTATGATAAATTCCGGGCGGCAGATGCTGAAAATGTAAGAGACATGGGGAGACATCTGATCATTCGTCAAATGTGGTGAATTCCGGCTGTCAGGCGGCATCGTATCGCTTGGCGCGATTTGCAGGAGATTTTTCATGAGATCTGGGTATCTGACCTACATTTTAATGGCTGTGAATGTCGTCGTCTTTCTGATGGAGACGGCGGCGGGCGGGAGCGAGAAAACATCCGTTGCGAGACGCTTCGGCGCGCTGTACAGCGGCATGCCGGCGCGCGAGAGCTGGCGGTATCTGACGAGCATGTTCGTGCATTTCGGCGGCGTGCACCTGATTTGCAATATCTGGGCCCTGTACTGCCTTGGTCCCGGGATCGAGATGATCTTCGGGGAGAAGGGATTCCTGCTGATTTATTTTGTGTCCGGACTTGCCGGCGGTCTTCTCACGCAGCTCCTCTGGAAAATGAGAAACCGGCGGGGCATCTCAGCGGGGGCCTCAGGTGCGGTGTTTGGACTGCTCGGGGCGTATCTGGTCGCCGCGATGTACGGCTTTCTGACAAGGTCCGGAATTCAGAATATTCTGCTCTGCATCGTCATTAATCTCGTGTACGGCTTCCTCAACCGGAGGATCAATATGACGGCGCATGTGGGCGGCTTTATCAGTGGCTTTCTCACCGCGCTTGCGATCGCGCTGCTTGTATAAATTATACATAACTAACTTTGATAAATCGTTGACATTTATGATTAGACACATTAAACTATAAAATGTCAGATGTGAACGGGCGCCCTCCGGGTGCCAAGGAAATGACATTCTATCAGTAACAGCAGAGTACCACGTCCAAACGTCACAGAGACGCCTGGGCGTGGATGAATGCCTACTGGTTTTTGATGTAATGGTCAACAGCCTCAAGGCTGTTGTACCCGACAGTCGTGACAAAATAGCTGTCCGTCCAGAAAAGGTGCCGGTCTTTGCGCCAGTAAAATTTCCGCAGCTCATCCGGGTATCTCGCCCATGTCATGCGGGCCGAACGGGTCTTTAACATATTGACAAGCTCCGTCAGCTTCTTGTCCGGCGGGGCTTCAAACAGGATGTGGACATGGTCTTCCTCCCCGTTCATACGGACTACGCGGCACCCCTGATTTTCCAGCCCGTCGCGCAGTGTCTTGTACACGCACTCCCTGACTTCGCCAACGAGCGCTTTCCGCCTGTATTTCATGACCAGTACCAGATGGTATTGAAGCAGGAAACAACTGTGGCGGTTTTTGTAATAGATTCCGTTTGTTTTCTGCATGATTATGCCTCCAAATAATTGACACCCAAACATATTTTCTGCTATAATCATAGCAGGGAACAAGCACAGTGTCAACACGGACAGAAAGGAGACATCCATGGCATACGGAATCATGAAATACTGCATCAGTCAGGACCGCATGCCGGACCTGTCTGCCTATCTGGACGGGCAGACGCGTATGGCGAAACTTCTGCGGAATGCCGCCCTGTTCCGGATCAGGAACCATTTCACGGCACAGCAGAAGGAGTCGCTGACGGACAACGAGCAGGAAGTTGAGGATGAGATCACGCGTGCTGTGGCCGCCGGCATGAAACAGCCGAAAGCCATGCTGACCTACGAGGAGCTCTGGAAAATCATGACGGTATGCAGCAACCCGGACTATTATGCAGGGCTTTCCATGCAGTGCGCGCAGAACGTGCTGAAGCAGGCGTGCCGTGATTTCAAGGGATGGCTTGCTGCGCTCAAAGCGTACAAAATGCACCCGGAAAAGTTTCTCGGAAAGCCCCGGATGCCCGGATACGTCAAGTCCGATCAGGCCATCGCCAAATACACGAACCAGGACTGCCGGATTCAGCCGGACGGGTTCCTGAAGTTCCCGAAAACAAAGCAGATGCTTCCGCTTGGCCACGCCTTCCCGGATGGGGTTCCCCTGAAGGAAGTGCAGGTCATCCCGGAATACGGCTCGTTCCGGGTCATCGTCATCTACGAGACAGAAGACAGCACAGTGTCGTCTCCCGGCACATACCACGCGGCCATTGATTTCGGCGTCAACAACCTCGCAGCCATCGTAACGGACAGGGACATTCCCTGCCGGATTTACAAAGGCGGGGCTGTCAAAGCCGCAAACCAGTGGTACAACAAGCAGGTATCGCGTCTCCTGTCCGTGATGATGAAGGGAAAAGACCCGGATGAGTACCATTGCCCCCAGACCAGACAGATGACGGCCCTCGCCCGCCGCCGGAAGTATTTCCTTGAGGACTACTTCCACAAAACGGCGAAAGATATCGTTGGCTGGTGCGTACAGAACGGCATCGGGACGCTTGTCTGCGGGCACACAAAGCTCTGGAAGCAGAAGGCCGATACCGGGAAGAGGAACAATCAGGCATTCGTGCAGATCCCGTTCAATAACCTGATGAGTATCTTGGAATATCTGTGTGCCAGGGCCGGCATTCTCTTCCTTGAACAGGAAGAGTCCTATACATCCCAGGCCAGCGCTGTGGACCGGGACCCGGTTCCTGTCTTTGACGGGAACCACAAGCCGGACGTTCATTTTTCCGGAAGCCGGATCAGGCGCGGCCTGTACCGGACAGCCGACGGCACGTGTGTCAACGCGGACCTGAACGGAGCGGCCAACATTCTGAGAAAAGCGGTTCCGGGTGCATTTGCCGGCATGGATGTAAAAGCCATCCTCCGGAATATCAACGTCGTCCGTTTTGGGAATCTTTACAAAGTAAGCGGCTGATACCCGCGACAGAGGCCGTGTGAACCGGCCCGCTTATGGCACGGACAGCCCTCGTGGTCCGAAAGGGGCAACTGTCACGACTGTACAGATACCCTATCCATACCGAAGGCATGGGTAGTGGTAAGTTCATCAGATGAGCAAGGCCCGTTTCGGGCAGAAGGGATGGTCAATTTTGAGAAAACATTTGGAGATTGAGAAGGTTATCGGACGCGAGATCGTAGATTCGAGAGGCAATCCGACCGTTGAGGCGGAGGTTACGCTGAGCGACGGCACGGTCGGCCGCGGAGCGGCTCCGAGCGGTGCGTCGACGGGAGAGTTTGAGGCGATCGAGCTTCGTGACAACGACAAGTCACGGTTTGGCGGCAAGGGCGTCCTGACAGCCGAGAACAATATCAATACAATTATTAATGACGCGGTCCGCGGTCTCGATCCGCAGGATGTGTACGCGGTCGACGCGGCGATGCTGAAGGCTGACGGGACACCGAACAAGTCAAAGCTCGGCGCAAATGCGATTCTCGCTGTCTCGATTGCGAGCGCGAGAGCGGCAGCGGAATCTCTCGGTATTCCGCTCTATCGCTTCCTTGGCGGTGCCAATGCGAACTGCCTGCCGGTTCCGATGATGAACATCCTGAACGGCGGCGCGCATGCGACGAACTCCGTCGATACACAGGAATTTATGATTATGCCGGTCGGCGCACCGACATTCCGCGAGGCACTCCGCTGGTGCACAGAGGTCTTCCATGCGCTGCAGTCGCTCCTTAAGAGCGAGGGCAACACGACAGCTGTCGGTGATGAGGGCGGCTTTGCGCCGAACCTGAAAAGCGACGAGGACACAATTGAGCACATACTGACAGCGATCCGCAACGCGGGCTATGAGCCGGGCAGAGATTTCGTCCTTGCGATGGATGCGGCTTCCTCAGAGTGGAAAAGTGAGAAGGGCAAGGGCTTCTACCATCAGCCGAAGTCCGGCAGAGACTTTACATCCGAGGAGCTCATCGCTCACTGGAAGTCGCTCATTGAGAAGTACCCGATCTGGTCGATCGAGGACGGTCTCGACGAGGAGGACTGGGAAGGCTGGCAGAAGATGACGAAGGAGCTTGGCGACAAGGTCCAGCTTGTCGGCGACGATCTCTTCGTGACAAATACAGAGCGCCTTGCGAAGGGCATCAGCCTGGGCTGCGCGAACTCGATTCTGATCAAGCTGAATCAGATCGGCTCCGTATCCGAGACGCTCGAGGCGATCAAGATGGCCCACAAGGCGGGCTACACAGCGATCACATCCCATCGATCCGGCGAGACAGAGGACACGACGATCGCAGATCTTGCTGTCGCGCTTAATACGCGTCAGATCAAGACAGGTGCCCCGAGCCGCAGCGAGCGTGTCGCGAAGTACAACCAGCTGCTCCGCATCGAAGAAGAGCTCGGCGACGCAGCCGTCTATCCGGGCAAGAACGCATTCAATCGATAATCAATCTTCCCTCCATATGTATGCAGAATGAACTTACCACTACCCATGCCTTCGGTATGGATAGGGTATCTGTACAGTCGTGACAGTTGCCCCTTTCGGACCACGAGGGCTGTCCGTACCATAAGCGGGCCGGTTCACACGGCCTCTGTCGCGGGTATCAGCCGCTTACTTTGTAAAGATTCCCAAAACGGACGACGTTGATATTCCGGAGGATGGCTTTTACATCCATGCCGGAAAATGCACCCGAAACCGCTTTCCTCAGAATGTTGGCCGCTCCGTTCAGGTCCGCGTTGACACACGTGCCGTCTGCTGTCCGGTACAGGCCGCGCCTGATCCGGCTTCCGGAAAAATGAACGTCCGGCTTGTGGTTCCCGTCAAAGACAGGAATCGGGTCCCAGTCCACGGCGCTGGCCTGGGATGTATAGGACTCTTCCTGTTCGAGGAAGAGAATGCCGGCCCTGGCACACAGATATTCCAATATCCGCATCAGATTATTGAACGGGATCTGCACGAATGCCTGATTGTTCCTCTTCCCGGTATCGGCCTTCTGCTTCCAGAGCTTTGTGTGTCCGCAGACAAGCGTCCCGATGCCGTTCTGTACACACCATCCAACGATATCTTTTGCTGTTTTGTGGAAGTAGTCCTCAAGGAAATACTTCCGGCGGCGGGCCAGGGCCGTCATCTGTTTTGCCTGGGGACAGTGGTACTCATCCGGGTCCTTTCCCTTCATCATCACGGACTTCAGGCGGGATACACGCTTGTTGTACCACTGGTTTGCAGCTTTGACAGCCCCGCCTTTGTAAATCCGGCAGGGAATGTCCCTGTCCGTTACGATGGCTGCGAGGTTGTTGACGCCGAAATCAATGGCCGCGTGACAGGTGCCGGGGGACGGCACTGCGCTGTCTTCTGTCTCGTAGATGACGATGACCCGGAACGAGCCGTATTCCGGGATGACCTGTACTTCCTTCAGGGGTGCCCCGTCCGGGAAGGCGTTGCCGAGCGGAAGCTGCTGCTTTGTTTTCGGGAACTTCAGGAACCCGTCCGGCTGAATCCGGCAGTCCTGATTCGTGTACTTGGCGATGGCCTGATCGGACTTGACGTATCCGGGCATCCGGGGCTTTCCGAGAAACTTTTCCGGGTGTATCCTGTACGCTTTGAGCGCGGCAAGCCATCCTTTGAAATCATGGCACGCCTGCTTCAGCACGTTCTGCGCGCACTGCATGGAAAGCCCGGCATAATAGTCCGGGTTGCTGCATACCGTCATGATTTTCCAGAGCCCCTCGTAGGTCAGCATGGCTTTCGGCTGTTTCATGCCGGCGGCCACAGCACGCGCGATCTCGTTCTCGACTTCCTGCTCGTTGTCCGTCAGCGACTCCTTCTGCTGTGCCGTGAAATGGTTCCTGATCCGGAACAGGGCGGCATTCCGCAGAAGCTTCGCCATACGCGTCTGCTCATCCAGATAGGCAGACAGATCCGGCATGCGGTCTTGGCTGATGCGGTATTTCATGATTCCGTACGCCATGGATGTCTCCTTTCTGTCCGTGTTGACACTGTGCTTGTTCCCTACTATAATTATAGCAGAAAGTACGTTTGGGTGTCAATTATTTAGAGGCATAATCATGCAGAAAACAAACGGAATCTATTACAAAAACCGCCACAGTTGTTTCCTGCTTCAATACCATCTGGTACTGGTCATGAAATACAGGCGGAAAGCGCTCGTTGGCGAAGTCAGGGAGTGCGTGTACAAGACACTGCGCGACGGGCTGGAAAATCAGGGGTGCCGCGTAGTCCGTATGAACGGGGAGGAAGACCATGTCCACATCCTGTTTGAAGCCCCGCCGGACAAGAAGCTGACGGAGCTTGTCAATATGTTAAAGACCCGTTCGGCCCGCATGACATGGGCGAGATACCCGGATGAGCTGCGGAAATTTTACTGGCGCAAAGACCGGCACCTTTTCTGGACGGACAGCTATTTTGTCACGACTGTCGGGTACAACAGCCTTGAGGCTGTTGACCATTACATCAAAAACCAGTAGGCATTCATCCACGCCCAGGCGTCTCTGTGACGTTTGGACGTGGTACTCTGCTGTTACTGATAGAAGAAGCAGGCGGACCGGCGATGCCGGTCCGCCTTGCTGAGTGATAGAGAGAACAGGATCGGGACTTATACTGTTCTCTCTATTTTTATGATTTGTCGTGACTGCTTCGATTATTTTGAAAATCAGTCTTGACAATTCGGTTTCACAAGCCTAATATTACTTCCATAAGTTGAATAGAGATCTTCAGGGCAGGGTGCAATTCCCTACCGGTGGTATAGCCCACGAGCCGCAAGGCATGATTCGGTGTAACTCCGAGGCCGACAGTACAGTCTGGATGAAAGAAGATATGTAATTGTTTAGTCCACAAAGAGGAACGCGAAGCGTTCCGAGTCTGAGGGGCTGAATAGTTACGATATAGTAGAAATGTTTTTGCAGAAACTGCTCTGGAATATAGTTTATTCCGGAGCTTTTTTATTGGCAGATCAGTTCTCAATATTTTCCAATCCTTGTCCTGGACGATTTCCGTTCAGGATATTTTTTTATGATTATTTAGCAAAAAAGAACGCGAAACGTTCCGGGGGCTGAATAGTCATTTTGCACCATTATACGGAGGCGGAACATGAAGAGCGACGAGGAGTATATGCGGCGGGCTCTTGAGCTCGCGAAAAATGGCATCGGTTATACCGCGCCGAATCCCTGTGTGGGAGCGGTCATCGTGAAGGACGGCCGGATCATCGGAGAAGGATGGCACCGGAAATACGGCGACCTTCACGCGGAGCGCGACGCGCTTGCGTCATGCCAGGAGTCACCGGCCGGAGCAACGATGTATGTGACGCTTGAGCCGTGCTGCCACTACGGAAAGCAGCCGCCGTGCGTCGATGCGATTATCGAGGCCGGGATCAGGCGCGTGGTTGTCGGCTCTGACGATCCGAATCCGCTGGTGAACGGCAGGGGAATCGCGATCCTTAAAGGACACGGCATCGATGTGACGGAGCACGTGCTGAAGGACGAGTGCGACCGGCTGAATGAGAGCTTTTTTCATTTTATTCGGACGGGCAGGCCGTATGTCGTGATGAAATATGCGATGACAATGGACGGGAAGCTCGCAACATACACGGGAGCCTCCAAATGGATCACAGGTGCGGAGGCCAGGGCCTCTGTGGCAGAGCTGCGCCACCGATTAACCGCCATCATGCTTGGCGTGGGAACGGTCATTGCCGATGACCCGCTTCTTACGTGCCGGATGGAGGGTGGGAAGAACCCCGTTCGGATCATCTGCGATACGCATCTCAGGACGCCGCTTGAGGCGAGAGTCGTGCAGACGGCAGCGGCTGTACCGACGATTCTTGCCACCTGCTGCCGGGATGAAGCAAGAATCAGGCAGTACGAGGACCAGGGCTGTCAGGTCCTTAAAGTAAAGGAGCGCGGCGGGCACGTCGATTTAAGTGACCTCATGACGCTTCTCGGACGGCAGAAGATTGACAGCATCCTGCTTGAGGGCGGTGGAACGCTGAATGCCGCCGCGCTCTCCTGCGGAATTGTGCAGAAGCTCGAGACCTATATTGCGCCGAAGCTGTTCGGTGGAAGTATGGCGAAGACGCCCGTTGAAGGAAAGGGCGTCCCGGACCCATCGCAGGCAATCCTGCTGAAAAACAGCCAGGTGACAAGGCTAGGCGATGATTTTCTGATTGAGAGCGAGGTGGTATATTCGGATGTTCACGGGGATCATTGAAGAAATCGGGACTGTGCGGCGCGTGCAGCGCGGACCGCACTCCGCAAGGCTTGAGATCGAGGCAGCGCTTGTTCTTGCGGACGCAAAGCCCGGCGACAGCATCGCGGTCAATGGCGTCTGCCTGACGGCGGCCGCTCTGAGCGGGGATTCATTTTTCGCGGATGTCATGCATGAGACGCTGGACCGTTCAGATCTTGCCTCTCTTTCTTCCGGAAGCCATGTGAACCTTGAGCGCGCCATGCGGGCTGACGGCAGGTTCGGCGGCCACATCGTCGCGGGTCACATCGATGGTGTCGGGAGAATCACGGATATCCGGCGCGACGACAATGCGGTCTGGTTTACGATCGCGGCAGGCCCCGGAATCATGCGCTATATCGTTGAGAAGGGATCCATCGCGGTCGACGGCATCAGCCTCACGGTTGCGAGTGTGACGGGCGGCAGCTTTTCCGTCTCCACGATTCCGGAGACGATGAGCCGCACGGCCCTGCGGGAGAGGAGAAAGGGAGACAAGGTGAACCTGGAGACGGACATCATCGGCAAATACGTGGAGCGGTTTGTGACACCTGCCGGAGAGCAGAAGCAATCGGGTCTCACAAGAGAATTTCTGGAAACCTGCGGATTTACAATATGAATTCCATTTTCAGGCAGAGGAGGAAAATGGCGAAGCAATCCGCCGGGACTTTAATATGAGCTTAACAAGGAGGACAGAAGATGGCTGCATTTAACACAGTAGAAGAAGCACTTGAAGATCTGAAGAATGGGAAGATCATTCTGGTGACGGATGATCCGGACCGGGAAAATGAAGGCGATTTTATCTGTGCCGCGGAATTTGCGACGACGGAAAATGTGAACTTCATGGCAAAGCATGGGAAGGGGCTCATTTGCATGCCGATGTCGGAGGAATATGTGAAGAAGCTGAATCTCCCGCCGATGACCGCGCAGAACACGGACAATCATGAGACGGCATTTACCGTGTCGATTGATTATATAGGGACAAAGACGGGGATTTCCGCCGAGGAGCGGGGCATGACGGCGCGCGCCTGCGTAAGCGAGGACGCAAGGCCGGAGGATTTCCGGAGACCCGGCCATATGTTCCCGCTTCTTGCAAGGAAGAACGGCGTGCTTGAGCGCAGCGGGCATACGGAGGCCACTGTGGATCTGTGCCGGCTCGCGGGGCTCAAGGAGTGCGGCCTCTGCTGCGAGATCATGCGGGATGACGGAACGATGATGCGGACGGAGGAGCTTTCCGGACTGGCCAGGCAGTACGGCATCAAATTCATCACGATCAAGGATCTGCAGACCTACCGGAAATGCCACGACCGCCTCATTGAGCGGGTCGCGAAGGTGAAAATGCCGACAAAATATGGCGATTTCATCGGGTACGGCTATCGGAACCTGCTGAACGGCGAGCACCATGTCGCGCTTGTGAAGGGAGATCTCGGCGACGGCGAGGACGTTCTGTGCCGCGTGCACTCGGAATGCCTGACCGGCGATGTCTTCGGATCACTTCGGTGCGACTGTGGGCAGCAGCTTGCGGCGGCGATGACGCAGATCAACCGGGAGGGGCGCGGCGTTCTTCTCTACATGCGGCAGGAGGGTCGAGGAATCGGCCTCCTCAATAAGCTCCGCGCCTATGAGCTGCAGGAGCAGGGCATGGATACGCTCGATGCCAACCTCGCGCTCGGCTTTGCCGGTGATGAGCGCGAGTACTATATCGGCGCGCAGATTCTGCGTGACCTAGGCATCCACAGCATGCGGCTTCTGACGAACAACCCCGACAAGGTGTACCAGCTGGAGGAGTTCGGGCTCGAGATCAGGGAGCGCGTGCCGATCCAGATGCACGCCACGTCGCACGACCTGTTCTATCTGCGGACGAAGCAGAAGCGGATGGGGCACATTTTAAATTATTAACAGGAGGATACGAAAAATGCACACACTTGAAGGAAAACTGGTCAGTAATCACAGCAGAATCGGCATCGTCGTTGCGAGATTCAACGAATTTGTCACGTCGAAATTGCTCAGCGGCGCAATGGACGGCCTCATTCGTCACGGCGTATCGGACGACGATGTGACCGTCGCGTGGGTGCCCGGGGCCTTTGAGATCCCGCTCATCGCCTCGAAAATGGCAAAGAGCGGGAACTATGACGCGGTGATCTGCCTCGGCGCGGTTATCCGCGGCGCGACCGGCCACTATGAGTACGTCTGCAATGAGGTCTCCAAGGGCATTGCGACTGTGTCCCTTGAGAGCGGAATCCCGGTATTATTCGGCGTGCTGACGACGGAAAATATCGAGCAGGCAATTGAGCGCGCCGGGACAAAGGCCGGAAATAAGGGATACGACTGCGCGGTCAGCGCGATCGAGATGATCAACCTGATCCGGCAGATCGGGCAGGAGTGATATGCCTTACACCTTCCCGCGCTGCAGCTGGCCGCGGTAATCCTCGATATATCCGATTACTGTGATGTCCGTATAGCCGAGATCGCGGAATTCCTTCGCGTCCTTCTTTAGCTTCGTGCCTGCATTTCCGTAGAGGAAGAGCGGTGCGTCCATCTCGCGGATCCTTGACTTGATGAGGTCCTTCCGGTCGGGGGAGAGGTTGATGCTGCCCTTGATGTGGCCGTCCTTGAAATCGTAGGACGGGCGCAGGTCGATCAGTCTCGCCCCGGGCGTCTCGCGGCTCAGGTTCACGCCGATGACAATGGTCTTTGTTTTCTTGATCTTTGCTTTACCAAATCCGAACATAATTTATCTCCAACTTTGTATTGCGGGCGGAAACGAAACGGGCAGGAGCCGGGTCTTTACGGATCCGGCTCCTGCCTGTTATTTCGGAACGTCCGTATACTTACATTATACGGCATTTCCATACATTCGACTATGAAAATTCTATTATGTTATGTCTCAGCCCGCGACGCCTGCCCATGTGACGCCGTACATGACCTCCATGATCCGGCGGATCTGGTTTTTCATTTCCGTGCATGCATCTGCCTCGCTTGCAAAATGCATGTTGCCGACCTTCTGCTTCTTTTCGCTGAAGTAGACGTCCCAGCCTGTCTTCTCGGATCCTGACAGGCAGATGCGTTTATTGTGGCTGCCGTTCAGTGCGTACAGCTTCTTCGGGACGAGATGCTCCTTGAAATATTTTCTGAGTTCTTTTGCTGTCATAGCGGCCTCCTTACCTGCTGCGTGGGATGGAAGAGCTTACTGAAATGAAACACCATCCGGCAGTAAGAATGTACGATGTGGTTTTTAAAACTACATATACCATACACCAGAACATCAACTATGTCAACATGTAGTTTTGAAAACCAGATGAAGAACTTATTAACGAATTATGTCCGGATGAGCAAGCAGGTGGGAGCTGTGTTAATTTGACTGAAATTGTTCGGACTGCTAGGATAAGAACAGGAAGGAATGGATGGAAAGGAAGGTTTCTTATGACACATGAACGGCGCGCGACGATTCTCTGGCTCGTCGCGGGAACATTTGTGATGGCAGCGGCGACAAATCTCTTCTTCGTGCCGGCCGACGTCGTGGCGGGAGGCTTCACGGGCCTCGCGATGTTTATCCGGCATCTGACGAAGCCGCTTGTCCGGGGCGGTATCCCGGTCTGGGTCAGTAATGTTGTCCTCAATATTCCGCTGATGATTGCCTCCGTGAAAATGAGAGGCTGGCGCTATATCCGGCGGACGCTCTTTGCGTCTGCATTTTTCTCACTCTGGCTCGCGGTCATCCCGGACTTTGCGATTTCGGGGAGCGATCTCTTTCTCGCCGCGATTCTGGGCGGACTGCTTATGGGCGTCGGCTGCGGCATGGTCTTCCTCGGCCGCGCGACGACGGGCGGAACGGATACGCTCGCCGCGCTGATCCAGAGGAAGGTCCCGCATCTGCCGGTCGCGAAAATCCTGCCGGCAGTTGACGGCGTCGTCATCCTGATGTCGGTGTTCATTTTCGGCGTGGAAAAATCCGGCTATGCAATTGTATCGGTTATTCTCTCGGGAATTGTGGCGGACCGCTTCGTCAGCGGTCACAGAAATGCTTGTCTTGCGTATATCATTTCCGACAAGTACCTGACGATCGGAAATGAAATCATGAAGGAGCTCGACCGCGGTGCGACTGTTGTGCCGGTGAAGGGCATGTACACGTCCGAGGACCGGAACATGCTGATCTGCGCGGTTTCGATCAAGGAGAGCGTGATCCTGAAGGACATTGTGGCGGATATCGACCCGACCGCCTTCTGCATTATCACGGACGCGGAGGAAATCCGAGGCGAGGGGTTCCTCCGCTATACGCATGATGAGCTGTGAAAATCAGATACCCTTTGTCAGCTTTTCATATTCCTCCGGCGTGATCTCCGGACCTCCCTCGGTCGGCTTCGTCTCATTCAGAATCATGCCGACATGCGAGAACCATTTGCCGGGAGCAGCGCCGTGCCAGTGCTCAACACCGGGCTTGACCACGACGACATCGCCCTTCTTAAGCTTCCGGACAGGGCCGCCTTTCTCCTGATAGCAGCCCTCCCCGTCTGTGACCAGAAGCACCTGGTATCCGAAATGCGTGTGCCAGTTGTTGTGCGCGCCCGGGCCCAGCGTCACGGCGCCGACAGAGCAGTGGCTCGGATGATTGAAGCCGAGAATCATATTGAGATAGGCCTTGCCGTGGAATTTGTCCTCCGGAGCAGGTTCACCCGGACCGAACAGAGCTGCCTCCGGCGATGTGAAGGTATCGCCGGAGGCTCCGTTCGTGGCTGGTGTATCCTCAGCCTCCGGTGTCTTATCGGTGTCGCTCGCCCAGGTGTTGTGAGCAGGCTGACTCCGCACCGTTTTAAGGAGTGTGCCCGGGAGCTCCTTTGCAAGCTCCTCGATGGTCCAGTGACCCTCGTCCTTTTCGATCCGGTCGATGACGCGGGAGTCCGAGTAAAATTCGATGCGGCCGCCTGCGGTCACGCCGAAGACCTGCCCGGTGATATCGCTGCAGTCCTTCGTGCAGAGGTAGCCGAGAAACGGCGCGAGATAAATGGGGTCTCCGTGCTGATGATTGATCGATGCGAGCTTCTTCGGGTCGAGCGTCTCGCCGGTTGCTTTTGTCAGAGTATTCACGGTTTTCGTGAATTCCACCTCGTGGCCCGGTGAGGCGGCCTGCGGGCAGTAGGCATTCACCGTGATGTTGTACTGCAGGAGTTCCTCGGCGGCGGACTTCGTCAGTCCGACGATCCCTGCATTTCCCGCGCTGTACGCACAGAGGTTGGAAATGCCGACCCACGCGTCGGACGCGCTGTTTAAAATGGTGCCGCCGCCCTGCTTGATCATGTAGGGAACGGCGTTGTGCATCGTGAGAAAGGCACCCTTCATTTTTGCCTGCGTCATCATGTCCCACTGCGCCTCGGTTGTGGAGAGGACGGTGCCCTGGCCGAGACCGGCCGCATTATTGACAAGAATATCGATCCGGCCGAAGGCGGAGATCGCGGTGTCGATCAGGCGCTTCGCGTCGTCCGCCCTGCTGACGTCCGCGTAGCAGGGGACGGCCTGCCCGCCCTCCTTCCGGATCTGGTCCGCCGTCGTCTGTGCGTCGCCGCGCATCGCGATGAGCTTCTCCTGCTCCGCCTCCGGGAGATCAGCGTAGGATGCGCGCACCTTATTCATATCGAGCGGCTTCCGGTTATTTGTGACGATAGCCGCGCCATTTCTTGCAAAATACAGGGCGATGCCGCGGCCGATGCCCTGGCCTGAGCCGGTTACGACGACGACCTTACCTTCAAATCGTTTCATGCTATTCCTTCTTTCTGTCTTTGTTCATTTCTGGTGGCCTTCTTGTCCCTGCGACTTTTGCAGGCGTTCGGGCAATCAATGAACTTCCTACAAACGTAAGTATACTTACAATATGAAAACGCAAATTTCATAGAATATTTGTACTGCATCGTTATGAAATCTGCCTGGTTACGGCTCGTTAGGCCGATCCGTGAGGCCCTCTGTGTGCTCCCATGATGTTACCTGCGGATATTCTTCTCCATCCGCTCCAGAATGTTCGAGAAAACCTGCAGCTCCTCGCTGCTGATCCCCTTCAGCATGAGCTCGTCGTATTCCTTCAGGCGGTCCGTCATCCGCACGCTGGCGTCTCTTCCCTTCTCGGTGATGATGAGCTGTTTTGCCCTCGCGTCCTCGGGGTCGTCCTCCCGGCGGATATAGCCGTTTTTCTCCATGGTTTTCAGCATGGTATTTGCTGTCGAGCGGCGGATCGAGAAGATCTGCTCGATCTCCTTCTGGCGGACGGGGTGGTCCATGTGCTCCGTCAGATACTGCAGGATCCAGCACTGATGAATCGTGAGCGCGCCCTCCGTCCGGCTGATGTCCTGATTAATCTGGCGCTGGTACTGGTTCACGACGACGCCCATGTTGAGACTGATATACGGTGTGCGCAAGCGGTGCTCCTTTCATTTGTAAGCATACTTACATATTAGCCAGGAAATGAGATGCTGTCAAGTCCCGGACGAAATCCGCTCTGATATTCAAGGCTGTCTGCATTTCAGGGTGGCATGCGTGCGGCAACCGGGTCACCTTCGTCCGCCCCTCAGGTAGAAGACCGCAAGCTGCGTGCGGTCGCGGAGCTCGAGCTTGTCCAGGATCACGCTGAGGTAGTTCCGCACCGTGCCCTCGGATAAGTGCAGGCTTTCCGCGATTTCGTGGTTTGAGAGTCCGTCCGCGACGCACGCGATGACTGCCTTCTCCCGGTCGCTGAGAGGAAATTGCTCAAGGCCGGCCTCCGGCTTCCTGCTCATAAGCTCCGGGATCTTGTCGCTGATGTCCTTCCCGAATACGGTCTGGCCGGAGGCGACGGCCTTCAGTGCGGGCACGATGCTTGCGTAGTCCTGCTTGAGCAGGTACCCGCGGGCCCCGGCGCGGATCGCCCGGACAATATACTCGTCGTCGAGAAATGTCGTGAGCAGAAGAATCTTCGCGGACGGATCCTCGCGGAGGATTTCTTCAGCTGCAGTGAGGCCGTCCATGTCCTTCATCCGGATGTCCATGAGAAGAATATCGGGCTTTTGTTCGCGGAAAATGCGGACCGCGTCTTCGCCGTTTCCGCCGGATGCGCAGACGGACACCTCCGAATCGGCCTCCAGAATGGTTTTAAGAGCGACTGTGATGAGCGGGTCATCGTCGATCACTGCGATATTCATGTCTTCATTCTCCCTTGCGTATGTATCCTTTATACCTGATGATTAGCTTCAATGGAAGCACCTGTCATTTCTTTCTGTGTTCTAGGGACCATCGCAAAGATGCGGAACCCATTTTCATGAGAAATAAAGATTGTGCCGCCGAGCTGCCGGAACCGCTCCTCAAGCTCCGATTCGTTCCTTCTTTGAAGCTTGTCTCTCTCGGAACGGTAAGCGTCACCATCGCTCTGCACGACGATCTGGTACATGCCAGGATGCTCCTGCATCCGGACCATGACAAGGCTGGCATTTGTGTGCTTTTCGATCTGGTCAAGCGCCTCCTTAAGAACGGCGAGGAAGGCGTACTTGACTGCGGGCTCCGCGTGGACATTCATGTCATAGCGAAACTCCGCCTGACAGAACGTAAAGCCCCGGAGCAGTGCAGTAGAGGCTGCCTTGAGATCGATGGAGTCGTCATGAAGCTCCCGCACGCTGTCCCGGATGCTGTTCATGGCCGTCTGAAGTGAGTGCTCGATCTGATCGAGCGGCTCCGTAAGTTTCGGGTCCTCATTCACGGTCTTCAGCGCACCGACCATCAGGATTGTCCGTGACAAAATGTGGCCGACGTTGTCGTGAATCTGCCAGGCGATGCGGTTCCGCTCCTTCAGCGTAGCGGCGTAGATTTCCGCGTCCTGCTGCCTCTGAAGCTCCCGGTTCCGCTCCGCGAGGGCCTTGCTCCTCGCCGTGATGTCGTCGCGGCTTTCGTGCATTTTCCTCGTCCGCTCGGCAAGCAGTGCATTTTTCCGCGCGAGCGCGAATGCAAGGACCATGCCGGTCATGAGAAATGCAGAGACCGCCGGCGCCTGTTTCCCCCGGTACAAAAGAATGAGTGCATCCGGGATATAGAGAAGCCAGAGCGATGCGCGGGCTGTAGCAAACCCAAGGAGCGGAAGACAATACCAGCCCTCGGGAATTATGAGGCAGAGAATAGGCCAGGCCATCTGTACGAGGGCTTTCCCGTATGCTTTGCGGGGAAGCTCTGCTGCAAGAGAGATCGCGAGGGACAGAAACATGCACAGAATAAAGCCTGTTGTCACGCTGTGAAGAAGCAGTGTCAGGAGACAGAAGACGAGCATGAGGATCGCGTCTGCAAGATCTGTGTACGCCGGATCGGTCATAAGCTTCCTCCCTTCGAGGCAGGCATCGGAGCACGTTTACTGATGCCATTCTTTTTTTATTATAAATCAAGGAACTAAAGAAAAACACTCTGTACCAGTGATTCGGTGAATCCTTGCAACGCTGAGGCTGCAATTTATACGTTGTCAGACAAGCGATACCGCCCTGATATGTACAGCCGCATACGATTTTGGATGCGTGTGAACTGTAATACGCTGAGGTATGCCTGAGAACATGACAAATGTCATATAAAGTGCTGACGGACGGCACTGTGCGGCCGGTCCGGCCTCTGCTACTATGATAGCAGAAAAGATATCATCTCATGTTCGCCATGTGCCTTGCGTATGCTGCCGGCTTCTGACTTATCGGCAAGGCACATGCCGGCAGGAAGGAGTCTCTATGGCAGAGGAAGTTGTGAGGGTAAGAGACCTGGTGAAGCGATACGGCGATCTGCTGGCGCTTGATCACCTGGACCTAAGCGTAGGAGAGGGGGAGATCTTCGGCCTGCTCGGGCCGAACGGCTCCGGCAAATCGACGGCGATCGGCTGTCTCCTCGCGCTTCTTACGTATGACCGCGGAACGATCGAGGTCTTCGGAAGAGAAATGACGCCCTCCGCCTATGATCTGAAGAAGCGAATCGGCGTTGTCTTTCAGGATGTGGCCGTCTTCGAGCAGATGTCCGTCTATGAAAATATTGATTATTTTTGCGGCCTCTATGTAAAGGACAAGGCCAGGCGGAAGCAGCTGGTCGATGAGGCCATTACCTTCACGGGTCTTGAGGAGCAGCTGAAGAAGCGTCCGCGGCAGCTTTCGGGCGGCCTTCTCCGCCGCCTCAATATCGCCTGCGGCATCGCGCATCAGCCGGAGCTTATTATCATGGACGAGCCGACAGTCGCCGTCGATCCGCAGAGCAGAAACCACATCCTCGAGGGAATCCGCGAGCTGAACCGCAAGGGCTCGACGGTGATCTACACGACGCATTACATGGAGGAGGCCGAGCAGCTCTGCACGCGGCTTACGATTATCGACCGCGGCAGGAGCGTCGCGGCCGGTACGTCGGAGGAGCTGAAGGCGATGATCAAGACCGGCGAGACGGTCACCATCGAGGGAATCGCGCTTGACGCGGCGCATCTTGAGACCATCCGGTCCATGCCGGATGTCTTCGAGGTGAGCTACAGAGACGGAACTTTGAAAATCCGGTTCTCCGGCGGGCGAAATCATCTCGTCGAGGTTTTGCACGGACTTGAGCGGGAGAAGATTACCTTCGGCCGTGTCTTTTCCGAGCAGCCGACACTAAATGACGTCTTCCTTGAGATCACCGGGAAAGAGCTTCGGGAATAAGCGGAGGAAAATGCAATGACAGAAATCAGATACCGGTTCCTGCGGGTCCTGCGGGACCGCGGAAATGTGTTCTGGACCCTCATTTTTCCGATTGCACTCGCCCTTCTCTTTAATTTTTCCTTCAAGGATCTCGGCGAGGAGAGCTGGAAGAACATTCCGACGGCTGTTGTGGTCCAGGAGAAAAATGAACCGTTTGAATCGTTCCTTGCGGCCATCGACGGCGAGCTCATCGAGATGAAGACGATGGACGAAGATACGGCCGTGAAGGCGCTCGATGCCGGAAGGGTGAGCGGCATCTATTATGAAAATGAGACGCCCTCGCTCACCGTAGCCTCGAGCGGCCTTTCACAGACGGTCCTTGCGTCAGCGCTCGATTCGTATCTTGGCAACGCAGCTCTCCTTAAAGAAGTGGCAGTTAAAAACCCGGAAGGACTTGCGGCAGCCGCAGAAGCGCTCACGGAGCAGAACTCATATCTTACGGAGGAGACGCTCGGCGGAAAATCCTACAACTACACGATGGACTACTTCTACGCGCTGATCGGCATGACCTGCTTCTTTGGCTGCTTTACGGGCATGAAGCTCGGCGAGGAGTGCACGGCTAATCAGTCGGTGCTTGCGGCGAGGCGCTCTGTCGCGCCGGTCCGCAAGAGCAGAATGGTCCTGACAGACATGCTGGTCGGCTTCAGCGTCCAGTTCTGTCTGGTGCTCGTGCTGCTTGCATTTCTTAATTTCGTGCTGGACATCCGGCTGTCAGGGAATCCCGCCGCGACGCTCCTTGTGTGTGCATGCGGGGCGCTGACCGGCGTGTCATTTGGCATCGTGCTCGGATGCGCGGGGAGAATCAAACAGAGCATACGGATCGGTCTTTCGATCAGTGTACCGCTTCTTTGCAGCTTTCTTTCCGGTCTGATGATAGGCGACATGAAGCAGACGGTTGAGGAAAATGCGCCGCTTATCAACCGGATCAACCCGTCGGCCGTCATCAGCGACGCCTTCTATTACATCAATATCTATCCGGACGGGCGCGGTCTTGCGCGGTGCCTTGTGACACTTGCGGTTATCAGCCTCGGGCTTGCGTTTCTGGCATTTCTCATGATGCGGAGGACAAGATATGACAGTCTGTAAGGGATATTTGAAGATTATCTGGCGGAATATGGGACAGAACCTTATGTACCTCGCGATTGTGCTCTTTGTCACGATCGGCATGGCGAGCCAGACGGAGAAGACGCAGGAAAATATATTCAGCCGCGGAAGCGTCGACATCGCTATTGTCGACGAGGACGGAGGGGCGGCCGCTGAAGGTGTGGTCCGGTTCCTAAGGAAGAACAACAGCGTAACGCTCACGGACGCATCGGCGGAGGCGCTGTCAAGGAAACTCTACTACCGGGAGATCGATTTTGTCATCCGGATCCCGGAGGGCTTCACGGAATCGCTCTTTGACCTGTCCGCAGACAATGAAAATGAAGAGCTCATCGTGAGCAGCGTCCCGGGCTCGACGGAGGGACAGTTCATGAAGGCGGAGCTTTCTCAGTTTTTGAATCAGATGCGCGCGCTCCGTATCTCCGGCATGACGGATGAGGAGGCAGCGGACAAAGCCTCTTCGCTTGCTGATGATGAGGCCACTGTCAGCATACGGAAGGGAAGAAGCACAGAGAGAAGCCAGCCCGGCTACTCGTACGCGTTCCGGCTTCTCCCGTACCTGTACCTCAGCGTCCTGATCTACGCGGTCGGAACGGTCATGCAGGCCTTCAGCGGCCGGACGGTGCGCGCCCGCATCGCCGCGTCCCCGGTCACCGGACTAAGTCAGGTCCTGCAGCGGTGCCTTGCATTTTTCGTGCTCTTTGCGGGCCTCTGGCTTGTCTCCATGCTGCTTCCGGCACTGATCGGTCACACGGAATTCTACGGATCGGCATATATGGGACTTTATATCGGCAACAGCCTGCTGCTTCTTGCGGACTGCGCGTCAGTCGCGATGCTGGCAGGCTCTCTGGTGCACAGTACACAGGCGCTCTCCGCGATGGTCAATATTATCGGACTTGGCGTGAGCTTTATGTGCGGCGTCTTCGTCCCGCTTGGTATTATGGGGAAGGGAATGCGGTCCGTCGGAAGGTTCCTGCCATTTTACTGGTATGAGACGGTCAACGACCTGCTGGGAAGCTATGACTTACTCAGCAGACAGGCGATGACGCAGGTCCGCAGCGCCTTCCTCATTCAGGCCGCCTTTGTGGCCGCACTCATAACGGTCACGGCGGTCCTTGCGAGGGGAAGAAGGAGAGGGCAAGTCTGAAGGGGCAGCCTCACGGGCAGAAGAAGCCGTCGGAATTTTCCATTATCGGCAAAATTCCGACGGTTTTTTATTCTGCATAAACGACGTTTCCGTCAGTTTGTATAGGGCTTCCGACTCCAAAGGCGGATTGTCGTTGGTAAATGAGCACAACTTTATGGCATAATAAGGTCAGAACACGGAGAGTTTCGGAAGATTTTATGTGCAGGACACACAGAATTCACGAACGCTCTTCAGAATGCAGGATAAGGACGCAGATCCTGGAAATGCAGCGGGAGGCGTTCCGGGTCAGGAGCGCTGCACCGTTACGAAAAAATATGAGACGGAGGTTTACGTATGTACTATTCTGCTGGAAATTACGAGGCGTTTGCCACACCGGAGAAGCCGGAGGGCATTGAGAAGAAGCACGCGTATATTGTCGGAACGGGCCTCGGCGGCCTGTCAGCTGCCTGCTATCTGATTCGCGACGCACAGATGCCGGGCGAGAACATCACGCTGTTTGAGTCCCTCAATATCGCGGGCGGGTCCTGCGATGGTATCCACGATCCGCGCAAGGGCTACATTATGCGTGGCGGCCGCGAGATGGACAATCACTTCGAGTGCATGTGGGACCTGTTCCGCTCAATCCCGTCGATCGTGAACCCGGGCGAGACGATTTTCTCCGAGTATTACAAGCTGAACAAGGAGGACCCGAACTATTCGCTCTGCCGCGTCACCGAGAAGCAGGGGCAGGACGCGCACACGGACAAGAAGTACGGCCTCAATAAGAGCGCGGAGAAGCAGCTCCTGAAGCTGATGTTCGCGTCCGACGAGGAGCTTGCGGACAAGACGATCGATGACGTCTTCGATGAGGACTTCTACAAGACGAACTTCTGGATTTACTGGCAGACGATGTTTGCATTTGAAAAATGGCACAGCGCTCTGGAAATGAAGAAATACATGCAGCGCTACGTCCATCACATCGACGGTCTGCCGGACCTGTCGGCGCTCCGCTTCACACGCTACAACCAGTACGAGTCGATGATTCTTCCGATGGTGAAGTACATCAAGGATGCAGGCGCGAAAATTGAATTTGATACAGTCGTTAAGAATGTTGTCTGCGACTGCGCGCCGGACCGGAAGATAGCAAAGCGTATCGAGTACACGCAGGGCGGCGAGGAGAAGACGATCGATCTCACGGAGGACGATCTTGTCTTTGTGACAAATGGCTCTCAGGGCGACGGCTCTGCCTACGGCGATCAGACACACGCGCCGGTCATTACGATTAAGAACGGCGAGGGCCCGTCGATTGAGCTCTGGAAGAAGCTCGCGGCGCAGGACGATGCCTTCGGTCATCCGGACAAGTTCTTCCGCAGCATCAAGGAGACGAGCTGGGAGTCCTGGACCGTTGACACGGCGGACAAGAAGATCCTGGATGCGATTCAGAGGATCTGCCACCGCGATCCGCTCTCCGGAAGGGTTGTTACGGGCGGCATTGTCACCGCAAAGGATTCGAGCTGGCTCATCAGCTGGACGATCAACCGCCAGGGACAGTTCGAGGACCAGCCGGACGACCACTGCCTGATCTGGGTCTACGGCCTCAACTGCTGGGATGATCTCGGTGACTATGTGAAGAAGCCGATGTATGAGTGCACGGGCGAGGAGCTCTGCGCGGAGTGGCTGTACCACATCGGAATTCCGGTTGACGAGATCGATGATCTCGCGAAAAATGCATGCAACACGACGCCGTGCATGATGCCGTACGTCACGTCATTCTTTGAGCCGCGCGCATACGGCGACCGTCCGCTCGTCGTCCCGAAGGGCTCTGTCAACCTCGCGTTCCTCGGCCAGTACGCGGAGACGCCGCGTGATACGGTCTTCACGACGGAGTATTCGATCCGGACGGCGATGGAGGCTGTCTATACGCTCTGCAACGTCGACCGCGGCGTGCCGGAGGTCTGGGGCAGCATCTATGATGTCCGCGATCTGATCGTTGCCGGTGTCAAGATGAACGACGGCAGGATGATCAAGGACTGGCCGATCAGCGGCGCTGAGAAGGCCGGCATTATGACCGCTCTCAAGTTTGTGAAGAATACAGACATTGAGAAGCTCCTCATTGACTGCGGCGCGGCTGAGAAGTCGGACTTTGAGTCGGTATTCGACCGCTCGAAGGATGAGGACGAGACAATCGGCGATAAGGCGAAGAAGGCCGGGACGGCAGCGGCTGTCACGGCGGGCATTGCCGCAGCGGCAGGCATCGCGGCAAACGCGCTGAAGAAGAGAAAATAAGCGTAACTATTCAGCACCCCAGACTCGGAACGCTCCGCGTTCCTCGTTGTGGGCGGACAGAGCGGCTTCGCCGCTTGCCCGCCCCTTGGAAAACTTCTGAAACCGTTTGGCGAGCAAGCTCTCCGTCCGGCTTTCATCAGTTTTCCAAGGGGTGCTGAATAATTACAAATAAGCATATCCCCCCTCAGACAGAAGGACCAGGGAGGCAGGCTAAGGCCTGCTCTTCCTGGCCCTTCTTTACGTGTGGCGGGGGCCTGTGGAGGCTCCTGCCTGTGCGAAAGCGCTGGCTTATCAGGGTATCACGGACGCTTTTTGAGAGCCTCCCTGCCTGTGGGAGATGCTTATGCATTGCGGGTTCAGTCCGTTCTGAGCGCGGTCACCGGGTCGCTCTTTGACGCCTTGCGCGCCGGGATGAGTCCGGAGAGCAGCGTCAGCGCGACGCTGAGCGCGATGAGCGCGAGCGCGGCCGGTATCGGCAGAGCGGCGGTTACGGTCATTTCCTGCGACAGGTGGCGGATCACGCTGTTCACAACCGGGATGAGAAGAAGCGTCACGCCGATGCCGATCATACCGGCGAGGAGACCCGTGATGAAGGTCTCGGCGTTGAAGACCTGCGCGATATTGTGCTTTGACGCGCCGATCGCGCGCAGAATACCGATCTCCTTTCTCCGCTCGAGCACGCTGATATACGTGATGACGCCGATCATGATGGACGAGACGACGAGCGAGATCGCGACAAATGCAATGAGCACATAGGTGATCATGTTGACGATTCGCGTCACGGACGACATCATGGTCCCGACCATGTCGGTGTAGGTGATGACCTTGTCGTCCTCGCCGGCGTCCTTCATTTTCTGATTATACTTGTCGAGAATCGCTGTTACATTGTCCTTCGCCGCAAAATCCTTCGGATAAATGCTGATTTCTGAAGGATTGGCCGTGTCCGCGTAGCCGAAGTCCGCGAGATTGCTCTCATAGGTCGTGTCGGAGCCGCCGGACATGAGAGAGGAGAGAAGGTCCCTGATCTCATCGGCCGACATGTTCATTGAGATCGCGGACGCGAAGGTATTGGGGTCGATCTGGAACATGCCGGAGAGGCTGCTCTGGAGTGAGTTCATGTAATTCGTCATGGCCGCGCTGATCGTCTTCTCAAGCTGCGAGCTGACCGAGGCGATGACCGTCTTCATCGCATTTCCGACCTGCTCGCTGAGCGCCGAGGCGAGCGAGCTCATCGCTGAGCTCAGCTGGGACTCGAGCCTTGCCTTAAGCGCGCTCGTGTCGATCATGGAGGCGGCCGATTCCGTCAGCATGGACTGGACCTCACTCGATGACAGATACGAGGCAAAGGACTGTGTGAGCTTTGTCGGATCGGGCAGGTTATTGGCCCTGGCGTACGAGGTATAGCCATTTGCGAGCGCGGAGACGAGCCCGCTTATATCATCTGACGTAATCTCAATAGTTTTGAATTTCCCGATGATTGTGGCAGCGGCGTCACTGATCGCCTTCTGCGTCGTCTCATCTGCGAGATATTTCTCGAGATTTTCGGCAAATGCGTTCGGATCGAGGTTATTGTCCGTGACATACTGCTCGTAGCCGGACATGATCGTCTCCAGCATGGACGTGATGTCATCCGTCGAAATGAGGCCATCCGCCTTCTCTTTTACAATTGCGAGGACCTGGTCCCGGATCAGCTGCTTTGCGTCATCTGAGTCTAAGTACTGCGCGAATGCGTCTGAGAGCCTGGTGTAATCGGTCGACGGGTCCTTGGCGCTGTAGGTCTGGTAGCCGGACAGGATTTTCCCGAACAGATCCTCGAGGCCGCTCTGCGTCACGTTCAGCTTCACGCTGGAGAGAAGACTTCCGACATCAAGTGAGTCGGCAGATGGAAGCGCGGACGCGAGCGCCGAGGGGTCAATCAGACTGCCGAGGTCCATGCTGCCAAGATCGATATTTGAGAACGCGTCAGACAGCTGCGAGGTATCGATGGAGGAGAGGTCCACCTTGCTCATGTCGGCGGAGAAGGCCTTCTGGATGGCGTCCGTGTTTACGGTGAACAGCTTGCTCATATCGAGCGTATCCGCATCATCCTTTGCGCCGAAGCTCTTGCCGGTGAGGACATTGGTGTCAGGTGTCTTCAGCTGGGCCTTGACGACGTCACTGTCCGCGGCAGTTTTTATGACGCTGTCGATCAGCGAATGCGGGTAGTTGACGCCGCTGCTTAGCATGGCGGCGCCGGTCTCGGATTTTGGCTGCACGATGCCGACAATCGTGAGGTCCTCGCCGCCCTCGGCGAGGCTCTGGACATAGGCGTCATTGTCGGACTTATCGGTGTACACGCCATACTCACTGTCGTACGTATAGTAGCTGCTGTTGTTCACAAGCTTGAACGAGAGCCCTAAGAAGTCGCTGTAGCTGAGGGATGCGGCGTCATCCGCGCCGGAGGAGACGCTCTCCGTGGAGCTTGCGCTGCCTGCGGCGGAGTAGACGCTTTTCGAGGAACTTTCTTCGGCTGAATTGTCTGCCTTCGGCGCAGCGGAGGAGGCTGTGCTCCCGGAATCCGGAACGACCGCTTCTTTGGCCTGCGCGGCAGAACCCGCAGACGAAGAGCCCGAGCCGGTCAGGTCCTCCACATATCCCTTCATCATCGCCGTGAGCTCCGACTCGTCGCGGAGCCCGAGCGCATACAGCGTGATGTCACTCACGCGGCCGCTGCTGTCCAGAACGAGGACGAGCTCATGGTCATTTTTCGGCCAGTGGCCGGCCTTCACCGAGTACTGGTCTTCGTAGAGGCTCTCATTTTCCGGGAGCGGGTAAAAGATGTCGCTGCTCATGGCACTGCTCATGAAGCTCGTGACCTCGTTGCCGGTCAGATTTGAGAGCGTGTCCTGAAAGACCTTGTTCGGGCTGACCTGTGTGTACTTCGCGGAGCCGTCATTTGCCGTGCCCTGCCGGAAAATCTGCGGCGTGATGTCGTAGCTGTACTCAATGGCGTTTACGTAGCGATTAATGCCGCTCTTGCCGCTGTCAAGATACTTCTTCAGTGACGCGAGGTCGTTGCTGCTCATTTTCTGAAAGAAGCTCGAGGCGATGTCCTGCACGCCGACCGCGCCGCTCTCCGTGCTCTCTGTGCTCCCGTTATTTGAGCCGCTCATGCCGCTCATGAGAGAGGAGAGGTCGTAGCCGGTCTTCTCGATCTGAAGCGGGTACTCGGAGAGCGTCTCCTCCTCCTGCGTGGCGATCGAGTGGTTGACGCCGTTTGAGAGCGACAGGATGAGCGCGATGCCGATGATGCCGATCGATCCGGCAAATGCAACCAGCAGCGTCCGCGCCTTCTTCGTCTTCAGATTATTAAAGCTAAGATGGAGTGCCGTGAGAAATGACATGGACGCGTGGCCGAGGTTCCTGTGGACGGGCGCGGCCTCCGTCTCTTCCGGCATATACGGATCGGAGTCGGACTCGATTTTTCCGTCGCGGATACTCACGATTCTGGTCGCGTACTGCCTGGCAAGCTCCGGGTTGTGCGTGACCATGACGACGAGGCGGTCCTTTGCGACCTCCTTCAGAAGGTCCATGACCTGCACGCTCGTGTCACTGTCGAGAGCTCCCGTCGGTTCATCCGCGAGCACGATGTCCGGGTCATTGACGAGGGCGCGCGCGATCGCGACGCGCTGCATCTGTCCGCCGGACATCTGGTTCGGCTTCTTGTGCATCTGTTCCCCGAGACCGACCTTTCGCAGGGCCTCCTCGGCGCGCTTTTGTCTCTCCGCGCCGGAAATGCCGGAGATCGTGAGGGCGAGCTCGACATTTGAGAGGACTGTCTGGTGCATGATCAGGTTGTAGCTCTGAAAGACAAAGCCGATTGTGTGGTTCCGATACGAGTCCCAGTCCCTGTCCCTGTATTTTTTTGTCGATACGCCGTTGATAATGAGATCGCCGCTGTCATAGCGGTCGAGTCCGCCGATGATATTGAGCAGCGTCGTCTTGCCGGAGCCGCTGGGCCCGAGGATCGCGACAAATTCGTTGTCCCGCATTATGTCTGCTTCAACGTCAACAGCGATATGTTCAGCGGCATGACAGCTGTTCAGGCTGCTGAGACGAGACGTGCGCTTTCGATGCTGATCGACAGACAGTACATCGTTGATACAGTCGGCCAGAC
>Ga0256406_1000892_pt1 | contig 50987 bp, 48 predicted proteins | sample RumenRJG_03DNA_FD_185986 | JGI IMG/M metagenome (GOLD analysis project Ga0256406, IMG submission 185986) | Bovine rumen microbial communities from Lethbridge, Alberta, Canada - RJG_03 | ecosystem: Host-associated > Mammals > Digestive system > Stomach > Rumen | place: Canada: Alberta | collected...
GATTTTGCTTGTCTTGATTTGCAGCACTAAGGTAAGTGAAAAATCTGACATGGCAAAATCCTGAGCAACTTTTTGTTGCTCAGGTACTTATAAAGAAAGTTAAACTAAAGTGCTGCGGAATTAAGGTACTAATCAATTTTAGCCCGTTTACTGTCGCGTGAGTGCCCTCGAAAGCCGTTTCGGAAATTGCAGGGGCAAAATATGCCCAAATTTCGCATGTATTTGTAATTCCTTGACAGTCAGCTTGTTAGTCGAGAACATACGCTTTGGACGCACGAAATCTATATGTTAAAATTGTCAAAGAGTATGTTTGACATTGTCAAACACACTCTTTGAGGTGGTCAGACATAGTGTTTGGGGGTGGCGGGCACAATGCTTAACAACGCAAAATAGGCTAAATAGTGGGCTCAAAGATATTCTTTGACAATTTTAACAGTTATCACGGACTTTAAAATTAACACAATTTTGCAGTTTTGAGGGCTGTTCCGATTCTATTTGAACGATTTTTCCCTGTCAAAATTTTTCATCATTTTTCGCCTTGAAAGAATATTCCGTTGAGTTTGGCACAGTTTTTGCAGGCATGGCGTTGACATCAACCTTTACGATGACCAGGCATCAGCAGTTCCGTGAGCGTCGGTGTCGTTAATGTCAGGGGCGTCGTAACGTGTTTTTATTCACTCGTGTTTCTGCAGACTGCGATAAATAAAAAAGATGGCATAACAGAAACTCCGTCATGCCATCTTGGTTATAATGCTGTTGTCAGAACATCTGTCTGCAATTTGCAGATATATGTCTACTTGACAATTTTCTTACCATTAATAATATATATGCCTTTGCCCAGAAGGTTGAAGTTGTTGCCAACATATCTGCCGTCGATGCTGTATATGCGGTTGTCGGCAGGCTTGTTGGTAACGGTATTTAGAACTATCGCATTGACATCTCCTGCCGGCACTGCTGCCACTTGGTCTAAGAACAGTCGCTTGCTCGGCGTAAATGTAATGCTGACGGTACCTTCTCCGGTTATCGTAGTCGTGAATTTTGTCCATTTTTGTGCGGTCATGGTAAACTCCGACGGCTCTATTGTGGCGTTGCCGCTGACAGACAGAGTAAGGTCTGTGCCGTCGCTGCCCCATGGTGCTGCAAGGAACGACAGCGTTGTCTCGCCGTTGATAGTGAACTGTGGAGATGTTACCTCTCCCTTCTTTGAGCCTGAACCAAACTTGGCACACTTGTTTGCACCCGACATAGACTGTGATTGCCATCCTTCCATGTCTGGAACGAACTCGGCAGATGCCGCCGTCGCGCCGCTCCAGATGTCGTCGTTGCCTCCAACTCCGCTGCAGTAGTTGAACGATTCATAGAATATTGCGTTCTCAGGACGGTCTTCGTCAATGATAGGAGTAACGTTTGCACCTCTGAAATTGAACGAAACGATAGCATTGTTGCTGCGCTTGATGTCCAATATTCCCACGTTCATAAACTTCTTGCCGTCGACGTTAGGATGATAAAGTTTTGCTGCCGGCTTCGAAGTGTTAGTCAGAGAGTCGTTCTGCAGGTATGGATATGGGTCGCCATACTCGCTGTAGGTATTGTTGTCTGCACCTATGACAGTCATACGCTGGTGGCTGTTGTAGAAGTCGCCGGTATAGCTTGTCGCGTTAGGGATGTTCTTGCTCCAGATGTCTTCATCGTAGTCAACATACAATACAAGCAGTCCGCTGCCCGACAGACCTGCATCCCATCCTGACAGATTGCGGTTTTCCAGGAGCAAATACTCGTCAGGATAAGCCTTGTTGTATATGATAAATGTCTCTCCGCCTTCGTTAATGGCTTTCATGTCGTTAACAGTCGTATCGTTGACAAGTTCAATCGGTTTCTTCCATCCGCACACCATTCGTTCATAACTTGTATATCCGGCAGGACGGTAACCGTTGCCGTTATAGCCTCCACTGCACATCAGGTCCCATCTCCCTGTTCCGTTGTTGCCGTTGTAAGAAATGTCATAAAAGTCTGGAAATCCCATACAGTGTGAGAACTCGTGACACATTGTACCTACGCCGGCCATATTACCATTGCTATTTAATTCATTGCCGCAGGCATAAGTATTGATAACTACGTTGTCGAGGGTTAGCGTGCTACCATAGTCATTGTCGTCGAGAGACCACTCGTGAGGCCAGATAGTGCTGCTTGCTCCACCGTCGGCTTCGCCTTTTCCTGCATATACAATATAAACCTGTTCAACTTCGCCGTCGCCGTCCCAGTCATATTGTGAGAAGTCAACATCGTTATCAGCCAACTGAAGTGCCTCTGCAATCATTTCGCCAGGATGAAGGTCGTCTCCGTAACTGTCATTTCCACCATAATAGCTATCTGGTTTGTTTAGTTTATATGGTCCCACAACGTCAAAATTCAAGTCAAATTGATTGTCGCTCTGTGCAAGAAAATAGTCGCGAACACTGCCATAGAAGCTGCCGTCCTGAAAGCCAACTTCGTTTATTACACGCTTGTATCGTTCAAGATTGTTTGCTTCCAGAAAGGTTTTGTTGGTGAATTCCACGAGAATAACAAGTGCTTTCTTCTGTCCGAAGAAACTGTTGTTGTGTCTCATCTTGTGTAAACGCTGACTGCGACGATTGTTAACATTTGCACGTTTAGCATTGTTTCTTTGACGCAGTTGCTTTTCTGTAATTTCCATGTAACTGTCAGAGCCTTTGATGCTGACATAAGCCTTTCCGTTATCGTCTTGCATCCAGTGGCTGTGCTCGTCGCCTCTCAGTTCTGCCCGGATTTCAGTCCCGTCGGCAAGACGAATAGTTTTCCATATTCCACGCTTTGCGGGAACGGCCCAACTCATTGCCGCAGCAAAAAGCAGGGAGATAAAAATCAAATTTCTTTTCATAATTCTGATATTGTTATTTTTTATAATTCATAATTATAACGGGCGACAAAGTTACAATTAACTATGCAAAACACAAAGAAAAAAGCAGATTTTTCGATTTAATTTAACCCTATATATTATAATAAAGTGGAAAAATATGCATATTTATTTTGTGTTGTTTGCAATTTCCACTACTTTTGCATAAGAAAAAACACGATGTTGTTTCACGTCAACGCATAAGCACGGTATTGTAATATGGAAATAAAGAAATCGGCAGCAGTAAATCTTGACAGGAAGACCACGAAATACTTCCTTTTTGGATTGGCAGTGTCTGTCCTGACGTTTCTGGCTATATTGCAAATACCCATCACGCGTGATGATGATGTCCCGGCAGAACTGCTGGACGAGATACTGCAAGAAATGGAGAGCCTTCCTATGCCTGACCAGCGTGAACAGATAGCCTTGCAACCCCAAAAACAGGAAACAGTCAGTGAGCGCATAAAGGAAACCGACGAAACCGTCAGTGCTGATGAGGAAATGATGGAAGACGTTGCACCTTCGGCAGATGGCGATGCTTCAGAGGAAAAAATGACCGTTGTTCCGACAGAAGCGGTATCGCCGTTGGCTTTAAATGAAAACGAAAAAGCCATTTCATGGCGCGTTGTGGAGCAGTTGCCAGACTTTCCGGGCGGAATGGTAGAGTTTATGAAATGGCTGACACGTTCGCTCAAGTATCCTGATGCTGCCCGACGACAGAAAATACAGGGAACAGTGCAGGTGTCGTTTATAGTAAACAAGGATGGTTCCGTCAGCGATATAAAGCTGTTGAAGTCGGTAGACAAACTGCTGGATGACGAAGCTATGAGGGTTGTCGGGGCGATGCCGCAATGGAAAGCAGGCGAGGACAAGGGCCAGCCGTGCCGCACGATGATAACGATACCTATTGTGTTTAAACTGTAATAAATGAAAATTAAACAATATATGCTAACATCAAACGAAATTCTGCAGAAAGTTAATGAGTTCATAGAGCATCTGCCCTATGACCGTAAGCCTCAGGGATTATATGAACCGATAAAGTATGTGCTGTCGTTGGGTGGCAAACGTATACGTCCAGTCCTCATGTTGCTGAGTTATAACATGTATAAGGACAATCCGGAGACTATACTTGAGACTGCATGTGCTCTGGAAACTTACCATAACTATACGCTTTTGCACGATGACTTAATGGACAATGCCGACATAAGACGCGGAAAGGAAACAGTACACAAGAAGTGGAACGACAATACGGCAATACTGTCTGGCGACTCAATGCTGGTGCTTGCGTATGAACGTATGGCTAAATGCGATGACAGAAAGTTGCGCCCGATACTCGAACTGTTTACAGAAACAGCCTTGCAGATAGGTGAGGGGCAGCAGTATGATATGGATTTTGAACATCGCAACGACGTCTCGGAGAGTGAGTATATTGAGATGATACGCCTGAAGACGAGTGTCTTGCTTGCCTGTGCTTTGAAAATGGGTGCAATACTGGCAGATGCATCTGAAAAAGATGCCGATCTGTTGTATAAGTTTGGCGAGAAAATCGGTCTGGCTTTCCAGTTGCAGGACGACTATCTCGATGTTTATGGCGACACAAAGATATTCGGCAAGGCTATCGGTGGCGATATCATGTCAAACAAAAAGACATATATGCTGATAAACGCGTATTTGAAAGCCGACGACAAACAGAAGAGCGAACTCGCCCGATGGATAAACATGGAAAACCCAAATCGCGAAGAGAAGATAGCAGCAATAACAAATCTATATAATAAGATAGGTATAGACAAGTTGGCGCAACAGCGAATAAATGACTATTTTGTAGAGAGTCGCAAGTATATAGATGAGGTTAGCGTGCCTGCCGAGCGCAAGGCGCAACTCATTGCGTTCACAAACGAAATGATGCATCGCAACAAATAATAAAGCGCATGCAGATGTGTGATACTTTAGATTAGGTAAAATGATTTAACTATCTGGATATATGAACTTTATAGATACTCATGCGCACATAGACGGAGCTGAATATAACGACGACCGCGATGCAGTGATAATGCGAGCAAAGGAAGCCGGAATAAGTCATATCTTTGTGCCGTCAATAGACCTGAAGTCTGTTGATACTGTTCTGGCAACGGCAAGAGAGTATTCCGGCTTTGTACGTCCGATGATAGGTTTGCATCCGGAGGAAGTGAACGACAACTATGTCGATGTATTGAAATCTATGAAGTCGATACTGGATGACAGCCTGTCTGCTGCGCTGAAGATTGAGCGTTTCATCGCGATAGGCGAGGTTGGACTCGATTACTACTGGTCGCGAGAATATGAGAAGGAGCAGTTGGCTGCTTTCGAGGAGCAGATTTGCTGGTCTACAGAAACCAAACTTCCATTGGCAATACATTGCCGCAAGGCTCAAAACGAGATGGTCAAGCTGATGCGAAAGTATGATAAAGACCTTCCTGGAGGCGTTTTCCATTGCTTTACAGGCAATCTGCACGAAGCTGAAGAGTTGTTGCAGTTCGACAATTTCGTATTAGGAATAGGCGGCGTGCTGACGTTTAAGAAGAGCAATCTGCCAGAAGTTATAAAAGACATACCTCTGTCGCGCATTGTGCTTGAGACCGATGCGCCGTATATGGCACCCACTCCAAAGCGTGGAGAGCGCAATGAAAGCGCCTATGTACAGTACGTTCTGAAGAAAGTGGCTGAGTGCTATGGAGTCGGAGAGGATGAAGTGGCACGGCAGACAAATGAAAATGTGCTGCGCGTGTTTAACATATAACTGTAATCAAGACAACGTTATGCGAAGTATATATACAACATTCTTTGCTTTATTGTTAGTAGTTAAGGCAATGGCAGCTACAAACGATTCTATCAGCCATTGGGGCTACGGACTGTCGGTCAGTCCGTCAAAGACCATTGTCATGGACAGTTGGCAGAAGGAATGGCAGAAAGACAAAAACAATTTCAGCATCGACGCCACAGTCATGCGTCAGTGGTTGCCATCCGACAGTTCTGCCTATGCAAGAGATTACAATTTCCCTTCACTCTCGATATCTGCTAAATATGCATTCAATCACGGTGTAACCATGCATCGACCAGCAAAGCCTAAGCGACGCAGGGGTGGCGAGGCGGACTACGATTCGCGTCTCGGAAACAGTCTCTCGCTATATGCCACGTTCACGAGGACAATATATCGCAACCGAAAGTTTGACTTCGACTATAGTCTAAGCTTTGGCGGTGCATATTCAAAGACTAAATACAATCCATACGACAATATTGACAACGAGCTTGTAGGCTCACATCTTTCCATTCATTTCGGTGCCGGCGTTCATGCTACTTACCACCCTGTTCCAGATTGGGGCATACGTGTGGGAGCCGAATACTGGCACATCAGCAACGGCGCGATGGCGCGACCAAACAAGGGAGCCAACTTTTTCGGACCGTCGGTAGGTGTAGTATATACGCCTTATTACGAGACGTTGCTCAAAAAAGAAACCGCTGCGAAAGAAAAATTCCATCCATATTTCTTTGCCAATGTAGCCTTTGCCGTAGGAGCAAAGACACTGCACGAGGACTGGAACAAATCATATTACTCGAGCACGCCCGATAACGAACTGTATTACCGTACTGATTTCCCAGTGTATGCAACGCTGGCTTGGCAGGTTGACGGCATGTACCGTTATGCGCGGCGATGGGCTTCGGGAGTGGGCGTAGACCTGTTCTACGGACATTATGCAAAGCGCGTGGCAGAGATGGAAGGCCCGACGAGCAAGTACAGGCATAGCCCGTGGTCTGTTGGCGTGGCTGCAAAACATGAAGTCTACTTTAGAAACCTGGTATGTCAGATAGGCATCGGCTACTATCTTCACAGGGAAATGGGACGCTTTGCCAAAGATGTCGAGAAACCATACTATGAGCGTGTTGGCGTAAGTTATTGTTTCGACAAACTTGGCGGAATGCGTCTGGGATTCAACATCAAGGCTCACTTCACGAAGGCAGACTATACTGAACTGCTGCTGACAATGCCTATACGGTTGTCGAAAAAATGAAGAGAACAATAATTATACATATTATGAAGAAAACAGTATTATCGCTGCTGGCAGCCTTTTTTGTACTGTCGGCACCTGCACAGAAAGTAATAGAACTGCCACAACCCGACATGTCGGCAGGCATGACACTCATGGAAGCACTGAAGCAACGCCATTCGGAGCGTTCATTCGACAAGCGCGATGTTGACTTGCAGGCACTGTCGCAGATACTCTGGGCTGCATGTGGCATCAACCGCCCTGAAAGTGGAAAGATAACGGCGCCCTCTGCCATCAATGCACAAGACATTGTGGTCTTCGTATGCACTAAAAACGGTGCATACCTTTATGAGCCATTGCCACACCGACTTGTGGAAGTATCGGCGAAAGACCTAAGAAAATCCATTGCCGGATTTCAGAGTTTCGCAGCAGATGCGCCAGTCTCGCTGGTGTTGGCAAGCGACCATAAAAAGTTCGGCGACCGTCAGAAAGGTGCTTCACGCATGGGTTTAATAGATTCAGGTTATGTGTCTGAGAATATATCACTTATGTGTACAGCGCTTGGAATGTCAACTGTGCCGAGAATGACAATGGATACCGACGTGCTGAAACTGGAACTTGGACTCGATGAAACATACGACCTTATACTGAATCATCCTGTCGGTTATCCTGCAAAATAGAAGTTAAACGAACGCAAAACTATAAAGATAGCATGAAATATCGTATATCATCATTATTAGTGTGCTTGCTCCTGGCAATGCAAGTTGGTGCGCAGGAGATTGCGATGAGAGATTCAGCCGACTATCATCAGCGGTTGCAGTGGTTTTCAAAGGCAAAACTCGGCATTTTCATACACTGGGGAATATACGCAGTGAAAGGTGTGTCGGAAAGTTGGTCGTTCTACAACGAAAGGCTGACCTACGATGAGTATATGTCTCAGTGTAAGGGTTTTACAGCGTCGAAATACGACCCTAAAGTATGGGTTGACCTTATTCGTGAGAGCGGTGCGCAGTATACAGTCATAACGTCGAAACACCACGACGGAATGGCGCTGTGGAATACTAAAGCCGGAAAGCTGAGCATGAAGAAAAAGACTGCTGCAAAGCGCGATGTGCTTACGCCTTTCGTCGACGAGGTCCGACGTCAGGGCTTGCGCTTGGGACTGTACTATTCGCTGCTAGACTGGTCTCATCCAGACTATCCCAACATGACAAAGAACATCACGCGGTATAAGGATGACGAGAAGCGCTGGCAGCGGTTTGTTGATTTCAACTTCGCCCAGATGCGCGAACTGCGCGACCATTACAACCCTGACCTATGGTGGTTTGACGGCGACTGGGAGCAGTCGGCAGAAGCATGGCGTGCTCCGCAGATTATCAGTATGCTCCGCGAGGGTGGACGCAAGCCTGTCGTCAACTCGCGCATACAGGGCTATGGCGACTACGAGACGCCTGAGCACGGCATACCCGTCAGCCGTCCGAAGACACCTTACTGGGAGTTGTGTCAGACGATGAACGACTCGTGGGGGTATTATCCTACCGACACCAACTACAAGACACCGTATCAGATACTCCGTACGTTTGTCGACTGCCTGTCTATGGGCGGCAATCTGTTGCTCGACATAGGTCCTCGAGAAGACGGAACGATATGCGACGAGCAGGTGGACATACTGAAGTCGCTTGGCAGGTGGACAAAGAAGCACGCCGAAGCCATATACAACACGCGTGCCGGCATACCCAACCAGTATTTTCAGGGCTACACTACGCTCAATCCGGCAGGCGACGTTCTCTATCTCTACATCCCTTATCGTCCAAACGGCATGGTGGAACTGAAAGGTCTTGTCAGCAAGGTTGAGCGCGCGTGGGTTGTTGGTCGTGGCGACGAACTGCAGTGCAAGATGTTCAACCAGCCATCGTGGAGCAGCATTCCGGGCAATTTCTACATCTATCTGCCAGACAGTTTGCTCGATGAAGACATAACCGTAGTCGGACTGAAACTCGACGGACCGATAAAGTTGTATAGTGGTTCGGGACAGGTAGTTGAATACAACGAGTAAAAGAAATATTAGCATTGTTGTCTGTCGTTGTTAATATATTGGTTGTAAGATATATTTATTGTTAGTCTTAAAGAGAAACTTTTGTATTTTCGAGAGAATATTCCGAAAGGCAAAACGGCAAGACACGACAACGTAAACTGAAAGAAAGCAAGGTATGAAAGAACAGTTTATCAAACTATTGCAGGCGACAAACCGCAAGGGAATAGACAATGTCGTAGACTATCTGGAGAAGGTTGGCTTTTTCAGTGCGCCTGCGTCGGTAAACCGACATCTTAGTTACGACAGCGGGCTGGTGGAGCACTCGCTCAACGTGCTGAAGACAGCAGAGTCAATAAGCAAGGTCATGGTGGAGATGAAGCCAGACCTGGCTGAGAAACTGCCACACGACAGCATCGTCATTGCCGCCCTGCTGCACGACGTGTGCAAGGCAAACATCTACAAGAAGATACAGAAGTGGCGCAAGGATGCCGACAATCGATGGGAGCAGTATGAAGCCTACGACTGCGACTATTCACGCTTTCCTGTTGGACACGGTGAGAAATCGGTCATCATGCTGTTGCGCCTGGGGCTTGAGATGACAAACGACGAGATTATCGCCATACGCTGGCACATGGGTGCATGGAACTTGCCGATGCACAGCTTCGAGGACAAGAGCAACATCTCTGCTGCCTACGACGGATGTCCGCTGGCAACTCTGATAAACACAGCCGACGGTCTGGCAACGCACATTCTGGAAGTTGAATCCGACAAATAGTAAGAAAGAAAAAACACTCGCATAATGTCGGCACGTCATGACGCTATTTTTTTGTCATGGTGCCGACATTTTTTTTGCGCACAGCAAAAAGTGTGCCAAACTCGCATGATTTCTCTTCAGATAAGAAAAATGATGAAAAATTTTGACAGAGTAAAATCGTTCAAATAGAATCGGAACAGCGCCTGAAAGTGTAAATTTGTGTTAATTTACAAGTCGGCGACAACTGTTAAAAATGTCAAAGAGTATCTTTGAGCCTACTATTTCGACTATTTTGCCCTGCAAAACACTGCGCCCGACACCCCCAAACACTATGTCCGACCTCCTCAAACAGTGTGTTTGACAATCTCAAACATACTCTTTGACAATTTTAACACTTGTATTTCGTGCATACAAAGCGTATATTCTCGACTAATAAGCTGACTGTCAAGGAATTACAAATACATGCGAAATTTGAGCGTATTTTGCCCCTGCAATTTCCGAAACGGCTTTCGAGGGCACTCACACGACAGTAAACGGGCGAAAATTGATTATACCTTTTCTTTGCCAAACCAAGTGCAAAAGACCTAAAAAGCAAAAAGAAATGTCAAAAAAGCATCTATTTATTTTGTATTCTTATCACTTAATCGTAACTTTGCCAAAGTTTTACGAATATGAAAAGATTAGCAACATTACTCATACTCGCAGTTGTCGGGCTGGCGACATACGCACAGGAAAGCCAGACGGCATACAATTTCCTTCGCCTGCCCGTCAGTGCGCACGCTGCGGCACTCGGTGGCGAGAACATATCCTTAATAGAAGACGACGCATCGCTCATCTTCTCAAACCCTGCGCTGCTGCAGTCGGTCAGCGACAAGACGATAGCGCTCAACTACATGAACTACATGAAGGGAGCCAACACAGCCAGCGCATCGTTCAGCCGCACCGCAGGCGAAAAGGCGACATGGGCTGTCAGCGGACAGTTTATGGACTATGGAAAAATGAAGGAAGTGAATGCCGACAACATACAGACAGGCGAATTTTCAGCCAGAGACATTGCTGTGGCTGGCTATTTCTCATACCTGCTGGGCAAGAACATAGCCGGTGGTATAGCAGCAAAGTTCATAACGTCGTATATAGGCGACTACAACTCAATAGCCGTAGGCGTAGACTTGGGTGTCAACTACTATGACCCCGACCACGAACTGTCGCTCTCGGCAACGGCAAAAAATCTCGGCGGACAGCTGAAGGCATACAACGACCAGTTTGAGAAGATGCCGCTCGACCTGCAAGTGGGACTGAGCAAGCGCTTCGTGGGAACGCCGCTGAGACTGTCGGCAACACTGACCGACTTGACACACTGGAACTACCGCTTCGTAAACCACTTGGCAGTGGGTGCCGACATCATACTCTCGGAGCAGTTCTGGATAGGTGCCGGATACAATTTCAGACGTGCCGACGAAATGAAAATACAAAGCAGCGACAACGAGGAAAGCAGTCACGGTGCAGGACTTTCGTTCGGTGCCGGAGTAAGCCTTGAACGGTTTAAGTTGCACGTGGCATACGGCAAATATCACGTTTCGAGCTCCTCGATACTCGTCAACGCATCACTAAACATATAAAAACAGAATGAAGAAAATCACGATAGCCATCGACGGACATTCATCGTGCGGAAAAAGCACGATGGCAAAAGACCTCGCCAGGAGAATAAACTATATATACATAGACACCGGAGCAATGTATCGCACCGTAACACTCTACGCCCTGCGCAACGGCATGATAGCCGCCGACGGCACCATAGACACCGAAAGGCTGCAACAGCAGATGGACAGCATCAAGATATCGTTTGCATACAATCAGGCAACAGGACGCCCCGACACCTATCTCAACGGCGAATGTGTGGAAAAAGAGATACGCACCATTGAGGTGTCAAGCTGTGTCAGCCCGATAGCCGCACTGCCTTTCGTCAGGGAACAGCTCGTAAAACAGCAGCAGGACATGGGGCGCGAGAAAGGCGTAGTCATGGACGGACGCGACATAGGAACAAATGTCTTCCCCGACGCCGAACTGAAAATATTTGTAACTGCCGATGCAAAAGTGAGAGCACAACGACGATACGACGAACTGAAAGGCAAGGGCATGGAAGCCGACTACGACGAAATATACAAAAACGTAGTGGAACGCGACTACATAGACTCACACCGCGAAACTGCGCCGCTGAGGAAAGCAGAAGACGCACTGGTGCTCGACAACAGCACAATGACGATAGAAGAGCAGAACGAATGGCTCTACAATCAGTATCAGACAAGGGCAATGTGATGCCAATGTGCTAAAATATTATAAAAAATAAATATATACTGTAAATATTACACGCATTTTTTATAGTTTTGCAGTATATTTCCCCGCACGACGGAATATTCTATAAGGAAAGGTGCTCGAGTGGTTGAAGAGGCACGCCTGGAAAGCGTGTAAACCCCTAAAGGGTTTCGCAGGTTCGAATCCTGTTCTTTCCGCAAATCCATAACAACAGAAAAACCATATATAGAATAATGATAAAGGGATTAGGAGTTGCACTGATAACACCATTCTGCGACGACCATAAAGTCGACTACCAGACCATAGACAAACTGGTAGACAGACATTTGGAAAATCACGTAGACTTTCTCTGCATACTCGCAACAACAGCCGAGACACCATGCCTGACAGCAAGTGAACAGGCAGAAATACACAGACGGATAGTTGAGCGGGTAGACGGAAAAATGCCGATAGTCATGGGTTTCAGCGGAAACAATACCATGCAGATGGCAGAACAGTTGAAACAACTCGACACAAAGGGAATAGATGCACTCCTGATAGCAGCGCCGTTCTACAACCGTCCGACACAGGAAGGACTCTATCTGCACTACAAGACACTGGCAGAAGCAACGACGATGCCGGTAATACTTTACAACGTGCCTTCGCGCACGGGAGTAAACATAGAGCCGGAAACAGTGGTCAGGATAGCACGCAGCTGCCCGTCGGTAATAGGAATAAAGGAGGCGTCGGGCAATAAAAGTCAGGCAGAAGAAATCATACGCAACGCACCGTCATCGTTTGCAGTGTTCAGTGGCGACGACGTGGCTACGCTCGACTTGCTCAGAAGCGGAGCCGTAGGAGCAATATCGGTAGTAGCCAATGCACTGCCGCACATGGTGGAAAGCATGATACAGGCACACTTCAGAGGCGAAGACAGCATGGCAGAAGACATAAACAATAGGCTGAAACCACTCTATGAACTGTTGTTTAAGGAAGGAAACCCAACCGGAATAAAGGCTCTTATGGCAGAACAGAAGCAATGCAGAAACATATTGAGACTGCCACTGACACCGGCAACAGAAGCGTTGCAGCAGAAAATAGGGCAGTGTGTTGCCGAAAACAGATTCTGAAAACAACTCTTTAAACGGAATAATACATGAAGAAACTGATATTGCTGCTTCTACTCGCAGTTCCAACTCTGATATACTCGCAGGACGATACGTACATTAAAGTAACAGACTACTCGACTCTGGAAAGTGGCGACAATGTGATAATCGTCAGCGAAAAGTCGAGTAAGGCAATGAGTTCGCAGGGAAAAACATCGAACAACAGGTTGAGTGCGGATGTGGAAATAGACAACAATCAGATAAACTACATATCGCCTGACGTAAAAACGATAACGCTCGAGGAAACCGAAGGCGGTTGGTATATGAAAGTTGAAGATGGATATCTTGCCGTAATGTCAGACCCCGACAAAGACAAGTATTATCTTCGCACTGTGGAAAGCACGGAGCCGCCATCAGAAAGATATCAGACGAAAATGACAATAACTGCCGACGAAGACGGCGATGCATTCATAAACTTCAGAGTTTTACAGGCAGAGAACAAAAAGAAATATGTCAACGTGCATATCAGTTTCACCTCAAATGTGTTCAATGCAGCAACAGGTACAAAGTCAAACGTATGCCTGTACCGCAGTCTTGAGGACGTTGAACAGATAGAATACAACACATCTTCCAGCGCAAGCGCAATGCTTTCGAAGCACATGAATGTAGAAAATGTCAGCGTAACGCTGGTGCGCTCGTTCACAACAGACATAAGTTGGCATGCGCTTTGTCTGCCGTTCAATGTGTCGGCAATGCAAATGAAGCGCATATTCGGCAACGATGTCATGGTGCAGGAATTTGAAAGTGTACATATAGACAGTGATGGCTTGCTGATGAACTTTGTAGGTACGGACGGAAACATAGAGGCAGGAAAGCCTTATCTGATAAAACCGGCGAAAGAAGTAGATAACCCTGTGTTCAAGCATGTTACTATAACGGTGGCAGAACCGCAGACTGTCAGCAAGGGAGATTATAAATTTATAGGGCTGTTCAGTCCTAAAACATTTACTGCAAACGACGAAAAAACATGCATTCTGACAGGCAGTAGCGGCAAGGACTTGAAGAATCCGGATGCAGACAACCGTCAACTGAAAGGCACGCAAGCCTATTTCCGTATGCCTAAGCCAAGCTCTCAGGGCACGGTAAGGGCAGTTACAGACGATGAACCGAATGGTATCAGCAACGTGGAAATGCAGCAGGACAACGTGCAAGTGGTATTTTCCATCGACGGAAAACCACTGTCTGACAGCAAGAAAATACTGCATAAAAACAAGGGAATATACATATATAAAGGGAAGAAGTTTATTGGCAAATAAAGTTTTACTAACATTTTTACGCGCAAAGTGGCTATATTTGTAAAATTATGACTATCTTTGTAGCGATAAATTAGTAATAGTGGAAATATAATAGTTATGGACATCGGTAAAAGAATATATCTGTGTTTGGCACACATGAGTGGATGCGAAATGGATTTCATTAACGAAGCATTCGAGCAAAACTGGGTTGTGCCTCTCGGACCGAATGTAGATGGTTTTGAAAATGACCTTGAACAGTTTATTGGCGATAATAAAAAAGTAGTTGCATTGTCATCTGGAACAGCTGCCGTACATCTCGGTCTGTTGGAAGCCGGAGTAAAAAGAGACGATGAAGTAATTGTTCAGTCTTTTACTTTCAGCGCTTCTGTCAATCCTATTACTTATATCGGTGCTACTCCTGTGATAGTGGATTCAGAGCCAACAACATGGAATATGGATGCCGAACTCATGGAACATGCCATTCTCGACAGAATAGAGAAGACAGGACGAAAGCCTGCCGCAATAGTTCCGGTACATCTTTATGGCATGCCGGCGCAAATGGACGAGATAATGGCAGTGGCTCGCAAATACGATATTCCTGTCGTTGAGGATGCAGCCGAAGGCTTCGGCTCACGATACAAAGACAGAATGTGCGGTGCAATCGGCGACTATGGAGTATTGTCTTTCAACGGAAATAAGATGATAACAACATCCGGTGGCGGCGCATTGGTTTGCCCTGATGACGAATCGCGCAAGCATGTCATGTTCCTTGCCACGCAGGCTCGCGAGGCTTATGCATACTATCAGCACGAAACAATAGGCTACAATTATCGCCTGTCAAATATCTGTGCAGGCATTGGCAGAGGTCAGATGACGATAGTAGACGACCATCTGGCACACCATCGTCATGTTGCAGATTTCTATCGCAGTGCCTTTGCCGATATCGACGGCATAACTTTCCACGATGAACCAGAGGACATGGAGTCGAATTTCTGGCTGTCGACAATCTTGTTAGACGAGAACCTTCATGTAAGTGGAGAAGAAAATGTATATCAGAAATCAGTAGCCGGAGCCGTAGGCGGTGCTGCTGGTATGGTGCATGAGAACAATAAAATACACACGGACTGTGAACCAAACGCCAACGTAGAAGCCATGAGAGTCGCTCTCGATAAGGCAGGAGTAGAGTCAAGGCCTCTGTGGAAACCAATGCACAGGCAGCCAGTGTTCAGAAATTGCCCGTCGTATGTCAATGGAGTGTCTGACGATTTGTTCCGACGCGGACTTTGTCTGCCCTCTGGACCAATGGTCGGTGATGAAGAATTAAACTATATTGTAGGAATTATTAAACAAAGCGTATGCTAAAAAATATTTTCAGTTGGTATTTTTCTAAAAATGCGTTGCCCTACTGGATAATCCTGATAGCAGACAGCATTATCTGTTATCTGTCTGGTTTGCTCGTGTTTTGGCTTCTTTACAAAGGTAACATCCTAAATACACGCTTTGTTATCATTACGCAGACGATGGGCATGCTCATGCTGATCAACATCGTGTCTTTTAAGTTCTTCCATACGTATTACGGCATAATACGCTATTCTTCATTTATAGATTTGATGAAAGTGGCTAAAGCCATACTTGTTGCTTTTGCAGTAGCAATAATCGTACAGTTGATTTTTATCATACCAAATCCAGGCATATTCCATGACGTTCTGCTTCCGTTACGCTTCAGACACTTGATACTGATATATCTGATTGCCACCATTGGAATGTGGGCTATGCGTATATTGGTAAAGACAGTCTATGACGTAACTGTCAGCAACAATTCCGGTATGCCGACGCTTGTCTATGGTATAAAGGACGGTGGCATCAGTCTGGCAAAAAATATTCGCAGCACTCAGAAATCGCGTTTTAAGCTAAGTGGTTTCATTGCCCATGAAGACATCTTTCACAATAAGATATTGATGGGAGTGAAAGTTTATAATGTAGACAAAGAACTCATTGACGTCATCAAGTTGCGCAATATTAAGGCTGTGCTCGTCTCGCCGATTCAGAATGAGCGCTTCCGTCATGATGAGAAGCTGCAGGACATATTGCTGAGTACGGGTGTGCGTGTCTATATGATGCGTACCCAAACTCAAGCCATTGACGATGCAAAAGATTTCTCGGCATCGTTGCTGAAAGAGATAAAGATAGAAGACCTTTTGCCACGCGACCAGATAAATGTGGACATTGAGAAAATAGGCGAGTCGCTGAAAGACAAGCGTGTCTTGATAACTGGCTCGGCTGGTTCCATCGGCAGCGAAATACTCAGGCAGGTATGTACTTTTGCTCCTGCAGAACTCATACTGATAGATTTGGCAGAGACACCACAGCACAGTATCAGTCTGGTTATCAACGAGCAATATCCCGATATTAAGAAACACACGTTGGTCGGCTCAATATGCAACAAGGAACGCATGGAAAATGTTTTCAGCAAGTACCGTCCTGACTATGTATTCCATGCGGCAGCCTACAAGCATGTGCCTATGATGGAGGACAATCCGAGTGAGAGCGTGCAGAACAACATACTTGGCACTAAGGTTATAGCTGATTTAAGTGTGAAGTACGGTGTCAAGAAGTTTGTTATGCTTTCCACCGACAAGGCAGTCAATCCAACTAATGTCATGGGATGTTCTAAGCGTATATGCGAGATATATGTACAAAGTCTCAACAGTGTGGCAGATACGCAGTTCGTCACGACGCGGTTTGGCAATGTGCTCGGTTCTAACGGAAGTGTCATCCCTTTGTTTGAGAAACAGATTAAGGAAGGCGGTCCAGTAACTGTTACTGACCCGAATATCATCCGGTATTTCATGTTGATATCAGAAGCCTGCAAGCTTGTGCTTGAAGCCGGCACAAACGGAAAGGGTGGCGAGATATTTGTTTTCGACATGGGCAAGCCTGTCCGCATAGCCGACCTTGCGCAGCGTATGATATGGCTTTCGGGCGCAGAGAACGTTGAGATAAAGTACACTGGTCTGCGACCTGGCGAGAAACTGTACGAGGAGGTGTTGTCTGACGAGGAAAACACAGTGCCGAGTTTCCATGAGAAAATCCGCATAGCAAAGGTTAGGGAGTATGACTACAATAATGTATCTGCTTCGATAGACGAACTGATAGATATCGCCAAGACCTACGACACGATGGCTATTGTTAAGAAGATGAAGGAGATTGTACCTGAATTTATTAGTAATAATTCTCCATATAGTGTACTTGACAAATGATGAGAAACAGGCTTTTCGAGTGGTTGCAGGTTGACTTGTGGAATAAGGCATTTACAGATTGCGACATATCCCGCACCGAATTTCATGAGTTAATCCAGTTTGCCTCAAAGCAGTCTGTTCATGGTCATATTGCCAACGTTGCCGTACGAAACAATAAGCGCGTCAATAAGTATGTAAAGTTTGAAAGCCTTTACGTTGCAGACATCATGCACAAGGAAAACCGCAAGTTGGATATTCTTGTTGCAGAGGTGGCTAAAGGACTTGAAAAGCACAATATCAATTATGTCATAGTCAAGGGACAGACCACAGAAAGGCTCTATCCGTACAAGAATGTTAGGGCATTTGGCGACATCGACATATATGTACATCCTGACGATAAGTTCCGTATCGGACAGGTTTTCAAGGACGAATGGAACATCGAACTGACACCTTTCTCGCGAGGTAAGCATAGGAATGCAGAGATGAAAGGTGTCGAGATAGAAGTCCACCACAGACTTTGCGATTTCAAGTCGGCAAAGCATGGCAGGTATTGGGAGCATATTTTGCTCGAGGACATGAAGGAAAAGAGATATGTGGAAATCGGCGGAACAAACGTTCGCGTGCTGTCTCCCATGATGAAACTCATCTATACTTTCATGCATTTGTTTTTCCATCTCATACTTTTCGGCATAGGCTTGCGGCAGTTCATCGATATAGGTGTCATCATCCACCGATACCGCAGCGAGATAGACCGCAGCGAGTTGGAGGCACGCCTGAAAGGGCTTGGCGTCTACGATGCTTTCTGTGCAGTCGGCTGGATAATAATAAACAGGTTGGGACTGCCTGAGGACGAGTTTCCGTTCCGTATAGAAGAGAAACACAAGAAATATGAAAAACGCCTGCTCGATGAAGTGTTCTATCGCGGCAACTTCGGCAAATACGGAAGAAAGTACAACACGCCAGGAATAATGCACACGCTGGAAACAATACACATAATGTCCAAACACACCATATCGTTCGGCGGCATGGCTCCCAGAGAGATAGGCATGATGATTCCGCGAACCATAGCCTATGACTTGCATCTTGACGAAATGGCACAATTCTTAAGACGTAAACTGAAAAAAAACATATAAGAAATGATAAAGAAAATTATTGCAACAGCAGTTTTATTGTTAACTGTCATGACATCAATCTATGGTATTGAAAAACTTAGTTTGAAAGACATTACGGGCAGCACGTTTGCTCCCCGTACGCTGAGTGCGGTTACTCCGCTTGCCGACGGAGAGAGTTATGCGCAGATAAGCCATGACCGCAAGAACATCGTAGTCTATTCGTTCAAGACGGGCAAGGAGACAAGCCGTCTGTTTTCGGTAGAAAATCTGAATGTCGAAGGCATATCTTCCATCGACAACTACATGCTGAACGGAGACGGCAAGCGCATGCTCATACAGACAAACACCGAGTATATCTACCGCCGTTCCTTCAAGGCTGACTTCTATGTCTACGACCTGAAGACGCGCCAGTGCCGCCAGTTGTCTGCCAACGGCAGGCAGCAGAATCCAGTATGGTCGCCGGATGGAAGCAAGATTGCTTTCGTCAGGGACAACAACATATACTGTGTCGACCTGAACGACGGCTATCGCGAGACTCAGGTAACTGCCGACGGCAAGTTCAACGAGATAATAAACGGTATTCCCGACTGGGTAAACGAGGAGGAGTTCGGTTTCAGTTCGGCTATGGTCTTCAATGCTGACGGAACGAAAATCTGCTGGATACGCTATGACGAGTCTAAGGTCGAGACCTACGCCCTGCAGATGTTCAAGGGGCTGAAGCCTGAATTGCAGGAGAATGCAGCCTATCCGGGCGAATATGCATATAAGTATCCGAAAGCCGGACACGACAATTCCGTCGTTACGGCATGGTGCTACGACATTGCCACAAAGCAGAAGATGCAGTTCAAGCTGCCGCTTGCAGCCGACGGATACATACCACGCATCAAGCAGAGTGCCGACAAGCAGAGTATCTTTATCTATACAATGAACCGTCATCAGGACGAACTGAAGATTTACGAGGCTAATCTTGCCACTGCCGACTGCCGTCTTGTCATCGACGAGCGCATTGACAAATATGTTACGGAGGAAGCCATGTCGTCAGTCATCATTACTCCGAAGCACATTATTCTGCCGAGCGACCGCAGCGGAAAGAAGCAGCTCTACCTGTACGACCTGTCTGGAAAACTCATCCGTCAGCTCACCGACGGCAAGTCGGTCGTTACGGCTGTCTATGGCTACGACGAGAAGTCGGGCAAGGTCTACTATCAGGCTGCGGGCAAGAATCCTATGAACCGAGAGGTCTACGTTGCTGATGCCAAGGGACGGACGTCGGTGATAGCAGGCAAAGACGGCTGGAACAGTGCTATATTCAGCAGCAACTACTCATACTTCGTGAAAGTGTGGAGCGACTGCAACACGCCATATCAGTACACGCTGTGCAAGGGCGACGGCAGGGAACTGAAGACTATGGTCGACAATGCCGAGCTTGCCGAGAAACTGGCAGGCTGCAACTTGCCGAGAAAGGAGTTCTTCCAGTTCACCACGTCAGAGGGCATCAGCCTTAACGGAGTGATGATAAAGCCTGTAGATTTCGACGAAACAAAGAAATATCCCGTTGTCATGTATCAGTACAGCGGTCCCGGCAGCCAGCAGGTAGTCAACTCATGGAGCATCGGCTCGATGGGGCAGGGCGGACTCTACGACCAGTACCTGACGCAGCAGGGCTTCATCGTGGTGTGCGTAGACGGTAGAGGCACGGGTGCCAGAGGTGCCGATTTTGAGAAATGCACATATCTCCGGCTGGGCGAACTCGAAGCCAGAGACCAGGTGGAAACTGCCGTTTATCTCGGCACTCTGCCGTATGTCGACAAGGAGAAGATAGGCATCTGGGGCTGGAGCTTCGGCGGTTTCTGCACGCTTATGAGCATGAGCGAGGGCAGAGAGGTGTTTGCTGCCGGCGTGGCAGTGGCTCCTCCGACTGACTGGCGCTATTACGACTCTGTCTATACCGAGCGTTTCATGCGTACGCCGCAGGAAAATGCTGAGGGCTACGACATTAACCCGATAAACAGGGCTGACAAGTTGCATGGCGCACTGCTCGTATGTCATGGCTTGGCAGATGACAACGTGCATCCGCAGAACGCCTTTGAGTATTCTGAAGCACTCGTGCAGGCTGACAAAGACTTCCGCGAACTGATTTACACCAACCGCAATCACGGCATCAGGGGCGGAAACTCGCGCAACCATCTGCTGCGCCAGATAACAACGCACTTCGTAAACGAACTTATAGAAAAGAAATAGTCAGCCCGTCGAAGGCATTCTTTAGGAAAGTGCATTCTATGAGTGCAGGCTGACAACATGCTCTCTGCCTACATCTGTTTATTAATAATAGTATGCAGCAGAAATACAAAAATTATAGACAATGCGAGGAACTCCAACAATTAAAGACTATCAATACATAGAAAACCAAACAGGATTAAAATCTGGGGTAACATTAGACAATATTAAAAAGAATTTGTAGAATCAAGTTAATATCGCAGAAAAAAATACAACAAATATTGGAGATATGACAGAGGATTTATACAATAAAATTTATTCTTTTACATTTCCTAATAATACAAAAATTGATGGTTTACGTTCACTGCAAGCCTGGAACCGCTTAATGTAGAGAATGCCATTCAATAAAGTACAATATAATCCTGCAACTTATACTGAAGATATTTGGGCAAGACAACATGGATACAAATGACATTATAATTATAGGAATTGGAGGTTCTGGAAGTAAAGTAGCAGATAAACTCCATAAAGAAGGTTTTCAAACCCTGGCAATTCATGATGGGTTTGAAGTAGAGGAATCTGAAATAGATTGTCCTCAGATAAATCTATTTGATAATCATCAATTACCAGAAAATGTGCGTTTCACACAAAGTAAAAGTAACATAGAATGTCTGGTAAATGAAAATATTGAAGAAATAAAAAAATATCTTTTAAAGAAACAATAAATATCCCTATGAATAATAATAAATTAGGAACGTTCAACCCATACAAAGAAGGAAATAAGTGGAACACATTTTAATTCTACTCCTTCAAATGTCTCTGGAAAAGTTTGGGGAAAGAAATTTAATAAAAATAATGTTAGGTATAGTATTGGTTATTAAAATATTTTATTTATGAAAACAAGGATTATTTTATTTGCAGTTGTGTTGTGCCTGTTCGGTTGTAATTCAAAACAAGGAAAAACACAAGAAGATGTTGAGGAACTAATGTGTTGCTGTCCGCAGGCAACAATTTATCTTCAGCCCTACGGGAATTACACCAAACAGGAAGCAACCAAACTCGTGCCCATATTACAAGAGCACTTTAACTATTGGATTGAGGGGCACTGGACATTCAAGGTGCTTGAGCCGAAGCCACTGCCAAAAGAAGGATATGTTGCCGAGAAAAATAAATACAAAGCCATTTCTTTCTTAAAGGATGAAAGCAAAGACATAGAGAAATATGACGTGATTATCGGATTGACACACAATGACATTTGTGCCGATCTGCATAACCAGAAAGATTATGGCATAATAGGACTAAGCTATCTTGGAAAACGTATGTCAATAGTATCTGACAAACGAGTAAGAAATAAAAAGCAGTTTTGGAAACCAATACTGCATGAATTCATACATGCCTTCTTCAGCAAACACCATTGCGAAAAAGGCGATCCAACTTGTTTCATGGTAGATTACAAAGGAAAAGGCAATATAGCACGACAAAATAAACTGTGCAAATATTGCTCAAGAATATGAAATTTTGCTGAGCTTTGGGTGTAATGGCAGTACAATAGATTTTGGTTCTATTAGTACAAGTTCGAGCCTTGTAGGCTCAACTATAGATTATCTCAAGACTTTCTTCATAATACGAAAACTTTTTTCTTTACTCTTTATATAAATAAAATGGTACTTTATATTTGTGAAAATGTGAAGTACAACTTGAGATAATCTATTTTATATCGCAGAAAAGGTGTCGGCAGAGAGTATTATTTTTACAGTCTGACAGTCCTCCTCATGCAGGAAAATACTAATCAATTTTGGCTCGTTTACTGTCGCGTGAGTGCCCTCGAAACCCGTTTCGGAAATTACGGGGGCAAAATATGCCCAAATTTCGCATATTCTCGTAATCGTCTGACAATCAATTTGTTAGGGTAAAATATTGCATTTATTCGCACGAAATGTATATGTTAAAATTGTCAAAGAGTGTGTTTGACATTCTCAAACACACTCTTTGAGGAAGTCAGACATAGTGTTTGAGGGTGTTGGTAACTGTGTCTGGCAGGGCAAAATAGACCAGATAGGCGCGTCAAACATGCTCTTTGACAATTTTAACAGTTATCGCCGATTCTAAAATTAACACAATTTTGCACTTTCACTGCCCGTTCCGATTCTATTTGAACGTTTTTTCCCTGTCAAAAATTTTCATACTTTTTCGGTACGAAAGAAAATTCTGACGAGTTTGGCACAGTTTTTGCTGCGCATCGCAAATCGACCTCAGGAAATCCTCCTTATTTAATATGTAAAATCAATAATAAACTAAAAAAATGTTTTTTCTCTTTGTCATTTGAAAGAAAATCGGTATATTTGCATGGTTGTTATAATAATAACAAATTTAACACAGGAAAAATAATTTTGATTGTTATAAATTAAATCTAAAAAACAAAAACAATATGAAGAAACTTCTTTTAGGCGACGAGGCTATAGCACAGGGTGCTATCGATGCCGGACTGAGTGGTGTCTATGCCTATCCAGGTACTCCTTCTACAGAGATAACGGAGTACATCCAGATGTCGCCGTTGGCTAAAGAACGCGACATTCATCGTCGTTGGTCATCTAACGAAAAAACAGCAATGGAAGCAGCGCTCGGTATGTCGTACATGGGCAAGCGCGCACTTGTCTGCATGAAGCACGTCGGACTGAACGTATGTGCCGACCCATTCGTAAACTCTGGCATGACTGGAGTGAACGGCGGACTCGTAGTTCTCGTGGCTGATGACCCCTCGATGCACTCATCGCAGGACGAGCAGGACAGCCGTTTCTATGGCAAGTTCGCAATGATACCAACATTCGAACCAAGCTCGCAGCAGGAAGCATACGACATGATGGCAGTGGCTTTCGACTATTCTGAACAGCAGAAACTGCCCGTACTCATGCGCGTAACAACACGCATGGCACACTCGCGCGCCGTAGTGGAAATAAAAGACGAGGCACGCAAGGAAAACGAACTCAACTACAACGCTGAGGCAAGCAGCTGGGTGCTGCTACCTGCAAACGCACGCAAGCGCAACGACATCGTTACGGCACAGCAGGCTGTACTCGAGGAAAACGCCGTAAACTCACAGTTCAACAAGTACATCGACGGAAAAGACAAGTCGCTCGGCATCATTGCCAGCGGTATCGGATTCAACTATCTGAACGAATGCTTCCCGACAGGATGCCCTTATCCAGTGCTGAAAGTATCGCAGTACCCATTGCCAAAGAAACTCGTGCGCAAGATGTGCGACGAATGCGAGTCAGTACTGGTAGTGGAAGAAGGACAGCCGTTCATCGAAGACCAGCTTCGCGGAGTAATGCCGGGCAACGCAGTCATCAAGGGACGTCTGACAGGCGAGCTGCCACGCACGGGCGAACTCAACCCTGACGTTGTGAAGAAAGCACTCGGTATGCCTACCGACGAAAACTATGCATCGTGCGAAGACGTGGCACCACGCCCACCAGCACTCTGTCAGGGATGCGGACACCGCGACGTTTACGCTGCTCTCAACGAAGTGCTGCGCGAGTATGAAAACCCACGCGTGTTCGGAGACATAGGTTGCTACACTCTCGGATTCCTCCCTCCATACAAGGCAATACACTCTTGCGTAGACATGGGAGCAAGTATCACGATGGCAAAGGGTGCCGCAGATGCAGGACAGTGGCCAGCAGTAGCTATCATAGGCGACTCTACATTCACACACAGCGGAATGACCGGTCTCCTCGATGCTATCAATGAAAACGCAAACATCACGGTAATCATCAGCGACAACCTCACAACAGGTATGACAGGCGGACAGGACTCAGCCGGAACAAACAAGTTTGAGGCTATCTGTCGCGGACTCGGCATCGAAGAAGAACACCTGCGCTACGTCGTTCCTCTGCCAAAGAACATGCCGGAAATCACACGCATCATACGCGAGGAAATAGAGTATAAAGGCACATCTGTCATCATTCCGCGACGCGAATGTATGCAGACACTGCAACGTCATTTGAAACAAAAGAAAGCAAAGGAGGCAAACAAATAATGAAAACCGATATCATCCTCTGCGGTGTGGGCGGACAAGGCATCCTCTCAATCGCAACAATCATAGGCGAAGCAGCCATGAACGAAAACCTCTATATCAAGCAGGCAGAGGTACACGGAATGTCGCAGCGAGGCGGCGACGTACAGAGCAATCTGCGCATATCGTCAGACCCAATCAACAGCGACCTCATTGCGCTCGGCAGCGCAGACGTAATCATCTCAATGGAGCCAATGGAAGCACTGAGATACCTGCCTTACCTGAGCAAAAACGGATGGATCATCACATCGAGCACGCCATTTGTAAACATACCTAACTATCCGGAAATGGAAACAATTAAGGCAGACCTTAACAAGATAGACAACGTGATAGTAGTAGACATTGAGCAGATGGCAAAGGACAACGGAGTGCCACGCTCGGCAAACGTAATACTCTTGGGAGCAGCACAGAAGGCACTCGGTATAGAGTACGACAAGCTCGAAGATGCCATCAGACGTGTGTTCGGACGAAAGGGAGACGCTGTCGTAGACGCAAACATCAAGGCGCTCGCTCTCGGAAAACAGGTACAGAAATAAGCAAACAAGCGAAATGATAATAAAAGGGGCTATAGAAATATAGCCTCTATGTTGTTTTATAAGAATAGAAACTCACAACATGAAACCAACACCAATAAAGAAAGAAGTCGTAGACAAGCTGATTGCCGACTTCGGAATACAGGATTTCTCAAAGGCTACGATACGCGAAGTGAAGCAGGTCGCTGCCTTTGCAGAAAAAGAATCAGGAGTGGAGTTTATAAAAATGGAAATGGGTATTCCAGGACTTCCTGCCGCTCAGGTGGGTGTGAAAGCACAGATAAAGGCTCTGGAAAACGGCATCGCAAGCATGTACCCAGACATACAGGGATATCCGGAACTGAAAAAACAGGCTTCACGCTTCGTAAAGGCATTCATCAACGTAGACATAAAGCCGGAAGGATGCGTGCCGGTATGCGGAAGCATGCAGGGAGGATTTGCATCGTTCCTGACTTGTTCGCAGGCTGACAAGAAGAAGGACACGGTGCTGTTCATCGATCCGGGATTTCCTATACAGAAGATGCAGCTGCAAGTACAGGGTGTGAAATACATCACTTTCGACGTCTATGAATATCGCGGAGAGAAGCTGCGAGAGAAGCTGGAAAGCTATCTGAAGAACGGAAATATATGCGCCGTAGTCTACAGCAATCCTAACAACCCGTCGTGGATTTGCTTCACCGACGACGAACTGAAAATCATCGGCGAGCTCGCTACTAAGTACGACACAATAATAATGGAAGACCTCGCATACTTCGCTATGGACTTCCGCAAGGACTTGAGCAAGCCGTTTGAACCGCCTTACCAGCCCTCAGTGGCACACTACACCGACAACTACATTCTGCTCATCAGTGGCTCTAAGGCTTTCAGCTATGCTGGCGAGCGTATAGGAGTAACGTGTATCAGCGACAAACTGTTCCACCGCCACTACGACGACCTTGCCGCACGCTACGAAGGACTGCCTTTCGGACTCGTGTTCTCTACAAGAATGCTCTATGCACTGTCATCTGGCACAAGCCACAGCGCACAGTACGGTCTGGCAGCACTGCTGAAGGCTGCATGCGACGGAAACTACAATTTCCGCGACGACATAAAGGTTTACGGCGAGCGTGCTCATAAACTGAAGGAAATATTCCTGCGTCATGGATTCCACGTGGTTTACGATAAGGACCTCGACGAGCCTATTGCCGACGGATTCTACTTCACGATAGGCTACAAGGGTATGACCAGCGGTGAGCTGGCTCACGAACTGATGTACTACGGTGTCAGCGGAATATGTCTCGTAACGACAGGTTCTGAGCAGGAAGGACTGCGTGTATGCACATCGTTTATAGAAGACCACCAGTATTCGCAGCTTGATGAGCGCATGGCGATATTTGCCGAAAACCATCCACAATAGAAACCTATTAATATAATAAGGTATAATAATAAAAGCGATACTTATATTGAGTATCGCTTTTATTTGTTTCTCTTTCTCCTACAGTTTATTATAAAAACAGTCGGGACAGCAGTCCCTTCTTAGTCTTCTTCTTCCTGTTCGGGCTGAAACGCTGGTAGAGTTTCCATCCCAGAATGGCACCATCGACTATTCCCATGCTTTTGCTCATCAGTCCCTGAATACGGTTTGTAGGAGTCTTTACCTCTTGCTTGGCAAACAGTCCGTTCCACAATTGCGTTATCTCGCCATTGTCTTTCTGCAACATCTGTCGCAGTTCCTGCTTGCGCATCCTGATGTCGTCAAGCGAGTGATAGAGCATTGATGAATAGTTTTTCGTCATATTAAGATGATGTTTGGACAAAACAATAATTTACTTGTCTAACAAAATGCTTGCCAGCAACCGCACAAGCGGACGCTCAATGAGCCTCTTCCTGTTCATGACAACAATCAGAAAGATGACAATATAGAATGCGGCAACGATAAGGAAAGCAATGGCTGTTCCGGTATAGCTGGCAAGTGCAAATGCCAGCGAGATAGACAAATACAGCAAGACAGCCATCAGGGCAAGCGTACTTATGGCAATAATTGCAAAAATAGTTATCAGCCGAACAACTTTTTCTGCAACATCAAGCTTCACAAACTCAGTCTGCAAGCCAAGATAGTGCTTGAATTTCTCTATCAGTTGAGTTATCGATTCAACATTCTTATCGTTGGAAAACATCTCTGTAAACTATTGTTATATGTCTGATTACACAATAAATTGTAGGAAACAATCTCTATTTAGTCATAATCTTCAGCTGCATCCTGAATGTCGTCTACAAGGTCATCCATTTCCTTGCGGTTGAGTTTCAGGTTATGCTTCTTGCAGAAGTCAGAAACAGTTTCAGATATTTTACTACGAGTGTCAGCTCCCTTTTCCGGTGCCAACAACAATCCCAATGCAGTTCCGGCAATAGCTCCACCTAAGAAAGCGCCGATATAGCCTAATGTTTTCATAATTATAATGTTTTTATTAGTTAAGTAATGATATTTATTTGTCGTTTCGCAAATGTACGAAAACTTTTCAATACATCAAATTTTTCAGCCTCTTTTTTTCATAAATCAACGAGTTTTAAGGTATTTAACAATCTTTATGTAGGCAAATGTATTGTTATTCCAACATTTTATGTAATTTCGCCACGAATAGTGAAAATATACATTTATTATTATAAAAAAGCATATTAACATGAAGAAATCAATGATTCTTTGCACAGGTATGTGCATCGCTTTAGCCTTCACTGGCTGTAAGTCAAAAGAAAGTGCTTATCGTCAGGCTTATGAAAAGGCACAGGCGGCAGAAGCTGCGGCTGAGGCTGCGACAGCAGTCGAAAACCAGCCAGTAGTTACTCCATTGCAGGAAAGACCTATAACGGAAAACAAGGTTGTTGACAATATGGACAATGTGTCTGTAAGACAGGAAAACCTGACTGTCGTAAGCGGCAGTGGATTGCGCAGTTTCAGCGTAGTTGTAGGCTCATTCTCGGTAAAGGCAAATGCAGAAGGACTGCAGAAACTGCTTATCAATGCAGGCTACAACGCACAGATAGCATACAATTCTGACAGAAATATGTACCGCGTCATTGCTTCAACATTTGACAACAAGTATGATGCAGTGCAGAGCCGTGAGCAGCTGCGTGGCAAATATCCTGACGCATGGTTGCTCTTTAACCAGTAGAATACATAACACGCTTTTGCCCTTTTATGGCACGGTTAATGGCTATTGACTATGGGAAGAAGCGGACAGGAATAGCCGTAACCGACCCATTGCAGATAATTGCAGGCGGGTTGGCTACGGTTATGACGTCGAAACTGTTTGACTTCATTGCTGAATACATGAAGAGTGAAACAGTGGAATGCATCGTTGTGGGAGAACCGCGACAGCCAAACGGAATGCCAAGCGAAAACATGCAACGTGTGAAGGAGTTTGCAAACAGGTGGAAGAAATTATATCCGGAAATTCCACTCGTATTCTACGATGAAAGATTTACGTCTGTTTTGGCACACAAGGCAATGATAGACGGAGGTCTGAAAAAGAAAGCGCGCGCCGACAAGGCGCTGGTTGACGAAATCAGCGCAACTATCTTGCTGCAAGACTACATGAATTCGTCTAAGCGGAATTTAAGCAGATAATTAACAAAACAGAATAACAAATATCTTGTTCCCATAACTATAAATAGCGGAATAAGTAAATACGAAAAGTCTGAAAATGATATTACCTATATATATATATGGTCAGCCAGTATTAAGGAAGGTGGCACAAGACATCGACGAAAACTATCCTGAATTGCAAAAGCTTATTGAAGATATGTTCGAGACTCTCGATGCCTCAGGCGGTATAGGCTTGGCGGCACCTCAGATAGGCAAGGACATTCGCGTGTCAGTCATCGATTTGAACGTGCTGGCAGATGATCTGCCTGAGTATAAGGGCTTCCGCAAGGCTTTCATCAATCCGCATATCGTGGAATATGACGACACGGAAACCGACACAATGGAAGAAGGCTGCCTCTCGTTGCCTGGTCTTCACGAGAACGTTACGCGCCCTAAACGCATACACGTCAAGTGGTTAGATGCGGAAATGAATGCCCACGACGAGTGGATTGACGGTTATCTGGCGCGAGTAATGCAGCATGAGTTCGACCATCTTGACGGTCATGTGTTCATCGACCGCATATCGCCGATGCGCCGACAGCTGATAAAAAGCAAGGTGCGTGCTTTGCTGCAAGGACGATACAGATGCTCATACCGCACAAAAGCAGCACCGAAAAAATAAACAGATGCAATGATAAGAAAGCTCGTATCCTTTATATGTGCATTGCTACCGTTAACAATATATGCCCAGTTCAATGTAGAACATCTTGTTGCTAACGGTCGCAATGCTCTTTTTTTTGAAGACTATGTGCTTTCAATACAATACTTCAACCGAGTAATTACTTATAAGCCATTCCTTTACGAAGCGTGGTACTATCGCGGAATGGCAAAGTTTTATCTTGACGACTACAGCAGTGCAGAGAACGACTGCTCTGAGGCGATAAGGCGAAATCCATATATTGCAGACATCTATGAGCTTCGTGGACTGTGCCGCATCAGACAGGAGAAATTCCAGGAAGCCATAGGCGACTACGACAAGGCTATAGAATATAATCCCGACGGCAAGAATTATTGGTTCAACAGGGCATTGTGCCGCATCAGTCTGAAAGACTACGGACAGGCACATCAGGATCTCGATTCCATCGTAAGACGTTGGAATAATTTTGCGCGTGCTTATGCCGTTCAGGCAGAAGTCTATATGCAGGAGAAAGATACAACGTCGGCAATAGCATGGCTTGACAAGTCTTTGGAGTGCGATGCCTATGATGTAGACTCGTGGATGGCACGCGCACAGATAAGTATGGCGCGCCAACAGTGGGGCAGCGCAGAACAGCAGTTGTCAAAAGCAATACATCTGCGACCAAACATTCCCGCAAACTATGTCAACCGAGCCTTAGCGCGACTGAGGACAAACAACCTGCGCGGAGCAATGGCTGACTATGATGCGGCAATAGAATTCGACCCCGACAATTTCCTCGCACACTATAATCGTGGACTGTTGCGAATACAGGTGGGCGACGACAACAGGGCAATCGACGATTTCAACTATATCATAAAGAATGAGCCAGACAATCTCATGGCAATATATAACCGTGCCATGCTGTATCAGCGTACAGGGCAGTTGAGGATGGCAATAAGCGACTATTCCAAGATAATAAGGCAGTATCCTAATTTCTGGAACGGCCTGTACAACCGCTCGGAGTGTTATCGTAAGCTCGGCATGCACAGGCAGGCAGATGCTGACGTGGCACGCATAGTAAAGGCGCAGATGGACAAACATGTCGGCATACAGCCGCGCTGGAGCAAGGCTATGCTTGCCGAGACAAGGAAGAAAAGCGAGATAGATTTCTCAAAGTACAACCGTATTGTCATGCCTGACGAGCAGCAGATAAACCACGAATATGAGAGTTCATATCGCGGCAAGGTGCAAAACCGAATAGTAATGGATGACCCTATGCCAATGTTCCATGTGTCGTTGTTGCCGTACACCAATTCCGTTGCAAGTGAAGCAATATTCAACGAAGATGTGGAAATCATCAATGCTATGAACATTGCTACGCGCAAACTGAACGTAACGTGCAACCCTCAGGCACTGACGGCAAGCGAGTCGAAGCAGACACTCGACTATATAGACAGCCTTGCGTTTGCCATAAACAACTCGTTCCAACAAGATGAAACATTTGTCCTGCTTTTCTCTCGTGCAGTAAGCAATACCGTAGCGCAAGACCTGAATAACGCTATAATAGACCTTACTACCTGTCTCAATATCGACAGCCTGTCGATGCTTGTCTACTGGCAGCGTGCCGTGTGCTTCTTCATGCAGAGTCAGATAGACATGTCGCAGGGGGACAACAGCCGTTTCAAGATAAATCAGGCTCTCTACGACATCGAGCAGGCTATAAAGCTGTCGCCTGCGAACGCGCTGCTATACTACAATAAGGCAAACATCTTGTTCCAACAGCGCAGCTATACTGAAGCCATCAGTGAGTACGGCAGGGCTCTGTCGCTCAACTCCAATCTGGCTGAAGCATACTACAACAGAGGTCTGGCACACATGCGAATAACCCATCGCAACGAAGCCATTGCCGATTTGAGCAGGGCAGGCGAGTTGGGACTCTATTCGGCATACAGCGTGATGAAGCGAATAGGCATGTAGCGACAAGGTCCCATACCGTCTCCATACCTTATATATTAATGTTCGGCAAACGCACAGATACAAATATCGAAGTTGCAGCAGTACAAATTGTAAACATAAGTTTTGTTATTTCTGGGAAACTTTGTACCTTTGCAGACATTAATTTATAAAAACTAAGTTGTATATGGTTAAAATAACATTCCCAGACGGCACTGTTCGTGAGTATGAACAGGGCGTTACTGGTCTTCAAATCGCCGAGAGTATCTCGCCGGCTCTCGCCCGCAACGTTGTATCTTGCGGTGTAAATGGTGAGACAGTGGAGCTCAACCGTCCTATCAACGAGGACGCTACGATAGCTCTCTACAAGTTTGAGGATGAAGAAGGCAAGCATACTTTCTGGCACACGTCGGCTCACTTGCTGGCTGAGGCGCTGCAAGAACTCTATCCGGGCATACAGTTCGGATTCGGACCTGCCGTAGAAAACGGTTTCTTCTACGACGTTATGCCGAAGGAAGGCACTGTCATCAGCGAAGCCGACTTCCCGAAGATAGAAGCAAAGATGATGGAGTTGGCAAAGAAGGACGAGCCTGTCGTTCGTCGCGAGGTGTCGAAAGCCGATGCGCTGAAAGAGTTTGCCGACGACGGACAGACATACAAATGCGAACATATAGACTTAGACCTTGAGGACGGTACTATCTCTACCTATACGCAGGGTGCTTTCACTGACCTTTGCCGTGGTCCGCACCTCATGTCGACAGGACTGATAAAGGCTGTCAAGATAACCAATGCTGCCGGTGCATTCTGGCGTGGCGATGCTGAGCGCGAGCAGATGACGCGCATCTACGGCATATCGTTCCCGAAGAAGAAGATGCTCGACGAGTATCTCGTCATGCTCGAGGAAGCCAAGAAACGCGACCACCGCAAGATTGGCAAGGAGATGGAGCTCTTCATGTTCTCAGAGCGTGTGGGCAAGGGTCTGCCTATATGGCTGCCGAAGGGCACTGAACTGCGTCTGCGATTGCAGGACATGCTGCGCAAGATACAGAAGAATTTTGGCTATCAGGAAGTTATCACTCCGCATATAGGTGGCAAGAACCTGTATGTAACGAGCGGACACTACGCTCACTACAGCAAGGATGCTTTCCGACCGATAACCACTCCGGAAGAGGGCGAGGAGTATATGCTCAAGCCAATGAACTGCCCTCACCACTGCGAGGTGTTTGCCCACAAGCCACGTTCATACAAGGACCTGCCACTGCGCATTGCTGAGTTTGGAACGGTCTACAGGTATGAGAAGAGCGGAGAGCTGCACGGACTGACACGCGTACGCTCGTTCACTCAGGACGACGCCCACATCTTCTGCCGTCCAGACCAGGTGAAGGGTGAGTTCCTGAGGGTTATGGACATCATCCAGGCAGTGTTCTCTATCTTCAAGTTCGAGAACGTAGAGGCACAGATTTCGCTGCGCGATCCGAAAGACAAGGTTAAATATATCGGTTCAGACGAAGTGTGGGCAGAGAGCGAGCAGGCTATCATCGACGCATGCAAGGAGAAAGGTCTCGATGCTAAGGTAGAATACGGAGAGGCAGCCTTCTACGGTCCGAAGCTCGACTTCATGGTTAAGGACGCAATCGGCAGACGCTGGCAGCTCGGAACAATACAGGTAGACTACAACCTGCCGCAGCGTTTCCACCTCGAATATACAGCCGAAGACAACTCAAAGCAGACACCGGTCATGGTACACCGAGCACCGTTTGGCTCTATGGAACGCTTCACTGCGGTGCTCATAGAGCATACGGCAGGACACTTCCCACTTTGGCTCACGCCAGACCAGGTAGCCATTCTGCCTATCTCGGAGAAGTTTAACGACTACGCACGCAGCGTGGCAAAATATTTCGACCAGCAGGGCGTGCGTGCAAACGTAGACGACCGCAACGAAAAGATTGGCAGAAAGATTCGCGACAACGAGCTGAAACGCGTGCCTTACATGGTCATTGTCGGCGAGAAAGAGGCAGCCGAAGGACTCGTGTCCATGCGCAAGCAGGGTGGAGGAGAGCAGGCTACCATGACGAAGGAAGACTTTGCTAAGCGCATCAACGACGAAGTGGCTGAAATGCTGAAGGCAACGAGCATTACGCCTAACGAATAAAGACGCTGCAGCAACGCAATACAGGCAGACGAAAGGTCAGCCGCAGAAATTATCCCCGAAGGCAAATCATCGTCTTCGGGGATTTTTCATGCTTATTTTTGCTGATTTTCGACTCACAGCAAAAAGTGTGCCAAACTTACCAAGATTTTCTTTCTACCCCGAAAAATATGAAAAATTTTGACACGGGAAAACTCTCCAAATAGATGCGGAACAGCCTACGAAATTGCCAAAATATGCAAAATTCGTCATAAGATATGCGTGTTAAAAATGTCAAAGAGTATGTTTGAGGCAGGAAACTGCACGTTCTCGCACGATTACGGGTTGGCTGTCATATCGTTACAGATGGCTTGTAACAGTGTAACGGAGTATCTGTAAGAGGATTACAAGACGCTTGTAAAAATCCTGTAATCCATATTTGAAAGTCAAAGCGCTAACAGTCAGCAAATTAGTCGATAACTCAAAATACTCGCGTATTTGCCGAAAAATATTTCGGAACGACTTTCGCGGGCATTCTTGCGACAGTAAAAACAGTAAAATTGGTTAAATATTTAATACAAACCCGAATATTATGCACTAATAATGAAATAAAAACGAAAAAAACATCGAATAATTTTTGCCAATCAATTAATATTCGTAACTTTGCAGCCGCTTAATAAGTAACTATATAACAGGAAGTTCCAATATATAAATAAGCATCTGAAATAATTGATGAGAATTAAAAACGACAAACAGAATCAACAACAGTATCGCATAAACGAACAGATTCGTGCACGCGAAGTAAGAATAGTTGGCGACGGCTCAATGGTTGTCCCAATCCAGCAAGCCATAGACATGGCGCATGAACAGGGCGTAGACCTTGTAGAGATTTCGCCTAATGCGCAGCCGCCTGTATGTCGACTCATCGACTATAGCAAGTTCCTTTACCAGCAGAAGAAGCGCGCAAAGGAAATGAAAGCCAAGCAAGTGAAAGTGGAAGTGAAGGAAATACGATTCGGACCACAGACAGGCGAGAACGACTACAACTTCAAGCTGAAGCATGCAAAGGAATTTCTCGAGGAAGGCAACAAGGTGCGCGCCTTCGTGTTCTTTCGCGGACGAAGCATATTGTTCAAGGAGCAGGGCGAAGTACTGCTGCTGCGTTTTGCCAACGACCTTGAGGAATACGGCAAAGTGGAGCAACTTCCGCAGCTGGAAGGAAAGAAAATGGCAATATTCATAGCCCCGAAAAAAGCCGGCGTGGCAAAGAAAAGCCAGCAGAAAATGGACCGCGAACGCAGGGAAGCAGAGGCTAAGGAAGCCATGAAAGGCAATACGGCAAAAGCCGAAACAGCAGGCTCTGACGACGAAATGCCGTCGAACGGAGGACTGTTTGCCAACGCAAAAATCAGCGACGAAGCACTAAAGAAGCTGACAAGCGAGGAATAGGAAACCGCAAATAGCATAGATAAACAAGGTGCGTAACGCCGGGTATATGCGTTGCCGCCGCTAATAATAATTTAAAAAACAAAAAACAATGCCAAAACAAAAAACAAATTCTGGTGCAAAGAAGAGATTTCGTTTCACCGGTACAGGAAAGATTAAGCGTAAGCATGCTTTTCACAGTCACATCTTGACTAAGAAAACAAAGAAGCAAAAGCGTAACTTGTGTCACACAACTATCGTTGACCCAACAAATGTAAAGCAAGTTCGCGACTTGCTCAATCTACGTTAAACTTAAGTCAAACAATTAAACAAGAAAAGAACTATGCCAAGATCAGTCAATCATGTTGCTTCAAGAGCAAAGAGAAAGAGAATATTGAAGCTTACCAGAGGTTACTTTGGAGCTCGTAAAAATGTATGGACAGTCGCTAAAAACACTTGGGAGAAAGGTTTGACTTATGCTTACCGCGACCGCCGCAACAAGAAACGTACATTCCGCGCATTGTGGATACAGCGTATCAACGCTGCCGCTCGCCTCGAAGGCATGAGCTATTCACAGTTGATGGGAGCATTGCACAAGGCAGGTATCGAAATCAACCGTAAGGTTCTCGCTGACCTCGCAATGAACAACCCACAGGCTTTCAAAGCCATCGTTGACCGCGTGAAGTAAGCAGATACAGCGCAATTACAACAAACATATAATCCTCATCGTTAGAAATAATGATGAGGATTGTTGTTTTCTGATGCCTTCCGGTTTACCGGCTAATGTCGGCAGCAGAAAGAGTAGTCTCATACAAGACCTGCTGCGGATTGCTGCCGGAATGATAGGTAAGCTTGAAATTCATGCCGGCTTCGACATACATCTTTATGCTTGCTGACGACTTGAACTCCCCAACCAGAGCCTCGCGCAACGCCGCCTCATTGTTTCTTATGGCATCGGCATTGTCGGCGTCGTTGAACAGAGTGCGATAGTAGTGTATCGTATGCGTAGACTCTTCATAGACAAGGCTGTCAATACGCGTGTTGTTGACAATGGGCGTGGGGCAGTTCTTGCGCGTAAACTCCTTTGCCTCGCGTGCCGCTCTCTCGTCGACACTCTCCTGGCAGGCAGCAAGGGCAACCACCGAGATTGCCATAATTGCCATGATTGATTTTATTTTCATATACATCAATTCCTGAATTATTCCATTGCAAAAATACTAAAAAAACAACTAATATTGCCATTGAGTTATAAAAGTACACTTAAAAAAGTGTTAAAACAATATCGTGAAGTATAAGTATTTACAATTATGTATATATTTTTTTGTAATTTTGCAGAAAATATGTAGTTTTAGACGATGAATAACATAAGAAACTTCTGCATAATAGCACATATAGATCATGGCAAGTCTACCATTGCCGACCGCCTTCTGGAATATACAAACACTATCCAGATTACAGAAGGACAGATGCTCGACGACATGGATCTGGAGCGCGAGCGTGGCATAACAATCAAGAGCCACGCCATACAGATGGAGTATAAATACAACAACGAAAAGTATATACTCAATCTGATAGATACTCCGGGACATGTGGATTTTTCTTATGAAGTGTCGCGAAGCATTGCAGCCTGCGAAGGAGCAATACTCGTTGTAGATGCCACTCAGGGGGTACAGGCACAGACAATATCTAATCTCTACATGGCGATAGACCAAAACCTTGAGATTATACCAGTCATAAACAAAATCGACATGCCAAGCGCAATGCCCGACGAAGTGGAAGACGAAATAATAGACCTGATAGGCTGTGAACGCAGCGACATACTGCGTGCATCGGGAAAGACAGGCGAGGGAATACCGGAAATACTCGAAGCCGTAGTAAAGCGCATACCGTGTCCGGTTGGCGACCCAAAAGCACCGTTGCAAGCACTGATATTTGACTCCGTGTTCAATTCTTTTAGAGGAATCATTGCCTATTTCAAGATAGAGAACGGATGCATCAGAAAGGGCGACAAAGTAAAGTTCTTCAACACAGGCATGGAATATGACGCTGACGAAGTTGGCGTGCTGAAAATGGACATGCTGCCCAGAAACGAACTGTCAACGGGCGAAGTTGGATACATCATAAGTGGCATAAAAGACGCTAAGGAGGTTAAGGTAGGCGACACGATAACACACATTTCAAGACCGTGCGACAATGCTATTGCAGGATTTGAAGAAGTGAAGCCGATGGTCTTTGCAGGTGTCTACCCAATAGACCCTAATGACTACGAAAACCTGCGTGCATCACTCGAGAAACTGCAGCTTAACGATGCCTCACTGACATTCATGCCAGAGTCGTCGGTAGCACTTGGGTTTGGTTTCCGATGCGGATTCTTGGGGCTGCTGCACATGGAAATTGTGCAGGAAAGACTCGACAGGGAATTCAACATGGATGTGATAACGACCGTTCCAAACGTATCGTACATGGTTTATGACAAGCAGGGAGGCGAGAAGGAAGTGCACAACCCGTCAGGGCTGCCAGACCAGACTATGATAGACCATATAGAGGAACCATACATCAAGGCATCTATCATCACATCTACAAACTTTATAGGTCCGATTATGAAACTGTGCCTCGACAAGCGCGGGGAACTGATAAACCAAGAATATGTTAGCGGCAATCGAGTTGAACTTCATTTCTATCTGCCACTCGGAGAGATAGTTATCGACTTCTACGATAAACTGAAAAGCATATCAAAGGGATATGCATCGTTCGACTACCACATCAGTGGCTACCGTCCGTCGCGGCTTGCCAAGCTCGATATACTGCTCAACGGAGAACCCGTAGATGCACTGTCAACGCTTACACATCAGGATAATGCCGTAGGTTTCGGTCGCCGTATGTGTGAAAAACTGAAGGAGTTGATTCCGCGTCAGCAGTTCGACATAGCCATACAGGCAGCTATAGGTGCAAAGATTATCGCACGCGAAACGATAAAATGTGTAAGAAAAGACGTAACGGCAAAATGCTATGGCGGCGACGTAAGCCGAAAGCGAAAGCTGCTTGAAAAACAGAAGAAAGGAAAGAAGAGAATGAAGCAGATTGGCAATGTTGAAGTGCCGCAAAAAGCTTTCCTTGCTGTGCTGAAACTAGACTAAGACCATATAAAACACAAACACAAAAACTTATGATAAAAGATGGACAAATAACAAAGAGAGACATTGCGCGCGAATTGGCACGCAAGTATGTACGGCTGACTTCTGAAGAATTAGATATTCTCGAAGAACTGATGGAACAGCGTAAATATGCTAAGGGAGAACTGATACTGAAAGAAGGAGAAGTGTGTGAACACATATACCACATTCACAAGGGATTGGTGCGACAGTACTATTACAAGAACGGACGCGAGCTGACGGAGCACCTTGCAGTAGACAACAGTATTGTAATGTGCATTGAAAGCTTGTTTGGTGAAGAGCCAACGTATTTGCAGATGCAGGCACTTGAGCCTACGATTGTTTTCCTGTTGCCTAAAAAACGACTCGAAGAGGCATCCGTGAAAAATGTTAACATACACATCCTTTATAGAAAGATACTCGAAGAGTCGCTGATAATATCACAGGTGAAAGCCGACATGTTGCGCTTCGAGACAGCACAGGACAAGTATCTGAAGTTCTGCAACTTGCATCCGCAGGTGGTACTGCGCTCTCCTCTGATTTACGTTGCCAACTATCTGCAGATGACACCCGAAACATTGAGTCGTGTCAGGGCTGCAGCACTGCACAGCGAAAAGTAATCTGTAAGATTGCATAGCCTTTCGTGTCGTATGTCTTGAAGTAATGATTCTTGCGCAAGTATCATTCTATTACGGCACTAACAAGTACAAGCAGATTTGCTTGACAGTTTGCTACCGTGCAGAATTTCATACTAAAAAAACGACTAAAGGCATGCTTCTGGCGTTATTAGAGTATACTTCTTGCCTTCAGATTGGTACATCTGACGTGCATAAACATATTGAAGTCAAAGTTGATGATATGATGTGCAAGATTACGTTCACATTCATTGCGACAGTCTTCAAATTCCTTTCTTTTGTGTCAGACTATTATATAATAAGACGCAGAACTGCTGCTGCGAAAAACTAATCCACAGTTTGGGGAATATAAATATAATATGTATATACCTTATTAATATATTATCAGCTTTGTATTGCTTTCATAGACAGACCAATTCTATTGCGTACCAAGTCTACTTCTACAACCCTTACCTTGACGTGTTGATGTAGTTTTACGATCTCATTCGGGTCTTTCACGTATTTGTCGGACATTTGTGATATATGTACAAGTCCGTCCTGATGTACGCCAATATCGACAAACGCGCCGAAGTTGGTTATGTTTGTAACGATACCAGGCAATATCATTCCCTCTGCAACATCGTCGATGGTCGTTACATTCGGATCGAACTCAAACTCCTCCAGTTGTTCGCGTGGGTCAAGACCAGGCTTTTCGAGCTCGTTCATAATGTCGGTAAGAGTAGGAATACCAATCTTGTCGGTTACATATTGGTTTATGTCTATTTGCTTCTGCAAATCCTTATTCTTTATCAGTTCACCAACGGTGCAGTGCTTGTCGTGTGCCATTTTCTCAACGATACGATAGCTCTCAGGGTGTACGGCACTGTTGTCGAGTGGATTTTTAGCTTGTGGTATGCGCAAGAATCCTGCACATTGCTCAAATGCCGCCGGACCAAGACGTGGCACTTTCTTCAGTTGTGAGCGTGAAGTGAATGTTCCGTGCTCGCGTCGATACTCAACAATGTTCTTAGCCAATATTGGTCCCAGTCCGCTGATATATGTCAGCAGGTGTTGCGATGCGGTATTAAGGTTGACGCCAACGGCATTCACACAGCTTTCCACAGTCTGGTCAAGGCTTTGCTTGAGCTTATTCTGGTCAACGTCGTGCTGATACTGTCCGACCCCAATGCTCTTAGGGTCTATCTTCACTAACTCTGCCAATGGGTCTATCAGCCGTCGTGCAATGCTTACTGCACCACGCACGGTAACGTCTTCGTCTGGGAACTCTTCGCGTGCAATTTTCGATGCAGAGTATATTGATGCACCGTCTTCACTGACAGTAAATACCTGTATTTTCTTGTCCAAGTCAAATTCCTTTACAAATTCCACCGTTTCCCTATTTGCCGTACCGTTACCTATTGCTATTGCTTCTATGGCATATTGCTTTATCATCTGCTCGGTATGTACTTTAGCCTGCATACGTCTGTTGACTGGCGGATGTGGAAATATGGCTTCGTTGTATAGCAGGTTTCCCTGTTCGTCGAGGCATACTACCTTGCAACCGGTACGAAATCCCGGATCGATGCCCATCACTCGTTTCTGTCCGAGTGGTGCGGCAAGCAGCAGTTGGCGCAAGTTTTCTGCAAACACTTTTATTGCTTCTTCGTCAGCTTTCAGTTTGCTGAGTGTCGCAAACTCATTTTCTATCGATGGTTTCAGCAGTCGCTTATATGCATCTTCGGCAGCTTCGTTGATGATTCTTCCGCATGGGCTTGTTCCCCTCACGTGCAGTCGCTGCAGTCTGCCGATGCATTCGTCTTCATATTCTATGTCGATGCTTATTCTCAGATATCCTTCTTTTTCGCCTCTGCGCATGGCAAGCAACCTGTGAGATGAGCATTTCTTCAGTGGTTCCTTGAAGTCGAAATAATCTGAATACTTTGCTGCTTCATCGTTGTTAGCCTTTGCCTTTATGACTTTCGACCTGATGATAGCCTCGCGCTCGAAGGTGTTTCGCAGTTGTATTCGCGACCTTTCGTCTTCATTTATCGTTTCCGCAATGATGTCTTTTGCTCCCGTGATAGCATCTTCAGCTGTTGGTACGTCTTTGCTAACAAATTTCTTTGCAATTTCTTTAGGCTTCAGTTCCTGCTGAAGCATAATGATTTGTGCCAGAGGTTCAAGTCCGCGTTCGCGTGCCACTTGTGCCTTTGTCCTGCGTTTAGGTTTGTATGGCAGGTAAATGTCTTCAAGTATGGCATTGTCCCAACACTCATCTATACGGCTTTTCAGTTCATCTGTAAGTTTGCCCTGCTCCTCTATGGTCTTAAGTATCGTTTCCTTGCGTTTTGAAACGGTCTTATAGTTATCGTTGAGTTGGCTAATTTGAGCAATCTGCACCTCGTTAAGTCCGCCTGTGCGCTCCTTACGATAGCGTGAAATAAACGGTATGGTGCATCCCTGTTCTAAGAGTTCAAGTGTGTTGTCTACACCTCTTTCCGGCAACTGCAAGTCTTTTGCTATTAGTTGAGTGTAAGCATTCATCGTGAAAATGATTATAATTAACGTGCGAAATTACTCAAAATCCGTCAAATGAACAAGAAAACCCAACTATTTTTTTTGTTACTGATGTTAAATAATGATGTTTTTGTTTCATATATTTTATATAATTTATATCTTTGCAAAATATATTTGGAAAACTGATAATAACATAATTTATTCCTGACGTGACGAGATGATATCTGTAGAAGGATTAGCTGTTGAGTTTAGTGCTAAACCATTGTTTAGCAATGCTTCGTTTGTCATCAATAGTCGAGACCGTATTGCCCTTGTCGGCAAGAACGGTGCTGGCAAGTCAACATTGCTGAAACTTCTGTGCGGAATGCAGAAACCGTCGCGTGGGAATATCTCTTTCCCCAACGATATAACCGTAGGCTATCTGCCACAGGTAATGAACTTGCAGGACGATACCACTGTCAGGCAGGAAACCAGAAAGGCATTCGAGAGTCATATCTTGCTGAAGCAACAGCTCGTGGCTATGGAAAAGCAAATGAGCGAGCGCACTGACTATGAGAGTGCAGACTACATGCAACTGGTGGAGGACTACACTCAGCAGCATGAGCACTACCTTATGCTTGGTGGCGACAACTACGAAGCTGACATTGAGCGCACGCTTATCGGTCTTGGATTTCTGCGTACCGACCTCGAACGACCAACTTCTGAGTTCTCTGGTGGATGGCGAATGCGAATAGAGTTGGCAAAAATCCTCTTGCAACGCCCCGATGTTCTTCTGCTCGACGAGCCGACAAACCATCTCGACATTGAGAGTATACAGTGGTTTGAGCAGTTTCTTTCGCAAAGCGGAAGCACCATCGTACTGGTCAGCCACGACAGGGCTTTCATAAACAACGTAACCAATCGTACACTGGAAATAACATGTGGCAGGATTGTCGACTACAAAGTGAAGTACGACGAGTATGTCAAGTTGCGCGAGGAACGTCGAGAACAGCAGTTGCGAGCCTACGAAAACCAGCAGAAAGAGATAGCCGACATAAAAGACTTCATAGAGCGGTTCAGGTATAAGCCTACGAAAGCAGTGCAGGTGCAGAGCCGCATAAAGCAACTGGAGAAGATAGTCCCGATAGAGATTGACGATGTCGACCGCTCAGCCATGCGCCTGAAGTTTCCGCCGTGTCTGCGTTGCGGCGACTATCCCATAATTTGCAAGGATGTAGAGAAAAGCTATGGCGACAATCTTGTGTTCTCTGATGTTAACCTGACGATAAAGAGGGGCGAGAAAGTGGCATTTGTAGGCAAGAACGGCGAAGGAAAGTCAACGCTCGTGAAGTGTATAATGAACGAGATAGACTACAACGGCGAGCTGAAGATAGGACACAACGTGCAGATAGGATACTTTGCCCAGAACCAGGCGCAGCTGCTCGACGAGAGACTGACAGTCTTCGACACAATAGACCAAGTGGCAAAGGGCGACATCCGAATGCGAATAAACGACATTCTCGGAGCATTCTTGTTTGGCGGTGAGGCTTCGGAAAAGCGTGTGAAAGTGCTTAGCGGAGGCGAACGGAGCCGACTCGCTATGATACGCCTGCTGCTTGAGCCGGTCAACCTGCTTATACTCGACGAGCCGACAAACCATCTCGACATGGCGTCGAAAGACATACTGAAAGAAGCCATACTTGCCTTCGACGGTACGGCAATCATCGTGAGCCACGACCGCGAGTTCCTCGACGGTTTGGTGTCGAAGGTATATGAGTTTGGCGGCGGAAAGGTGCGCGAGCATCTCGGCGGAATATACGATTTCCTGCAACATCACCAGATTGAGTCGCTTGCCGAACTCGGCTCTGCCGACAGACAGGCAAAGACGGCTGTGCTGTCGGGACAGCATAGACAGCAGAACGACAATAAGGAGAAGGACAAGGAGAATGCTGCCGAAAGCAAGATGAGCTACGAGGAGCATAAGGAAATGCAGCGCCGCCGGAGCCGACTGGAAAAAGCCATACAGCAGACCGAACGCCAGATAGAGGAAAGTGAGCAGAGACTGTCGGAACTCGATGCCTTGCTGATGGATGCAGAGAATGCTGCTAACATGGCGCTTGTCAACGAATATACCGAAGTAAAGGCAAAGGTCGACAGGCTCTTGGCTGACTGGGAGCGGAAGAGCGAGGAGTTGGAATCAATCAATTAATACCATAAATAATTAACAAGACAATGAAAAAACTTTTAACAATCATGGCTATTGCCTCAATCTCTGTTGCCGGAATGGCACAGACTAGTCTGAAGTCGGGCATCAATCCTGCCGACTTAGACAAGACAGTACAGCCCGGAGAAAGTTTCTACGACTATGCTTGTGGTGGTTGGATGAAAGCAAATCCGCTGCCGGATGCATACTCTCGCTACGGAAGTTTCGACCGTCTGGCTGAAGACAACAACAAGCGCATCCACGACATACTGTCGGAACTGGAGAAGGGCAGCTATATTCGTGGCTCGATAGAGCAGAAACTGAGCGACTACTATAAGCTCGCTATGGATTCCGACCGCCTCAACCGCGAGGGCGTGGAGCCTGTAATGCCTCTCATTCGCGAGGCTGAGGCTGCGAAAACCGTTGCCGACCTCGAGAACATGAAGCTGAAGTATGCAGAATACGGACTGTCGAACTTCATGGGAATGGGTTTCGGTGCTGACGAGAAGAATGCAAAGATGAACATCCTGAACGTCTATCAGGGTGGTCTGACACTGGGTCAGAAGGAATACTACCTTGACAACGACGAGGCTACAACTGCCATTCGCGAAGCATATAAGAAACACATTGTCAGGATGTTCCGTTTCTTCGGCTTCGACGAGCAGCAGGCTACAGCCAAGATGGAGGGCGTGATGCGCATAGAGACGGCGCTGGCTAAGGTGTCGAAAAGCCGCACAGAACTGCGCGACGTAGAGGCTAACTACAACAAGATGACCCTGAAAGAGTTTGAGAAACGCTATCCTAACGTGCAGATAACAAAGCATCTGAACGCTGAGGGTATCGACACAAAGTATTTCCAGGAACTTGTTGTCGGACAGCCGTCGTTCGTTGCGGGTGCAAACAAGATTATCGGCGAACTCAATGCCGACGACTACCGTGCATACATAGAGTGGGACATCATCCTCAGCTCGGCAAGCTATCTGAGCGAATACATCAGTCAGGCAAACTTCGACTTCTTCGGAAAGACACTCTCAGGACGCAAGGTTGACTACCCACGATGGAAGCGCGCTACAAACCAGGTGGAGGCGCAGATGGGACAGGCTCTCGGCAAAATGTATGTTGAGCGCTACTTCCCTGCATCTTCAAAGGAGCGTATGGAGACTCTCGTGAAGAACCTCCAGAAGGCTCTGGCACAGCGCATCGAGGCTCAGACATGGATGAGCAAGAAGACTAAGAAGGCGGCTCTCGAAAAACTAAACGCTTTCTACGTTAAGATTGGTTATCCAGAGAAGTGGGAAGACATAAGCCAGCTGACTGTAGACCCAGAGAAGTCGTACTATCAGAACGTGCTGGAGTGCCGTCGTTTCTGGAACAAGCATCAGATAGAGAAGACTGCCGGAAAGCCGGTAGACCCAGACGAGTGGTTTATGACTCCGCAGACTGTTAACGCTTATTACAACCCGACGACAAACGAAATATGCTTCCCTGCCGGAATCTTGCAGGTTCCTTTCTTCGACCCGACAGCCGACGATGCGTTCAACTATGGCGCTATTGGTGTTGTCATCGGACACGAAATGACTCACGGATTCGACGATCAGGGACGCCACTACGACAAGACCGGAAACATGGTAGACTGGTGGACAAAGAGTGACGGTACTAACTTCGTAAACCGCACAGGCAAGTATGCTGATTTCTTCTCAAAGATTAAGGTGCTGCCAGACCTCAATGCAAACGGAAACCTTACTCTCGGCGAAAACCTTGCAGACCACGGCGGCTTGCAGGTGGCTTACTATGCTTTCAAGATGGCTACCGAAAAGAATCCTCTGAAGGTAATCGACGGCTTCACGCCGGAGCAGCGTTTCTTCCTCGCATACGCAGGTGTGTGGGCAGGAAACATAACGGAGGCTGAAATACGCAACCGCACCAAGAGCGACCCTCACAGCTTGGGACGCTGGCGCGTGGACGGAGCGCTGCCACACATCGACATGTGGTATGATGCCTTCAACATCAAGCCGACGGACAAGCTCTTCATACCGAAAGAGCAGCGACTGTCGCTCTGGTAATAATACCTATTATAATTAATATACAGCCGACGGACTTGTCTGCATCCATGCACGACAGCCCGTCGGCTTTTCTTTTGCCCGCAGGCACATGCGGCTCAGTAGTCGTGAAGTTCATTGCAGTACGACAGTGCCTTTTGATGCAGAATTTCCGCTCACAGCAAAAAGTGTGCCAAACTCGCCAGACTTTTCTTTCGGAGCGAAAAAGTATGAAAAATTTTGACAGGGAAAAACTTGCAAAATAGAAGCGGAACAGGCGCTGAAAGTGTGAAAATATGCAAAAATCCGTGCCGGCGATAATTGTTAAAATTGTCAAAGAGTATCTTTGAGCCCACTATTTAGCCTATTTTGCCATGTAATACATAATGTCCGGCACCCCCAAACACTATGTCTGACCTCCTCAAACAGTGTGTTTGACAATGTCAAACATACTCTTTGACAATTTTAACATATACAATTCGTGTGTATAAATGCCATATTTAGCGATAACAAACAGAATTCCAGGTGATTACGGATACATGCGAAATTTGGGCGTATTTTGCCCCTCAGATTTCCGAAACGGCTTTCGAGGGCATTCTCGCGACAGTAAACGGGCGAAAATTGATTAGCAACATTTTCGGCAAGAAAATAGAAAAACTGCGCAAAAAATATGACGTAAAAAAGGAAAACAGACATCTTTATGTTACATTTATATCAAAATATTTAGACTAATGACGATATTTCTTATAAAAAAATAATGATTGTAACACATTTTTTGTACCTTTGCAGCCTAAACCATAATAGTAGTTATACTACACATATTTATAATGGGAGTTTTACAAGATAGATTTAAAAGTTACCGTCGCCCACAGCGCTACATGGCTGAAGGTGTGTATCCTTATTTCAGAGAGATAACAGGCAAGCAGGGAACAGTAGTTGAAATGGAAGGACACCGCGTCCTGATGTTTGGCTCAAACGCCTATACAGGACTGACAGGCGACGAACGCATCATAAAGGCAGCAAAAGATGCACTCGACAAATACGGCTCGGGATGCGCAGGAAGCCGACTGCTGAACGGCACACTCGACATTCATGTACAGTTGGAAAAGGAACTTGCAGAATATGTACGCAAGGATGAAGCAATGTGCTTCTCAACCGGATTCTTCGTAAACTCAGGAGTAATACCGGTGATATGCACAAGAGAAGACTACATCATCTGCGACGAACGCGACCACGCCAGCATAGTAGACGGCAGACGACTGTCATTCGCCAAGCAGCTGAAATATCGCCACAACGATATGGAAGACCTGGAGAAAATACTGCAGAAGTGCGATCCGGAACCAATGAAACTCATCGTTGTAGACGGCGTATTCTCTATGGAAGGCGACCTCTGCAACCTGCCAGAAATCATAAGACTGAAGAAAAAATACAAGAACGTGGCTGTCATGGTCGACGAAGCACACGGCATAGGAGTCTTCGGAAGCGAGGGCAGGGGAGTGTGCGACCACTTCGGACTGCTCGACGACGTAGACATCATAATGGGAACGTTCAGCAAGAGCCTCGCCAGCATAGGCGGATTCGTGGCAGCAGACTTCGACACGATAAACTACATGCGCAACGCTGTACGAACATACATCTTCAGCGCATCTAACACACCGGCAGCAACGGCAGCAGCACGCGAAGCACTCCACATCATAAGGAAAGAGCCGGAAAGAATGGAGAAACTGTGGGACGTAACACGATACGCACTCGAAAGATTCCGCGAAGAAGGATTTGAGATAGGCGACACCGAAAGCCCAATCATACCACTCTATGTCAGAGACGTAGACAAGACATTCTACGTAACAAAGCTGGCATTCGACAACGGCGTATTCATCAACCCTGTGATACCGCCCGCATGCGCACCACAAGACACACTCGTAAGGTTCGCACTGATGGCAACACACACCAAAGAACAGGTGGAAGAAGGTATACAAGTCCTGAAAAAAGTATTCAAAGAACTGAATATTTTAAAATAAATAGGCAAAATATTTGCACGGTAAGAAAAAAAGATATACCTTTGCACCCGCAAAACAAAAATTTTGCAACGGGGTGTAGCGCAGTCCGGTAGCGCGCCTGGTTTGGGACCAGGTGGTCGCAGGTTCGAATCCTGTCGCCCCGACGCAACAACGAAGAAGCACAATACTGTGCTTCTTCGTTGTTTTTATACCCCGAAAGACAGCCCCCTGAAGCTGGAGGAAAGCTGCAAAACAATCTTTTTCACATTATTTATATGCTAAGATACGATGTTTCGATATTTTTTTGTACTTTTGCATAGATAAATTGGAAATTGCATCATTATGGACTCTTCCGTATGGGAAAGTCGAAGAAACAACAGACAACAATGAAAAGAATTTTTACAATAATAGCAATACTGTTTTGCGCAATGACAATCAGCGCACAAGGCGAGATATATCAGTGTGAAGACACCTGCCGGCATATTCACGGCATCGACATGAGCCACTATCAGGGCGACATCTTCTGGGAGGCTCTGGGACAGAACGGAAAGATAGCATACGTCTACCTTAAGGCAACGGAAGGCGGCGACCGCATAGACCACAGGTATGAGCACAACATTAAGATGGCACAGGACAACAACATCCGTGTGGGCTCCTATCACTTCTACCGTGCACTGACTCCGCAGGCGGAACAGCTGAGAAACTTCCGCGCGCAGTGCAGACCGAAAGACCAAGACCTTATTCCTATGATTGACATAGAGGTCAAACCGTCGGGAATGTCGACAGAGGATTTCTGCGACTCACTGATGGTTTTCATCCATTTGGTTGAGCGCGCATACCATCAGAAACCACTGCTGTACACTTACACAAACTTCTACAACAAGTATCTTCAGGGACTGATTGACGATTATCCGCTGATGATAGCGCAGTATTCTGCCACTGAGCCGCGACTGAACGACGGAAAGGAATACATCATGTGGCAATATACGGCAAAGGGAAAGATAAACGGTGTGAACACATACGTAGACAAAAGCCGTTTCATGGGGCGACACACCATGCGCGAGATACGCTTCCGGCACAAGTAGCGGCAGGCAAACAGCAATGTGGAAAGACTGATTTTAGCGTTAACAGATAAGCAAAGAACAATAATATATACATAGAAAACAATGGCAGTTATAAGTTGTCCGGAATGCGGACATCAAGTTAGCGACAAAGCACCGACATGTCCGAATTGCGGAGTGGAAATAGTTGGAAAGGTAACACAGTGCAGACACTGCGGCAAGGCAGTGCTTGTGGAAGACAGCGTGTGCCGCCATTGCGGTAAAGCGATAAGCGGAAACAAACCCGATGCACAGGCAAATGTAAGACAAACGCTGCAAAACAAACCGCAAAGGAGAAAGAAACAGGAATCCAACAGCCTGAAACCATACGTCATTATAGTCATTCTGACGCTTCTGATATCACTCTTCGGACTCTATTACTATAAGTCAAACAAGGAAAAAAGGGAAGAAACGGCATACGAAATGGCTATGAGGAGTACCGACCCGACACTGCTGCAAAACTTCCTGAACAACTTTGCCGATGCATCTAAGGAGCACATTGACTCAATAAAAGCACGTCTCGACTACCTTAACATGATAGATGACGAATGGGAAAATGTAAGGGCTATGAAGTCGAAGACTGCCCTGCAAGACTATCTTGCAAAGTATCCGGGCACCAATCACAAGGGCGAAATAGAAAATATGCTTGACTCTATGGACTGGGAACAGGCTGTAAAGTCGAACAACAACGATATGTATCAGCAATACATTAACGAACATCCTTACGGCAAGCATGCCGACGATGCACGCGACAAGATAAGCGAACTGAAAGCCAAGACCGTTCAGCCGGAAGAACGACAGATGATAGTACAACTGATGAGAAAGTTCTTCATCAGCGTCAACAAGCACGACGAGAATGGTCTGCTGTCTACGCTGAGCCCGCAGATGACGTCGTTCATAGGTCTGAGCAACCCTACGGAGATGGACGTGAAGCGCTGGATGGACAAGTTGTACAGTAAGGAAGGCGTAAGCGAAATTATTTGGCGACTGAACAATGACTATATCATAAACAAGCGAGAGGTTGGCGACGATGCTTACGAATACACTGCCAAGTTCTCCGCGTCGGAAGATATAAAGTACACCGACAATGCAAAGTCAGTTACGGAGCATTATCATATCACTGCCAACATAACGCCAGACGGCGAGTTGTCGGCAATGTCGATAAACAAGATAATAAATTCTAACGAATAAAATAACCAAAAAATACTGACAGAAATGAAAGCAACCGAACAGACAATCATGCAGATTGAGCGCGCAATAAGAAAGATTGTGCAGAAGTTTCCGGCATCTGAAGACCCCGAACTGCTTACCGATATCCATATCAGGGTCATTCAGGAAAGCGGCGAACTGCTTGCCTTCGACGACGACGAGGAAGAGATTACGCGTTGCGTAGTTGAAGAATGGATTGACAATAAGGACGATGATTTCTATCCTTTCGTAGCCAATACGCTCAGAGACGTGCTGAAAAATCTACACGCTGACATCGACGGGATGGGCATTATGAAGCCCTACAGCTTCGTACTCGAAGACGATGAGAAGGAAAACATCGCCGAACTGTATTTAGCCGACGATGATACTATAATAATAGGTGGCGACATTATGCCTGACCTCGATAGTGAACTCGACCGGTTTTTCGATGATTTGATGGAGGAATAAGCCTGCCTTATGCATTCTTTCTGATGCTGTCGAACAGTCCGGCACATCCGTTCTCTATCAAGTCGAGAGCCAGTTCAAAGTCTCTGTCTCCGCCATAATATGGGTCGGGAACACTCTGCATCTGTATGTCGTTGCTGAAATAGTCGCACATGCGCAGCACTTTCTGTCTTTCATTCTCTGTCCTTGCCCTCGATGAGACATTCTTGTAGTTGTCATCATCCATAACTATGATATACCTAAAATCCGCAGATAATTTTTCGATTGTCTGATTTAGCCCTTGCTTGTGACGATTCTGTCTGACTCTAGGCTTAGAAACGCTTGACATGACTTGTATGCAGACACCTTCCCCTTACCCCGTAAGGTCGAGAGGCTTTGACCTAAGCATCAAC
>Ga0256406_1000893_pt1 | contig 50934 bp, 30 predicted proteins | sample RumenRJG_03DNA_FD_185986 | JGI IMG/M metagenome (GOLD analysis project Ga0256406, IMG submission 185986) | Bovine rumen microbial communities from Lethbridge, Alberta, Canada - RJG_03 | ecosystem: Host-associated > Mammals > Digestive system > Stomach > Rumen | place: Canada: Alberta | collected...
TATGCGAAAAAACACGTCTCGCGTCGCATAAAAAAAATATTTTTTTTGAACATATTAAAAGCAAAAGCGGGCTCTCATCCCACGGTTAAAACCGTGGGCTTTCTCGCCCGTTAAAATCTTTTGTAAATATGACTATGAACATGAATATCCACGTCAAACACTCTCTGCACCTCTCTTTCTTCTTCGTGCATTGTGCTTCGTTTTTAATATGCAAAACGAAACATAAAAAACGGCGAAAAAACGCCGTTTTTGCATGTGTTTGTGTTAGTTTTGGTAGATGCTGTCGTATGGAATGATTCCTTCCGCATCCGTTGTCTTTCCATCGACCTCCTGAAGGGCGATGGTTTCAGGCTCCGCGTCTGTCTGCACATCTGTCTCTGGCTGCGCAGATGCATCATATGAGCCGCTGGCCTCTTCCGTTTCGCTGTCGAAGTACGATGCTGGCTTTGCCGTCTCGAATCCACTCTCGATATTTGCGGAAGACGCAAGAATGTATCCAGTCTCTCCTGACGGGGCCTTCACTTCGTGCCAAAGACCATCGTCTGATGTCTTTAAGTATGCAAGCGCATCGCCTTCTTTTGCGGTGTTTAAAACATCCGCTTCTTTTGACATGTCTGCTCTTATCGCTGCCTGATACGTATTTACAACGGCAATCGGGATGCAGACAAGGTCTTTGATTTCATCCGCCGCTTTGCCCCTTAAGACATAGCTTGCCGATACATATCCTTCGATGTTTCCTGACCGTACGTGTGCCCAGTCATTATCATCGATTGAAACGATGTGCATAATTGCACCGTCTGCGGCAAGCCCGACAACCTCCGAGCCTGCATCCGGTTTTTCCCTGACATTGAGATATCCATCATCGATGGACACGAAGCCGTCCTGTATCTTGTCGAAATTTCGTACCTCCGCTGCAAAAGATGGAGCAGATAGAGAGATAAGGATTGCAACCGACGAGAGCATTGCCACTAACTTTTTCATTGTTTTTTCTCCTTTTTTTGTGTATTTTTTGGTTTTCCTTAATATGCCGAATGGTCCCTGCCTTTGAGCATCCGTTCTGATTTTTTTACAAAAAAAAGAGGGACATTACGCCACCCCCCTCTCTCATTCAAGGCTTTCCAGCCGCTCTTTCAGCTCTTTTTTAAGTTCCTCATTCTCCTCGTTCTTCTCCTGTCCTTCGAGATTTTCAAGGATAATTTCGATTATGACAGCCTCCAGGTTTTCAAGCGATGCTGCTCTGCATCTTGGGCCAAAAGCCGAGTTTAAATATTCAAGCCTGCTCTCCTCTTTTTCCGTATATTTTGTCTCTTTCTTTTTATAGTATTCGCCATCTGCGATGGCGATGAAAAACACATCTTTTTCTTCGCTTTTTGCCCCTTCTTTTAAAAATGCGATGAGGTCCCCGTATTGGTTGTCCTGCGCTCCGCCCGCGTCTTTTGTGTATTTCAGGGAAAAATAGATTCGAATTTCTTTTCCAGCCACATTCAAAATGCCTTCCGCGTCTATGGACTTAACGGCCCTTTTCGTCTTTTTCCTTGCCTCTTGCCCGCTGATTTCTCCGCCTATGATGTACAAGGCGTTCTTTCCTCCCGCCGGAAGTGCCCGGAAAGAGGAAAAATACGGCAGGTTTTGCTTAATTGTCTCTATAGCGTACGTCTGGTGTATCGTCTCCCGCGTCGGATTTTTGGAAAAGAGAAGGAGGAAGTCCGTATCTGTTCTCTTTTTGTATCTGACATACGAAAGGCTTACGTCGTGCTCTTCTGCGTATTTTTTGTCTCTCTTTTCCTGATTTTCCGCATATTCTTTAATCCATTTTTTATATGCTTTTTCGTCTTCTTTGCCCGTCTCCCCGTATCTTTGGCATACACTCCTGTATTCTTGAAAGCTGAGCTTTCCAAAATACGCCTCGCCAAAGATGAGCTGCTCTTTCTGCGCCTTTTCTCTTTCTCTTCTCTCTAATCCTTCGTAGTCCGCGCGTATCTTGGGCGCGTCTTCGGCGTTAATCCTCATTCCTTTTTTCTTCCTCTTCTTGAATCTCTTTGACTGCCAAATTCATGACCATCTGTGCCGTCTTAAAATCAAGCCGTCTTCTGTATTTCCCGTCCGCTCTAAGCCCTTTAAAGCTTGTCAGAAGTACGTCCCCTGTCTTAAAGCGCATCTCCTCCAAAATCTCGTTGCATTTTTTAAGGAAAACTGAAAGCTCTATCCCTTCAGGAAGTCCAGAGACCCGCGTGAGGCTTCGAGATGACACCTTAATTTTCTCCGGCGGAATTTCCTTACCCTGGATGAATCTTATTGAGGCCGTCTTTGTGCTGTCTATACACACAACGCCAATTTCGCCGTCTTTGTCGTTCATGGTCCATTCGTGCTGTTTGGCACTCTTCAAAGTCTCCATCTTCTCTTCTACCGAGAGGAATGTCTGAATATCTACGCCGTCTCTCGAGATAAAGAAGTCATTCTCAGACAGTCCAGCCTCTCCTTTTTTATCTTTTGGAATGAACATGGCAAGACATACGGGACAGTCCGTGTCCGCGAACATCTTGCACGGGAGGGAACATATGGCAAAAATTCTGTCATGAAAAAGCCCTGATGTAATAAAACTCTCCGGGATGATTGCCGCGGCATATCCGACATTTTTGAGGATGACGTCGATACATTTCTTATATAAATCGTCATACGCAGGGTATTTATAAACAAGTCCCCTGCGCTTTGCCGAGTTCTTGGCAAGGTACGGCGGATTTGTGATGACGATATCGCCGCAGTTCTTTGGGAAATTCTCTATCGTGTCTACGCCACAGATAAAGTTCTCCGGCGATGCACTGTGTGTATTGTCTGGACATATGTCAAAACAGTGCCAGTGGATTTCTTCCTCCGAGAGCGCATTCACCATCGCGACTATGTTGTTGGCCCCGGCAAATGGTTCTATGATTTCGCCCCTTTTCTCCTCCGGGATTATGTCCATCCATCTAAAGAAAAGCGGCATGGCAAACGGATTTACCACCGTGAAAAATTGCCCGCGCTGCCTCTTTTCAGCTTCTTTTGTATCCATCTCTTCCTCTTCTTCCTCACAAATCGCGCCTATCTCTGCGTCGTTAATATGCTGAAAAAGCATTTGCAAAATCGCGGATGCGCGTTTGCCCGTCTGCGCCCGCTCTCTCCTTTCTTTGGAGAAAATGTGCGGGGTTTGAGGAATAAAAAGATTTGCGAAAAAATTTGAGGAAAAGGGCCTGTCCTGAAGGATGAAAGGCGCACAAAAAATAAACGAAAAAGAGAACGTATGTTCGTATATAATGCCAGTTGAAAAAGGAGGCGCGGCGGCGTATCCTTTTAACATCGGCGCGCGGTGCATTTCAGGCATCGCCTGTTTTTATCTATGGACTATGGGGGAGGGATGCGCATTGGCAAATATAATTAAAGACGTGGTTTCTGCTATCCTTTGCTTCTCAGAGGCAAAAACAAAAAAAGAAGTGTATCAGGCAATCTTCTCTTCTGTTATCGACAATTCAGACGACCCCGCTTATGTCTTCGAGAGCGACAAAATCTGGCGCGTAGAACATGGCGGCGGGCTCAGCAGACCCTTATCCGCCATCCTCCCTGAGGATTTCATGACAGACAGCATCACAAGCGACATCAACGGATACCTTGAATACAAACATGCCGACATGCAGGCGTTTAAAGAGGAGATGGAAAAACTGACAAAAGAAAGCGGATTATGCGCAAAAGAAAAAGAAAAAATATTAAACTCTGAAAACGGCGCCAGAATGGCTGCTCTTCTTCTTCAACGCGCGGGAAGCAGAGAAAAAGACAGGGGAAAGAAAAAAGGGAAAGGAGAAGGGAAAATGTCCCTTCTCTTTGAGGATAGCGGATGCATGCTTACGCTCTGCTCGGGAACGGCGCTGATGGTCGGGAAGGACGAGGACGGGGAGCTTGTAGTCAGGATTAACTAACAGGGGAAAGAAAACGGCAGACGCGTTTGCGCCTGCCGCTGATTTGTTTGTTTTTCTCACTTGCACTGAAATGGCAGGTTGCTTGCGTTTGGCGTAAGGGTTTGCAGGGTTTTAAGGGAAGAAAAGAAAACGTCTTTGTTGTCGTTTTTACTTACAACAAGGAAGTAGTAGTCTTTCACGTTATCTTTCCCTTTTTCTTTCAGACCCTTTGCAAGCGCCTTCGCGAAATCCTCCCAGCCTATGCCGTTAGAAATACCCGCGCTTTCAGGCCTCTTTCCGGTAAGTGCGTAGAATATGCCGAGCTTGCATGAGAGGTTGTCGGGACATTTCCCGCTTGTAATCTTGATATTGACTGGTATGAAAATTCCGTTCCCTTCTATTGAAAAGTCGTACCATGCCCTGTTATTCTTCCCGTTCGGGTCCGAAATTCTCAGGCCCTTTTCAGAGAAAAAGGCGTTTTCTTTTGCAATTTTCCTGACCAGCCTTTTAACGTTTCCTTCATTCGCCGCGGAGCTCAATCTTTCGTCGCCAGCCAAATGCGGAAGCATGACTCCTTCTTTTTTAAGCCCGCTTTCTATGATTCCAAGTGCTTTCTCCGCCACATCTTTTTCTTCCATAAATATCCCCTCTCTTGTTCTAAAAGGGATATCCGCGTGTATTTCGCTCTTTAAAGTTTTGCGAAAAAATGCAAAAAAAATAACATAAAAAGGGCGGGGGTTGAGGGTTTAGAAGAGAAAATGGAGAGATAAAAGAAAGAAGAAAAAAATGAAAAACAGACAAAAAAAATAATAAAAAAAAGAGAGAAAAATGGATGGAAACAAAGATTAAAAGAATAAAGAAAAGTTAAAGGCTCATGCTTATGCGCTTATGTTGCTTATGCTTATGTGCTTATGGCAGGGAGGAGGTTTGAAAATTAATTGAAAAAGAAAAGGAAAAGGAGGGGAACCGCAAGGGTTCCTCTCCTCTTTTCTTGTGAGCTCGGTAATGGATAATCAGCTGTGCTCTACTTGTTTATCATTTTCTCACTACAGCTTTAATCTTCTTTCTGAAAAGAACGAAGGCTGCCGCTACGGTTGCTGAAATTGTTGTGAGAAGTGCGCTTACTACTCCGGAATTATCTCCGGTCTTTACTCTGGTGGTCGTCGTTGTCGTTTCCTGAGGAGTGTCATGAGTTGAGGTTCCACCGCCTGGCGTTGTCGTGTCGTTGCCCTTGAGCTTCATATCCTGCGATGCTTCCTTTGTATAGAAGCGGACTGTGTATTCCTGGAAAGCTTCGCCGGTGTTGTCGTCCTTTGAAATATCACCCTTGGAAACCTTTGCGGATGCAATGATTTCGCCCTTTGTGTCATACGCAATAATCTGAATCTCGCCCTTTTCGAGCAGGCCTGCGATGTCCTTAAGCGCAGATGTCGCAAGGAGTTCTGTCTCCTTGTCGGAGTCTGCAGTCTTGACTGTAAGCTTTGCAATCTTGGCGTACTCTGCGTCTCCAATCAGCTTTTTAAGCAGGTCAGAAAGGATGACTCCGTCCTTAACCTTAACTGAGCTGACCTTGTTATCAAGCGTGGTGACCTTCAGAAGATATCTGGACACTGCGTTCTTGACGCCCGTGTTCTCGTTCGGCTTTGCTTCGTTTGAATCTCCGCCTGTTGTCTGAGACTTTCCGGCGTTTGCATTTGTGCTCTTGCCGCCCTTATTTGTCTCTTTTGTATCTTCCTTGTTGTCATCGCTCTTCGGCGCTTCTGTCTCGTCTGGCTTGTCTGTCTCATCCGTTTCAGGTTCATCAGTCTCCGGCGTATCGCTTTCTTTAAGGAAGCGGGCGGTGTATTTCTGAAGTCCGTCAGCGGCAAGGCTGCCCTTTGACACCTTTGCGTATGCTATCGTGTTGTCGTCATTGTCGTATGCGGTAATCTCCGCATCTCCACCCTCGATGCTGTCTGCGATATCTTTCATAGTCGCCTCTGTGGAGAGGTCTTCCTCCGCATCGTCGCCTATCTTAATCGTAAAGCGAGCAATCTCGTTGTATTCATCATCACCCAAAACCTTTCTGAGAAGGGCTTCGAGCGTTACAGTGTCCTTGACCTTTACGGTCTTGAATCTGCTGTCAAGCGTTATGATTTCAATAGAGTATCTCTTTGATGGTGTCGGCTGCGGCTCAGGCGTCGGGGTTTCTGTCTCCGTCTCCGTCTCATCTCCGTTCTTCTGCCAGTAAGCATACACGGTGATGTCTTTGTTTACGACCACGGATTTAATTCTCTGCCCGTCCTTCATTCCTGTATACCATCCAAGGAAGGTGTAGCCATCCTTGGTCGGAACAGGCATATCTTTGGACTCAACTCTCGTTTCCGGTTCGACTTCCATCGCCGGGACTTCGCTGCCGCCCATCGAATTGAAGGTAAGCGTCGGATTTCCAACAGGCATTCCCTCTTTCCAGCGAGCGTAGAGAATAACATCCTCAGCGGCCTTGACACTTGTTATCTTTTCACCGCCGTCCTTCTTGTCATACCATCCGATAAACTGATATCCACACTTCTTCGGGGTGTAAAGGTCGCTCAGGGCTTCACCCTTCTTTACTGCGATTGAGGTGAGCTCGTCATCACCATCCATGAACTTGACCGTGTAGGTATCCTTTATCTTGTCAAACTGTGCATAAAGCGTAAGGTTTCTCGTCGCAGAGATTGTTGAATATCTGCTGCCGCCATCCTTGTCTGTGTGCCACCCGGTGAAGACATAACCATCCTTTGTCGGTGTCGGAAGAGAAACCTGTGTTCCCTCATTGTATGAGAACTTCTGTACATCATCGCCGTTTACAAGCGTTATTGTATAGACGTTTACAGGCTTTGTAATCTTCGTCCAGTGTGCAAAGATTGTCTTGTCCTTATCCATCGTGATGGAGGAAACCTTGTTCCCTGCGGTCGCATCATCAAACCATCCATCGAACGTGTACCCTGCACGGGAAGGAGTCGGGAAGGTATGGGCCTGTGCTCCGCTCTTGAATTTGACAGAAGCGATGCTGTTGCCGCCCCTCACATCGTATGTGAGTGTGTACTCTTCAGCGTTCTTTGTCCATCCAGCATATACGGTTGTATCAGCTGAAAGAGCTGCGCCTGAGACAGGCTTTGTCGCTGCCTTGTCGTAGTACCATCCAGTGAATGTATAACCGTCTCTTGTAGGAACAATTGCTTTAAGAGCGTCAAGCGAATTTGCGGTAAGCTGCTTACTCTCTCCGCTTACATAACCGCCGTTCAGATTTGCGAAGAACTTATAAGCTTTCTGACTGTTGTCTATCCAGTTTGCGTAGAGCGTCGTGCCCTCGTTGAACACTGTCTTTCCAGCCTCAGCTCTGTCTCCTTCGCCGTTCACCTTGGTGTACCATCCTTCAAGTGTATAACCGTCTCTCTTCGGAGTCGGGAATGCGCTGATTGTCTGGCCCTTGACAATTGTCTGCGTCTCGGCAGGCTCACCGTTCAGCTTTTCAAACTTAACGGATACTCTCTGTGTCGTGTCCGGAATCTCTTCCCATGTTGCGTAAACAGTCGTGTTTGCGTCTGCTTTGAACGTGGTAAGCTTTGTTCCGTCATTAAGGGTCCATCCGGTAAACTTATATCCTGCCCTTACAGGCGTCGGAAGCTTGAATGTCTCGCCGTCATTAAGCACAACTGCCGGAATGTTGTTTCCGCCCTTCGTGTTGAATGTGAGCGTGTATTTCACATCAGACAGCGGAGGATTCTCTTCCTGCTTCTTTGCTTTAACCTTTACAGTACATGTGTCTGAGATGCTTCCGTCTTCTGTCGCGATTGTGAGAACGGTCGTTCCTGTCTTTCCGCCAAAGACAAATGTATATCTTCCTGCCGCGTCCTTTGTGGGCTTCAAGATTTCGTTGTCCGATGACGTAATGACGAACTTCGCGTTATCAGCATCGCTCGGTCCCCATTTCCAGCCAATCCTCAGATTGTCTCCAATTACACCCTCATATGTACTGCTGTTGAATTTCAGCGTTCCAACATTAATCGGGTCTTTAATAAACGTGACCTTTACAGAAGCTGATGCTGTATCGTCAAGCGTATGCACTGCCAGATATGTGGTACCCGGGGTTTTAAAGATGAGCGTATCACTTCCTGAAACCTGCATCACGTTCAGGTCAGACGATGTCACATAGAACTGTGCGTTCTCTGCATTCGCCGGGTCGAACGTATATGAAAGTCCAAGGTCAGAGAGTTTTGTTGGTGCCTTATCTCTCGACGTATAGTGGATGGTCGTTTCATCCTTGTTGAATTTGATGGTCTGAACCTGCGGCTTTGTTGAAATCTTTTTATACACAGCATGCACAGTCGTGTCAGATGTGAATGTTGTGTTCTCGTCTACCTTAACCGAATCGCCAAGGTCATCCGTAGTAAACCATCCGGAAAGCTTGTATCCTTCCTTCTCCGGAGCCACAGGGAAGTTTTCCGTAGACGGGATGAGTCCGTTCTGCTTTGCCCAGCCGAAGTTATGGTTCGAACCATATGAAAGCTCGGCCACGGTGTTATCATCAGCTGTGAATGTTATTGTGAGCGTCACCGTTTTGAAATACGGATACAGCGTAATGTCGCTGTTGATATTTCTGCCTGTCTTGTACTGCTCTCCTGCTCCATCAGGCTTTGTAAAGTATCCAACAAAACCACCGACGCCCTCTTCATACATCGGGCTTCCGTCTTCCGCATAACCGGCCTTCGTTCCGTTTACGACAACAGTCTTATCGCCGGAATCGGTCTTGATAATGTATGTGATTTTTCTTTTGAGTGTTGTCCAGTGTGCGTAATATGTCACCGTTTCGCCCGGCTTTACATTCGGGATTGTGTCAGATGTAATCTCCTGGCCACCATCCTTTTCCGTAAACCATCCGGCGAATGAATACTTTCCTCTTAAAGCACCTGGGAGCGTTCCGATATTCTTTGACGGGTCAATGCTCATTGTGCTTGAGCCGCCGCTTGCAATCTGCCCGCCGTTCGGGTCGAACTTCACTGTTGCGGCAGCCTTCCAGTGTGCGTAGTACGTGACTGAATCGCCTGGCTTACCAGCCGGAACTGTGTCATTCGTAATCTTTGTTCCGCCGCTTTTTGCCGTATACCATCCGTCAAGAACATATCCATCTCTTGTGGCCTTCGGCAGGGTTCCTATTGTCTGGCCTTCTTTTACATTCTTTGTGCTGCTTGAAGCCCCCATACTTCCGCCGTTTGCGTCAAACGCTACGGAAATCGGAGCCGTCTCATCAAAGCGCGCATAGAGAATCGTATCACTGTCAAATGTTGCCGTTGTGATATCGACCTTTTTGCCGCCTGACTTTGCCGTGAACAGTCCCTTGAACGTATATCCGGCTGCTTTTGCTTTATCCTGAAGCCCGGCAATCGCATCAATCTTTTCCTGTGTTGTCAGCTTCTTGGATACGGCATATGCGGCATCTTTTCCTGCCGCCATGGAAACAGTCGCAACATTAATTCCGGTGCTTCCTGTATCAACCGAGATATTGACGATTGGATAGACATGAGCATAGAGCTCCGTCCCGATATCAACGACGGTTCCCGGCTTTACCTTAGTCCCGCCTGTCTCGTCAGTATACCATCCATCAAGGACATAAGAGGATGCGGGGATGTAATTAGAAAAGTCGATGTCCTTGCCCTTTTCCTGTCCCACGACCGTTGATGCGCTCTCAACGTTTCCTCCTGGAGTGTGATATGTAACGCCGGATGTGTATTTCGGGAAAACGAAAGCGTCCTCAGAGAACACGGTGTCCTTTGTGACCTTTGTATCCTTTCCGTCTTTTCTTACAAACCAGCCCTTGCTGTATCTGTTTGCGACATCAGGCACGCTCGGAAACTCAACTGTGCTCTTTATAAGGTTATGTTCCTTGGACCATGCAAAAGACTTGCCTTTCGCGATGCTGATGTCCGCGGTAATTCCGGGATTTGCGCCGCCATCGTACGGGGATGCGTTGAGGAATGTTGCCTTGACCATGTCTACATAATAAGCATACAGGGTGAGGTCTCCGTCATTTGCTGTAAGTTCTTTCCCTATCTTATACTCAGTCCCTTTTCCATCCGGCTGTGTAAACCATCCGGCAAAGCCTGACCCGTCACCATAGTCGCAAATCTTTTCTGCTGGGGTTGAGCCAGTAGACATGTAATATCCGATAGTGTCAGAGTTTACCTGTGTATCCTCATAACCGTTGCCGTTTGGCGTTTTGTAAGTGATGAGGTGTTTCTTCTCTGCGAACTGCGCGTAGTAGTCGTTTGCAAGAGAGTCAATGCTTCCATCCATCATATCAAGCAGCTGATGCTTGCCGCTTGTGTCAAACCAGCCGAGGAAGACCTTCCCGTTTCTTGAGGGGATAAAATTGTACAAATCAGGGATTTCAGTGTACTGCCCGGCTATATTTGTGCGGTCTCCCTCATTTCCAATGTATGTAGTGGATGTTCCGGCGGTGACGGTGACTTCTCCCGTCGTTCCGTCGTCCTGTTCATAATGGAGCTTGATGTTCTTTGTGGTATATTCATCCCACTCGCCGAGCCCCGTATCACCATCCGTGCTGGCTGCCATTGCTGTCATATAAGCCGGGCCAACGATTGGAAGCTGCGCCGACGACGCAAGAACGGTTGTGCCAAGCAGCAATGATGTAGTTTTAAAAATTTTTTTATCCATTCTTTTCTCTCCTTTTATTCCATGTCCGGGGTGTTTGGCCCCGGACACGGAGTGAAAAATCAGTGGTTGGTTGTCAGTTCTCTTCTCTTCTCTTCCTGCCTGCGATAATGGCTGCGGCTCCCGCAAACATAATCAGCATGACAAGCATTTCAAGATTAGAACTGTCTCCGGTATCTACACCATTTGTAGGCGTTGGTGTGACGTTGCCAGAAGGCGTGACCTCGATGTCAGGCACTGGCGGCTTGATTGTCACGGTCTGTGCTTCATCGTTTATGTCTTCGTGTGATGCCACTACGACGTCAGTGTTATCATCTATTCCGCTCTTTGCTGTGAGCGTTTCAAACGCCACAAGCGAGAGGTCATTCAGCTTGGAGGAGTCAACCGTGAATTTAATCTGAACGCTTCCGTCCGGACTATCAGGCGTGAATTTGGTCTCTGCCATAATTCCTGTGCTTTCGCCAGTCGCCTTGTTCATCAGTGTTCCGTGAACCGTGTACTCCTTGCCTGCTGTGAGATTTGTGTAATAGACGGTGTCAATCACATCAAGCGCTGCCACAGCTATGGCTTCCTTGCTGCCATCATCGAACGTTGCCGTTGTCTTGATGGAAGGAACAGATACGCTCTGCGCCTCGTCTTCGATATCCTCGTGCGTTGCAATCGTCTTGTCGCCGTCGTCTGTCTCAGTCGTAAGCTTCTCGAACGCTACAACCGTGTGTCCGCCAAGAGCAGATGCATCAAGCGTCATGATGACATATACGTCGCCGGAAACTCTTGTTGTCATATCGCTCTTAACTTCTGCTTCCTCTGTCTTTTCTGTATTCTCTTCTGTTTCCGTATCGTTTGTGTCTTCTGTGTCTTTTACGTCTGTTGCTTCGGCGTCTTCCTTTGTATCGTCAGCGTCTTCGGTCTTCGCAGTGTTGTCTTCGGATGCATACAGCGCTCTGATTTCGTCAATCGTCATTGTCTTTGTACCATCTACCGTAATGAACTGGTTATCATCGCCAGCGATAAATGTCCCGGAAATGGAGGCATCGTCGATTGCGTCGCCAGTTTCCTTGTCGTGGAGCGTTGCATTCAGTGTGTATTTCTTGCCCTTCTCAAGGTTCTCATAAGAGACCTTATCCACAATAAATGTCTTGCCTGCTGCCTTCGTCTCTTTCAGGTCAGAGAGTAGGTCGGATGCGTGCGTTCTAATCTTTGGAACATACACTGTCTGTGCATCGTCTGTGATATCTGCATGGACGAAGATTGTCTTGCCATCACGCGTGCAGGTTTCGAATGCTACAAGCTTCTTTCCTTCAAGCGAGACTCCACTGAACTTAAATGTCAGCTTAATGCTGCCACTTACGTTTGCGTTGAAGTCTGCGCTGATTGAGGTTGTATCAAGCTCAGCCGTCGCTGTGATTTCATTACCCTCATCATCCTTGGCTGCCACTGCATTGCCGTCTTCATCTGTTGTCATAAGCTTTCCGGAGATTTCATACTTTGTTGCGCCATGGAGATTCTCGAACGTCACCGTATCGACGATTTCCATGTTCTTCTCAGCATAAACTTCATGCCTTGAAGTGCTCTCCTTTATAGTATGCTCAAAATCTCCTTCTTCTTTTGCGTCTGTTGCATGTGTTCTGCCCTTCGGGAACCTGACATCTTGACTTACGTCTTCGATATCATGATGCTCTGCGACTTTGGAATCCTCAGATACATCGTCCGGGCTCTCTACCTGGTAGAGGTCCTCGAATACTACAAGGCTCTTGCCTTCAAGGTCCTTCGGATTAACCTTAAATACCATTTCGCGCTCGCCGTCAGGCTCGTCAGGGGTAAAGCTTTCTGAATAGACAGGCTCGCCAAACTGTTTGCCAGTTTCCTTGTCCATCAGGACACCCTTTATTACATACACAGGCGTGTCTGTAATGTCGTATGTCTCTCCTGCCTGTTTCTTCATCTCGTCGTACTCTGCCTTGGTCCAGAGGTTGTGATACCTTACGTTATCCGTGATTGTGATGTCCTGAACGTTTCCGTCAGTATCATGCACGGATGCCTCATCGATGTCGTCCACTGTTGCCGTGGTAGAGATATCCGGAATCTTTACCGTCTGAGGTTTATCGGTTATGTCCTCGTGAGCAAATACTTTCACGTGGTTGTTGTAGAAGTCCTCATATGCCACAAGGGTTGCCCCTTCAAGCTTTGTAGCGTCTACGTGGAACTCAAGACTTACATATCCGCTGATAACCTTCTGTCCATTCGGCAGGGTCTTGACTGTGATGCTGTCAAATTTAGCCATGCCGGACAGGTCAGCGTCCTTGCTTGTTCTTATGTAGTCGGTTCCGAAGATTTGGTCGTTTTCTCCGTCAGGGCTTGTGTAAGGAACCTCGGTAAGGTTCTCCGCTGCCTTGAACTCTACGGCTCTCATCTTGAATCCGGCGTCCTCGCCTGCCTTGTGCTCCTTCATGTCAGAATCGACAAAGTCGCTCTGATATACGAGATGTCCGCTTATCGTGTAATCCTCTCCAACAACAAGGTTCTCGAAGTATACACGGTCTGTGATTGTGCGCTCAGCAGAAGCCAGCGACATGTGAGACTTGGTGCTGTTATCAGTTGCGTTCGTCTTTCCGGTCGGATAGTAAACGGTCTGGGACTTGAAGTCATCCTCGTTTGTAAGGTCTGACGGATGAGACGAAATCTTAATTCCGTAGTGGTAAATATCCTCAAACACAGTGATTGTCTTGCCTGCGACAGAAGATGTCATCAGCGAGAAGTTCAGGTTATGCTCCTCATTTGTCTCTTTCGCGACAAATGTAAAGCTTTCCTTGTATGCTTCCTCTCTGCTCTCTGTGTTTGTTCCATCGGCTTTAACATATACAACCTTTCCTTCCTTGAAGTCGGAAGCTCCGATATCTACAAGCGCGCCCTCAATGGTGTACTGCATTCCAGGAATAAGCTGAGCCATCTTTACTCTGTCGTTGATTACAGAAACCGCTGTATCATTCTCCGGAACCGTTCCAACGTGTCCCTTCGTCTGCGTATCCACCGCTGTCGTTGTAATCTTGACTTCGCTTATGCTCTGGTCCTCATCATTGATGTCTTCATGCTTGTTGACGATGTCCTTGTTCTCGACCTTTGAAGAATCGGTGTTTTCGTTGTATGAAGCATCCTGGTACAGGGTTTCGAAGACGACAACCTTGTGCCCCTGAATCTTAGAACTATCAAGCGTATATGTAAGCTCTACTGTTCCATCGACTCCGCCTGTCTCGTTTGTCTTTGATGTAATCTTGGCCTTGCTTCCGTCAGAAGTTTTTATGCTGCTTCTATCATCCGATACGGTGATGGTCACAGACTTGATAACTTCCTTACCATCAATGACAACAGGGATGTTTTTACCTTCTTCCTTGCTCGCTGTCTTGTCATAGAGTTTTCCTGAAACAACATATGTAAGACCCGGTACAAGGTTTCTAAGCTTGACGGTATCGATGATGTTCTGCTGCTTGGAATCGGCAATGCCGTTTCCGTCAGCATCCTTCTCTCCAAACAGATGCCTTACTCCGTTAATCATCTTTCCGAAGATTGACCCAACATGGTCGCCCGTGTTTTCGTCGAAGGCTTCGGTTCTGATATGCGGATAATGAACTGTCTGGTTTTCGTCGTTAAGGTCTGCGTGAGACGTAACCTTAACATCGTTGTGATAAAGGTCTTCGTATGCCACTACTGTCTTTCCTGCAAGCTGGGAAGCGTCAATCTGGAACTTGATAACGTACTCGCCATCAACCTCACTGTACGTCTCATCAACCGCTGTGACAGTATTTACTGGCTCCTCACCGGTTTTCGTTGCTTTGAATGTCGCGGATGCGGTAACAATCGTTCCATCATCGTTTGTCATTGGAAGCCCGGTTTCCTTGTTCATCAGCGTTCCGGTTATCGTGTATGTCTTGCCGATTACAAGGTTGAAATACTTGACTGTATCAACTACTGTTGCTTTCTCTGAAACAGTCCCTGCTCTGTCGTTTGTCTCAAGGTCTTTTGCTGTAGTCCTGATTTCCGGGAAGTGCACGGTCTGTGCAAGGTCCCTGATATCCTTATGGAACGCGACCTCGACATCGTTGTGCGTCAGCTTCTCGAATGCCACCAGTGTCTTGTTCTTGAGTGTCTCAGAGTTGAATGTAAATGTGATATCTACCGTTCCATCGACCTGTTTGAGAAGTGCGCTGTACTTTGTCACCGTCGTTCTCTCGCCATGGCCTGATGTGATAGTTCCGTCTTCATTTACCTTGATAGTTGCGCTCTGTGTTATCTCTTTGCCATCAACAAGAACAGGCTTTCCTGTGTCTTTGTCCATCAGCGTGCCGTCAATCGTGTACGTCTTGCCCGGGACAAGGTTCCAAAGCTTTACTGTATCAACAACTGTTGTCTTCTTCACCGTGTCTCCGACTTCGTCGCCGACATTGGTGTCTTTTGCTGATGTTCTGACCTTCGGATAATGAACTGTCTGGTCGTGGTCAGTGATATCTTCGTGTGCCGTAACCTCAATTCCGTTGTGGTGCAGCTTTTCGAATGCGACAAGCGTCTTGCCTTCAAGAAGGCTTGAATCAAACTCGAACGTGATATCGGCACTGCCTGACACACTTCCAAGCTCATCATTCTTCTTGGAAACCTTAACTCCGTCTCCTTCCTCTCCTGCGACAAACGTCTTTGAAGCTCTGATTACGTTGCCCTTTGCGTCTGTAAGCGCTTTGCTCTCATCCTTAATCATGAGAACACCGCTGACAGTGTATGTCTTTCCGATTACAAGGTTGTCGTACTTGACCGTATCGGTAAGCTTTGCAGTCTTTGTAACCGTTCCGACGTTGTCCTTTGTGTATGTGTCATTTGCGTTTGTATTAATCTTCGGGAAGTAGATTGTCTGGCTGTGGTCTCTGATGTCCTTATGGCTCGCAACGGTGATTCCGTTGTGGATAAGGTCCTCAAACACTACTGCTGTCTCTCCGGCAAGCTGTGAGGAGTCAAACGAGAACTCCATCTCAACCGTGCCATCGACCTGGTGTGCTGTCTTGTCATAACTTACAACCGTAGCGTTCTTCCCGCCGTTTGTCGTAAGCTTTCCGTCTTCCGATACGCTGACCGTGATGGTCTTCCTTACCGGGTTGCCAGCTGCGATAAAGTCGCTGCCGTCCTTCTGATTAACAAGCTTTCCTGAAATGATGTAGTCATTTCCAGGTACAAGGTTTGTAAGGATAACCTTATCAATAACCTTTGCTTCTTTTGTTACCGCTCCAACACTGTCTGTTGTGCTGTCAAATCTTGCAGTTGTCTTTACCTTCGGATAGTGGACCGACTGTTCGTGGTCATTGATATCCTCATGCTTTGCCACCTCAACTTTGCTGTCTACGGAAGCACTGTCATGATACAGATACTCAAATACCACAACCGTTCCGCCCTCAAGCAGGGTTGAATCTACGTGGTAAATCATATCCACGTTTGCATCGCAGATAAGTGCTTTGCTGTCATCTACATAAGCGTTGCTTGCTGACTTGTCAGATACAAGCTTCTCCTTCGTCATGCCGTACTTTTTGTTTGTCATTTTTCCGTTTGCTTTTGTTCCGTCCGCATAAGTGAAGCTGATGTTTCCGGAAGCATCGGATGTAATGACGACTGTGTCCTGCGTACCCTTTGTTGTCTGAACTGTGTCGCCCTTCTTGTGAGATACGCCCTTGCTGTCAGTAAAGTCTTTCTGATATACAAGGTGTCCCTTGACGGTATATGTATAATGCGTATTGTCTTTGTGGTCGTTGTCGTCAAATATGAGGTTTGAAAGCTTCACGTTATCAATAACAACCGCATCGCTGCTGCTCGTTCCGACCTTGTCCTTCGTCTTGGTGTCAACTGCGCTTGTGCTTACATCAATCCATCTGATTGTCTGCTCTTCATCGAAGAGGCTGTCATGAACTACGAGGGCATCGCCTATCGGTTCTCCCGTCTCTGCGTCCGCTCTGTACAGCTCTTCAACTACGACGACTGTCTTGTTGTCATTAAATGCGGAGGAATCAATCTTGATTTCATTCATGACCGCTTCGCCGCTGTATCTCTCTTCCTTCTTTGTGCGCTTGCTGATGAGCCCGGTCTTTGACTTTCTGCCGTTGACTGTGTCAATTTCAGCTGTGTCTCCAATCTGCTTTCCTGTCTTTGCATCGACAAGGTGCATCCGGAGTGTGTATGCCTCGTTCGTCGCCAGATTGTAGTATTCTACTCTGTCGATGATGGCGTCATCTTTTGCCTTGGCTCCTGCTCTGTCTCCTGTAAGCTTATCGGATGCAAAAGTTCTAAGGTCCGGTACATAAATGCACTGGCTCTCTTCCTCTGCAAACTTGCCAGTATCGGTATTAAGCTCAGGGTGTCTTGCAACAAGAATCCAGGTGCCATTTATCTTGTCGCCCTCATGATAGTCAACGTACTCATACAGATAGTCGACCGCCATAAGCTTATGTCCTTCAAGCTCTTTCGAGTTGATTGTGAAGGTGTTCGTGATTGTCCCGTATGTTGAGTTCGTGCCGGACTTCTTTGTCGGCTGGAACTCTTTCAGGCACCACGTGCCATCCTCATTAAGCGTTGCTCCGTCAGATGCGCTGCGAAGTTTGACGACCTTCTGGTTGTCGGTCATATCAATGATTCTTGTGGCCAGTCTGTACTTGTGGTCTGCTGAAACATGAGTGTAAGAGACTTCATCGGAAACCTCGACGTTGTCCTTTGCCGGAAGCGTCTTTGTTCCGTCGCCGTTGAAGGTTGCGATTGTTTCGAGCCGAATCTCTGTATCTACAAGCGGATGGTAAGTGTAAATCTGGTTGTTAGCGTTGATTACGCTTGTCAGTTCCGCAGAGTCGTTATAGAGATAAAGCAGCTCGCTTCTCACAAGGTTGTGCTGTTTGTCAGCATTTGCGTTGCACTGCAGCTCTGTGATGCGATAGTAGCCTGTATTGAGTGCGCCGTAAGAATCTGTGATTGCATCGTTTCCGTCTCCATCCTGGAACCAAACGCCCCACTTGGATGCTTCCTTCAGGTGCTTCTCACCTTCTGCGGTTACTCTTCCATCCACTACGTACTTATCAAAGCCGTTCGTGTTGTTGGAATGAAGTCTGTTTGTGTCGTACATGTATCCGTCCGTGCTTGCGTGCTGGTGATAACTTGATGTATCAACCAAGCCGAACTCGTCAGAGACGATTACATGCTGTTCTACTATCTGCTCTGTTCCGTCAGGGTTCTTCTGAACCTTGGAAATCATGAACGGAATATATGACAGGTAGTTTCCGTCAATATCTACTTTGAGAAGCCTCAAATCCTTTCTTCTCGGCTGCTGCGGGACTACGTTTGTATGCGTTGCCTTTCCGTCGTCAGCCTTGTCCTTGCTGTTGTCAAGGAAATAACTCTTCTCAGTGTCGTCGGCGATTTCTCCGAGCTTGACGATTTTGCCGTCAGTTCTCATCTGAACCTTTCCAACAAACTCAGAATTAAGCCAGTAGCCGTATGATGCCTTCGTCTCGATAACGTAATATGTCCCGTACGGAAGGTCGCGATTCTTTGTATGGGCGAATCCTTCGTCGTCTGTTGTAATTACCTGAACGTTGTACTTCTTCTCGTCAGCAATCTTGCGCAGTTCTGCGTATGTCGGGTTTGCTGAGAGTTTTGCCTTTGCGGTCGGAATGTCTACGTCGTCATTGTTTCTGATAGTATTGTTTGATGCGTTGATGATTGTAAATTCGGCCTTGCTAAGCTCTGCGCCAAGCTGCGGATGATTTGCATTCATCTCTCTGTCAATCTTTGTAAGGCTTATTCCGCCACGTTTTACGGGTTCTCTTGTTGCGTACTCATCACCATCAAATGTCTTCTTGTAGTAGTCATGATTCGATGTTCTATGCTCAGAGTCGAACAGAACTGTCGGCTCGTACATCTGGCCATCTTCCGTGACATCCACCATACCAATCCAGAGATTGTTCAGGAAGTACCCTGTGGGTGCGCCTGTCTCGATGATGAAGTATCTGCCGTATGGCAGGTCATGGTCTCCGGTCTGTGCCACTCCATTTTCGTCTGTGTAAATTGTCTGTACGGTATATCCGTTCTTTGCTGCGGTGAAGAGCTTCGAGTAAGACGATGCTGTAAGGCTGTCCTTTGCGATATCCGATGTCTCAATCGTCTGCCCGTCTTTATTTACCACGCTCAGCTTTGATGCGTTGATAATCTTGAACTCTGCGCCTTTCAGGGTTGCGTCGCCCTGTGCTGCGTTTTTGTCCGTATCAAAGTCGAACTTCTGAATCTTAACGCCGCTTCTGTACGGCGGGTCGTTGATGATACCGCCCGGTGCTTTGTTATTCACGTCTGTGTCGTGGATGGTTTCCCGCTTTGTCTCTTCTTTTCTTACGGTAATACGCCCTACGTAATCGGTATTAATCAGATATCCTTCGCCCGCCTTCGTCTCTACGACGTAGTACGTGCCGTACGGCAGGTTATTGATTCTCGTCGCACCTTTTGCGTTTGTGTTTACTGTTGTAAATACGCAGGTCTTTCCGTCCGCTTCCATGGACGCCATTGTGTCTGTAATTTGCTTGTATGTCGCATCCTGACCAATCTTGTCCTTTACGGTATCAATTACCTTGCCGTCTACAACAACAGACCTCTCGGATGCGTTGACGACGGTGAACTCAAAGTCTTTAAGACTTGCGTTTCCACTTGCCTCTGCCTTCTGTTTCATCACGTCGTGCTTTTCAAGCGGTACGTTTGCTTTATAGGTGTCGTCGGCAGCGGAGTATGCCATTTTTGCATTTGCGTTGTTATATACAGGGACAATTACATCCTTTTCACAAGCCACTGTGCCGCCGTTTTCTGTTGTCGCCGTGTCGTTTGTAAATGAGAACGGATACTTTGTCTTATCGGTATGTACCATCGAGCTGTTCGTCTCAATTTCCTGAACAGAATAGTTGCCGACAGGCAGCGCATTGTTCGCGGTCTCCGCATATCCCTTCTCATCAGTTGTAAGCTCAAGCAGCTTTTCGCCATTTTTGGCCGTTGTCTTTTTTCCGTCCGGCGCTGTGTATGTCACAGGGTTCGGGCTCTCATTGTATACTGCAAACTTGATGCCTGCGAGGGACGCATCGCCGATAGGCTCATCTGTTCCTCTCTCCGTGTCAATCTTCTGAACCGATATGCCACGCATGATAGGATTCTGCTCTTTCAGCGTTGCGTAGCCTTCGGTGGGCTTGAAGTCGAACCAGTTGGAACTTGTCCATGTAAGTTGGTTTGTATTTGCGTCGATGTAGCCATCAGCAGCAGTTGTGTCTCCTGGCACAAAATATCCCGAGACTGGCGGGGCTGTCTCAACCAGGCGATAGAATCCAACGGGGAACAGCCCGCTGCCGTCAACCTGCGTTGATGTAAAGCGCTGATTATAACTGCTGTCAAAGTATGATGCGTCATCCAGCACAAGCAGTCCTGATGTATCGCCAGATTTTATCTTATAGTGCCATGTATAATCCGCAGCTTTTCCAGCGTCTCTGTCCGCCTGGTTTACCCAGTATCTGAGCTCAAACTTCGCTCCGCCCATGTCCTGAGTCCCTTCTTGCGAGGTTCCATTCGGAGATACTTTGTGAATTATTGCATATGCCGGGTCGTTCTTCGGCTTATCGCTTACCTCAACAATCTTGTTTGTGTCGCTGTCGGAAACCATAAAAACATATGGGTCTGATTTTAACTCATAGTTCTGTGGCGCGGCTGTCTCAACAAGGCTGTATATGCCTGGTCCAAAGCCAGTGATATCAATCGTGTTTGACGTTCCGTCCGCGTTGGTTGTGAATGTCCCAACAAAATTGCCGTCCTTATACAGGTTATAAACAGCCCCTGCCAGCGAATACGCAGATATCGGTCTTCCGTCAGGGAGCTTGGTCATGTTCTCGCATCCCGGCGTCGTGGTCTTGCGGATAGTGATGAATCTTGGCGTTGGCGGCACCGGAGTCGGTACGGCACCTTTCAGGAGAACCTTGAACATCGCAGTTTGTGCTTGACCTGATATTGAGTCTGTCTGGCAAATATATGAGAAGATTGTATAGAAGTTTCCGTTTGCATCCTGTTGCGAAACTTTTACTGGTCTTATGGCAATAGTAGATGAGACAAATTTGCCGCTTCCGTCTGTTGCCTTTGGCAGGGCTTTTTGGTCTGTTGTGTCATAGCCTTTTTTATTATCAAGTCCCATTTCTCCGAAATACTGTGCAAGATATTTCTTTTCTGCCGAAGTTGCATCAGAAGCATGCCCGGCATTATTAATTTCTGCGCATCTTGCTCTAATCAGTAGCCGTTTGGTTTTTGACGAATCTGAATATATATTGTTGTTCTTGTTAGCAAGTCCTTGCCAGTCAATGATTTTTGTCGTTGTGCCAACCTGATGTAGCTGCATTGAAGAGCTTCTGTACGCTCCTTTAATATTTAATGACGCTACATCAAGGATTTTATTCCCTTCTTTTGTTCCATCTTCATCTGAAGCATGAACTCTCTGTGATTCGTCGCCAAGAATATCATATATTCCGGTTGTATATTTTAGTAGTATCTGGGCCCTCTTATCTGTAATTCCGGGAATTGGAGCAATCCAAAAAGCATAGGAAAATTTATTCGATTTTTTCCCAAACAACTCTGGTGTAAATTGTCTTGTTCCAGCCTGTGAGCCTGTTGCTTTATACAAGGTATGATTTATTACTGCATCAGTAAGAGCTGAATAGTCTCCCCATACTCTTCCGTTATTTGTATTTACAGCGTCCATCTCGTCATATGTTTTGTACGCAACAGCTGCTTTAATGATGCCATTTACTTCCTTGTTGTATTCCTCTCCGTCCGTATATACCGAAATGTTCTGTATCATAGCCGGAGATGTTCCAATCGTGATTTTACCCGTATCGCTGTTGTAGAAATAAAGGCTTGACGGATAAGGGATGCCATTTACGCATACAATTGCTTTTGACGTGTCAAGGTCTCTCTTCGTCTTTACAGAAGTTTCAAGCGACATAATGTCTGATTTGCTCACGCTGCTTGAAAGCTTATTATTGTCGTTGATGAAAGCGGAGACGTTTGAGCTGATGGAGAACCCATCGTCAAAATAACACTTCTGAACAAACTCAATCTGTACCGGGTTAAAGACTTTTGTATTGTTTGTCTTATCAAAGAAATACTTCTTCGGGATATATACAAGTCCTGTCTTTGCGTCATAATGGTAGTCATCAAACGCTAATCCCAGTGAGTTGTTCATCGCCATATGTACATCGATGACGGTCGAGCTTGAGTCCTGCTGCATGGTGTTTGCATAGGAAACGTAATAATCACTGTCATCACTCAGGTTATAAATGGCTGTAATTCCGATTGAATCGCCTACATATGCTGCGATGTCTTCGCCTCCGACGATAGTTTGAAGGTTTGAGGACGGTCTCAGTGCGGCTGCATCAGCAAAAAGCTGCTGAACCATCAGGGCGCCTGAAAACTCCAGCTTATCGACCTTGGTATAACTCGGGTCAGCATTGTCTTTTACGTAGTTTTCGATGACCGGAGAATAGCTTGTCTCTGCATCATCCTTATCAACTACCGGGGCTTCGATATCTCCAGTGTTGTCTTCCGGGGCCTTCGCCTCTTTTACAAGCAGGCTGAATCCGTCCAGGTTATCCGCTCCGTTTGCTGAAATATACCCGGAAAACAGCGATGTCGCGTCAGACGTCGAATCAGCCATGACATAGTAGTCAACGGTTTCGCCGTAGTTAGAAAGCGCCAGCCTTGTACCGGTGCTGTCTGCCGCGCCGATTACATATGGTCTGTCAAAAGCACCAGGCACATAGTTTGACGCGTCATCACCGGAGTTTCCGGCTGCGCCGACAACCGCGATTCCTGCATCCATCGCTTTGTTGATTTCCTGCTCTATGATTGAGTTGGTCAATGTCTTCTTTGCATAGAGAGAAAGGTTGATGATGCTTACGTTCTGAGAGATGGCGTACTCCATTGCGGAGATTAATGCGGAAGCTGTTCCACGGCCGTCATCATTCATTGCGCGGATGGAAAGAATCTTCGCGTCCGGGTTCTGTGATACGATGTTGTTTACCATCTGGTCGGCATGGCCATTCCCAGATAAGACATCATCGATTACGGAAACCCTTCCGACGATATGCTCACCTTCAGAAGCGCCCGTATCGATAAGTGCAATCACCCTGTCTGCTTTCTGCGCTTCTTTTGAATCCTCAATGGTATTCAGGGCCTCAACAGGGTTTTGGTCATTCGACATCTCAACCGGGTTTTCCGCTTCAAGCATGACGTCTTCTGATACGTTTTTGTCGGCAACTATGCTGGCTTCTGTCTCTTCTGATGCGGTCGCAATGACGGTATCAGGTTCTGCTGTCAGACCGAGCTTTGTATAGTACACATACGCATTCATTGCCTGCTCGACGCTGCTGTATTGAAGGAGGAAAAGATTGTCGTACTTTCCGATAACGTCTTCCTTATCAATAATCAGGTCATCCTTATCGCAGAGAACAACAAGCCGCATACTTGCAAAGTCTTCGGAATTAAGCTTTTCTGCGCCTTTTTCCTTTTCCATGAAGTGTTTCGGCGCTTCTGTCTCAGCTTCGCTTGAACCTTCAGTCTCGGCAGCACTTTCGCTCTCAGATGCCTTCTCGGTCTCTGCGGGAGAGTTTTCAGTTACTCTTTCCGTCTCTGCCGTTGTTTCGGCTGTCGTTTCGCTTTCTTTTGCTTCCGTCTCGCTTTCTTTGACAGCCTCTGTCTGTGCAGACGTCTCAATTTCAATATCCGGCGTATCATCGGACTTGTCAGCTGCGGTGTTTGTGTTTGCAGAGCCTGACTTTTCGATGTCAATGTCGGGAGTAGACGTCTTATCTTCGCTCTTTTTGACGAATGAAACGCTGATGTTCTCATTATTTAAAAGAGCAGTTTTATATGAAAATTCAGACTTGTCCTCTGCCAGCTCAAAGCCGGTATCTTCGACAAGTTCATCTTCGCCGCCTGCATCGGATGTCACAGTATATGTGGCGACATCATATCCTGCGTCAGCGACTGCCTTGACATCCAGAATTGTGCCTTTCTCCTCTACAAGTGTCAGTGTATGCTGCTCTGCCGCTTCCTGTGAAGCGGTCTTTCCATCTTTATCTGACACAGACACATATGTTTTCTTTTCCTTCTCGTTGTAGTGTGTCCTGATTGTCTGCTCATCGTCTTTTCCTTCGTTGAGGACGACTGCGCCGTTTTCATCTGCAATGTCGATGTTAAATACAATAAGGTTATCCTTCTCTTCCGTCTGAGCGGTTTCGATGGACGTGGATGAAGATGGCTGCATGCTTTCTGTGTCAATTTCGATATCGCCATCGTTATAGACTGGCGCTGCTGCATAAACACTTAATTCACTTGCGGCAGGGGATGCGGCAGTTACGAATGCCAAAACACCCGCCAGAATTTTGCTTCTTAGATTATGCATGTATCAAATCTCCTTATAATGTTGGTTTAAACAACTGGTTGCGAATGGTAAGTCACGGTGGATTACACTTTGCTCTTAATGAATAAAATTTTGTCATGGCAATTCCTCCTTGCTATCGTGAATTGTTTTTGGGCCATAGATAATATGCAAAATAGAGAGTTTAGAAAAGCATGGTACAGGCAATAAAAAACAGCACAACGCAAAAACGCATTGTGCTGAAAAGAAACTCTTGCCTATCAATAATTTATCTGATATCAACAAAAGTCCTGCCAACAGATACATTCTGCCAGCAGGGCTAATTTTTATTTACAATGTATGTCTGTCGAAGAAATCGGTATGTACTACTCTTTCATTCTTCCACCTTTTTGTGTTAGAACTATTTCCGTTAAAACCAAACCACTTATTTAAGATAAAGGCTCTTTGGGTAGTCGCTGTCGGCTTCGTCTTTATACTCCCCGCAAGCAGAGCATTTGTATATACGCAGCCGTGTTTCTTTGCAGATGCCGCACTCTACGCCTGTCCCCTTTTTGGAATGGAGATAAGGTGTAGTATCCATGTTGGCTGCAAGCTTTGCGTTCAGGTCATTTACAAGCTTGATATGACGGTCGAGACATTCCTGATTTGCAAAGATTGCGCCACAAGAACAAACAACCATTGTTTTCGCGCTTGAACCATTCCAGAATACTTCATATGCTTCATTTGACGGAGCCCATAAACCAGCATCTTCAGTGCCTGTAAATGCCCCAGACTTTAATTGGGTTACTGGGAGCCCGTATATAAGCTGTCCGTTGCGCTGGACGTAGTGATGTACCGGACCTCCCATCGCCATGAACTGCGGCGTTCCATACTGCGGCTTTATGTCAGGAGCGTAATTTCCCTCTTGTTTAGGTCCAAGATAGATTTTCACATCTGCCACGCCTGCATCAGACTGAAGGAATGAGACTATGTGGTTCCCAATATCGTCATGATTTTTAAACATCTGCCCGCAAGATGTACATACATACCTCAACGGCTCCCCGCAGTAATATGTCGCTGTGTTATCGAAAACCAGCTTCCAGTCATGCGTATGCTCCGTACTTGGCTGCGACGGGGTAGTCGTTCCTCCACTGCTTGTCCCCGTGCTTCCGTTTCCACCTGTTGGTGTGCTTGTGTTTCCAGGTGTATTTACAACTGGATTTGAGCTTGGTGCAGGAGTCGACGGTGTGGTGGTTGCCGGTGTAGGGGCTGACTTAACCACAACGCTGCATCTCAGCTTTCTTCCTCTCATCGCAGCGGTTATCGTAACCTTCCCATTCTTCTTCGCTACAACTGTTCCCGCGGAATTTACTGTCGCCACGCTCTTGTTTGAGCTTGACCACTTAACCTTCGAAGTCGGATACTTTACTGCCAGTCTGAAAGTTCCACCCCTGTAAATGGTCAGCGATTTCTTATTGATGCTCGGCGCCGGGTTCTTAACAGTAATTCTGCATCTAAGCTTCTTCTTTCCGACCTGCGCGTAGATGTTGGCCGTCCCCTTCTTCTTCGCCCTTACGACTCCGCTGTTGTCTACGGCTGCCACGCTGCTCTTTGAGCTCTTCCATTTGACAGCTCCGTGCGGGCCTTTTACAGTCAGTTTATAAGCCTGCCCGACCTTCATCGTCCTGCTTGTCTTACTTAGCTTTACCGTTGCCGCTTCTACGGTCTGCGTAGAATAAACAGCAGAGAAAACCGAGACTGACGACAGCGCCAGGACGAGTGCTAAAACGATAGTTGCAAATCTTTTTCGAATTAAAGATATATTGTCTCTCATTTTTATTTCCCTCCTATGAGATGTTGCAACTGTGTGTCTATTGCTTTTATTATAATATGCCAAAAAGGTATGCAAAAGAAGTGTACGACATTTTTAGTATAATTTTGCGAAAAATTTTATGTGTTAATGACTTGCTTGGCTGCAGCTATCATCCTGTCCTTGTACCTCACCACATCAGCAATCGCCAGCTTCTCAACAGCTCGGATGTATCGCTCCATGTAATCGAAGTCAGGAGTTCCGTCCGACTTAACAGGAAGAACAATTTCCGTGGATTTAATGATGCTCTCATTAAACGAGTTTTGTCCCCATGCAAAATTAGAAAAAGCCTTTGCTATTGCCGCTATAAAATACTCAGCCAATTCAGGCGTGAGCTCCCTGTTGTTTAACACCATGACCTTAATCTTGTCGCCTGTAAAATAAGCATCTGGCTGATAATACACGGTTGCCGTATCCTGGCCAAAGCTCAGAGACTTTGCCGGGCTGAGATACTGCTCGTCCTCTGTGATAAAGCCACGAATACCATTATTCGATGACCCCCGCGCCACATACGGATACTTTCCGCCAAACTGCACCGTGTTCGCATTAAATCTCTTTTTCGGGGAATAAATATCAAACAGTCCGGCCGCTCCGCCAAGTGAAAACTTTCCAAGCTTTACCTCTTTAGATGTCGCGAGAATCCTCTTATCTTCATCGGTAAGCTCGTAGTTATCAAGGCCAGCGGCAATAAGATAAGCGTCGAGCTCGGTGATGCGCTCCCGCTCAAGCTCAGCGATACGCTCCTTCTCAAGCTTGGAAATGTACTTCTTCATGTACTCGAAGTCGATGTCCTCAACCGTGTATTCATGTTCAGAGTCAGAAGATTTGACAACGGGCAGCTCAACGAACAGCTCTTTAACGAGTGCCCGGTTGAACTTCACCGCATAGTTCCAGCCATTTCCAGCAGACTTACGAATACAGGATATGACGTACAAGCAACATTTCTCGTCCCACTTATTCGGCTGATACGGATACATGCCCTGCACGTGTGGGTATCCGATAAACGGACATGACTGGTAGAACATTGTGTCCGCACCAGTGGTTGTATCCGAGAACGTAATCATCTCACCCTGCTCAGTCGGAGCAAGACCGCAATATCCTCCGATACCGTTGTTCATGGAAGAATTGGACAGAACTGGCGTTGCCCCATCCGAAGCAAACAGTTCATTGTTCTTCATCTTGTAGGTGGCAGTAGGGTGGATATCGAACAGCTCCCCGACTTTAAACATCTTAAACATCCGCCACCCCCTCGCCCTTCAGAATTTGTGAAACTCTAAAAGATAAGTAATCACTAACTGTTTTGCGAAAGTCTGCCTCGGTCGGAGTTGTATCAATTTTACGGTGACTCTGGTAAGCCCAGTCGTTCCCGTTCAGAGAAATCGTATCTTTAATAACCTTTCCATTGGCCTCAGTATAATAGTTCGTTTTCGGCTTTTTACCGAGACAGATAGCCGCCACCTCATCATAGCGTTCGAGCGCGTGGTCCGTGTTTCGTAGATTGACCTTTTGTGTGGATTTCTTGCGGTTCTGGCGGGTGTAGCCGTCCTCCGAGAAGTCTATGAACGTCACGACATCATCGGTTTCGTGCGGGCGGTTAATCTGAAACAGGTAGATTGCCGTCTGTACGGATGACTTGCCATTGAAAAGGTCGCCTGGCATGTGAATGCTCGCAATCAGTGTGTTCTTTTTAAGAATCCGTTTTGCATACACGTCGCCCTGCCCGCTTCCGGCGTTCTCCTGAATGAGCACCGCGCCGTACCCCGTCTCCATGCGAGAAATTGCCTCATCAACGAAGATAAGGCCTTTGCCCGGGGCCGAATAAGGCGGGTTCAGCAGGAATACGTTCGCCGGAAACGTGTCCTTATGACTTTCGATGAACTTCGGCCCTTCCTTGTGCGAGTCGCCGCAGATAATCTGCGAGGACCCGTCGCCCATGAGAATCATGTTCAGAACGGCGAGGATGTAGATGTTGCCCAGAATCTCAATGCCAAGCAGCTGATTGTGCTTGATGTTCTCAATCTTGCTGTCCAGCGTCTGTGTGTCCTTGATGCGCTTCTTTGCGTCGTCAATCATAATTTCCATGGCGGACACAAGAAAACCTGACGAACCCATGCAGGCATCCCACACGAACGAATCCATATCCGTCCGCGTGATTCGCGCCATCAGCGTAGTCACGAAGCGCGGCGTCAGCACCACGTCGTTGAGCTTGTCATTCTCGATGGAAACCCAGTCATTCAGACTATTCAGAATCTTGCCCGTGAAATCCAAGTGAATGTTGCTTTCGAGAAGCGGCAGTATATCCTCCTTGACCTGCTTATAAATGGACTTGATGGCGCTCTCGCCGTTTACTGGCTTCCAGAGGTCGCGTTTCTCAAATACGGGTCTCAGATAATTCAGCACCATGTCAACCTTGCCGGATGGACAGTTCTTCTTGCGCAGGAATGCCATCGTTCTGCGCAAAACGATGCTCCCGTCGTTGTCGTCAGGGTCGTCGTTGCTGAAAAGGTCTGCGACTTCCAGCGGCTTTACGCCCTCCGTCGTAAGCCCCGCCATGATGAGACCGCAGAACAGGTACAGCTTCTCGTTTGTGCCAAGCAGGTTCTTGATGCTCGCATCGTCATAAATCTTCTGGTGGATTCCCTTGATACTCTGTTCCAGCAGCTCCTCCTTGTCGCGTTTGAGCTTTTCCTTCTCTGTCTCCGTCAGTGAGAGCTTGTCAAGTTCGGTAAAGAATGCGTCGATGTTCGTCTGCTTCATCTGTACAAAATCGAAGCCAATGAGTTCCTTTGGAACCCTGTCGTTTTTCTTTGAAACGTAATAAGCCTTCGCTTCCGGGTCCTTAACACAGCCATTTTCAAGTGTCGTTCCATTGATTCCGACGATGATAACCTCGTTGTACGTACCTTCGTCCAAAACCGCCAGACCATAATGCAATGCACCGTTTACGGCATACTGCTGCACGGCACTGTTTGGATTCTTACCGCCGCTTATCAGTTCAATGTCGCCGCTTGGCGTCAGCTTTTCCAGCTTTCCTTTCAGCCCCTTCGCCTCAATCATTACGGGGATGTCCCGCCTGGTCTTATTCTGCAAAAGAAGCTGAATGTCCGGAAAATTTACCCCCGAGCCTCCAGATTTGGAATCAGCTTCTTTAAGCGCCTTCGTCAGAGAGCTGTTAATCTCTTCTGTCTTGCCAAAATGTCGTATTTCGAGACTATCCAAAAGCGCCTTGTAATACTCCTCAACTTTTTCCTCTATACTTTTCGCCATTTATTCCTCCTTCTGATATCTTTTTCTTAATATGCAAAAAAAAAGAGGGCCACAAATGGCCCCCTTAAAAGGTTGATTCAGATTATTCAGTTGCGGGTTTCGCTTTTTCTGGAAAAGCACCGGGCGCCCGAAACGTCCGTGTTCCAAGAGAGAAAACCTTATCGCTAAGTTCGCCGTCTTTCAGCGGTTTCATAGCGTCGCAAAACTCATACAGCTTTGCGTCCGATTCGTCCGCCTCATGGAGGATTTCCGCCTCAATCGTCTGTGGAAGGACCGGGGAACCATATTCAAGCTTCCCGTGGTGTGCGAGAATAAGGTGCTTTAACAGAAGCATCTTGTCCTCAGGCACACGCTTCTCTGCCGGAAGTGAGAGATTTGCAACAACAATCATCTCACACCCGATGTAGAGGTGCCCGAGGAGAGACCCTTCAGGCGTGTATTCAGAGTCTCCCGTTTCAATCGTGTTAAGCTCTCTGAGCTTCCCGATGTCGTGGAGAATCGCGCCAGATACAAGAAGCGGGATGTCTGCCACAACTACTCCGCCAAGGATTGATGGATAGTTGTTGGCTTCGTGTCCACGCATATACGCAAGCCTTGCAACACTGTATGTATGATACAGGAGGCCTCCGCGAATGGCGTGATGCATTGCCTTCGCTGCTCCCCATACGAGGAGCTTTTCTTCGTTATCCATCAGGAGCTTTTCAACCAGCGGCTGATAAACTCCGCATTCCTTGCGGGCCATTCCGATAAGCGCATCGAAAAGCGCCTTCGGGGCTACAGGAGCAGAAATCACGAAGTTCTCGAGAGGAGCCGAGGACCTTGCGATTGTCTCCTTCTTCCCGAGATAGGTAATGCTTTCGTTATACTCCTGAGCCGTAAGCTCAATGAATATAACGTCTCCTACCTTGTATCCGAATGATTCCTTGTCTGTGTCAAAGATTTTGACGGAAGTTTTTGTTTCGCCGTCAGATATTGACACAGTGAGGAAAGCAGAGCCTTTCATTCGTCCCTTTGACACTTTCCCTTCGGTTATATCCAGCACAACAACTTCGCTCGTTCCCGTACTTCCTGGCTTGATTTCAGAAATCTTCATCTTCTTTTCCCCTTCCTTTTAATCGACACTACCAAGCATTCTCTCGAACTCTGCATATGTGATGCCCTTGTCCTCGAAGAGGGCAAGAATGGTATCAATTATGCTTCCCGAGAAGCCGCCGCCGGACGACGGGTGCATGTACTCATATACCTTGTTAGTAGAAAGCCCCACGTCTTTTGCGATATCTTTTGTGCTCTTCTTTTTGCAGTTAATGCCTGCCGAGCGCGTAAAGATATACATCTGCGACTTTGTAAGCCTCCCTTTGATGATGTCGAGCGCCTTCTTGTAGAAGTCGCCAAGCTCCTGGGACATAATCGGGTCTTCGTCATATGTTCCATAAAAGTCCCCGATTTCCGCGCCAGCGTCATCTGAATCACCTGCGGATGCGTTCATGCTTGTCGCCTTTTCCATAATGGAGCGATAACTCCTTATGGTAGAAGGACGGACATGAAGCTCGCAGGCGAGTTCGTCGTCTGAAATCATGCGCCCTTTCTTTTGCATGATTTCTTCCGCCTTCTTTTTCATCTTTATGGCGGAGCGCGTCGTCGTTATCGACGCGGAGAGCTCACTCGTTTCGGCGATGATGAACGCCGACAGTGCATGGTTTATTTGCGCTGCCGCGTATGCCGCAAATGGAACGTTCAGCTCCGGGCGGTATGCTCTCTCTGCCAGGATGAGTGCGAGATACGCCTCCTGCTGCAAGTCAGCCAGCTCATACCTTGTGGACCTGTATCTGCGCCATACATTGGCACAGATTCCGTCAGCCATCCTGTACAATTCTTCCATTTTCTGCTTTCTCCTTTCTTTTTTTGCAGAATTTTCGATACGCTTTTAATATGCCGATAAAAAGGAGAAGACAAAAAAGCGCCCCGGGACCTCCCGGGGCTTTGTTCTTTTTTATATTTTTTTAGACAAGAGAGACAAAGAAGCTTACAAGTGCCTTCCCGACACTGTCAAACGCCGCGATATAAAGCCCGAGCGCCGTCGTGAGGGCAATGACCACGCCCGTCTGCTTGAGCAGCTCTTTTTTTGGAAGCCATTCAATCTTTTTTATCTCTTCTTTTAAGATGACGTTTTTCTTTTCTCTTGTTTCCGCTTCCACACTTACTATTTTTGCGGATTCCGCATTTTTGTCCATTACGCTTCTCCTTTCTTATAGATGAGCTTATTTTCCAGCGGCTGCTTTGCCTCAAGAGCGAGCTGCCCTGCCATTTCAATCTGGACGCCGACGATAATAATGATTGATGTGCCGCCGAGCGCGGATGATACTCCGAACACTCCTGTCAGAATCATCGGAATGAGCACAACCACTGTAAGCATCACTGTTCCGACAAATGCCATGCTGTACGATACTCTTTCGATATATCTTTCTGTTTCCTTTCCAAGCCTTACGCCCGGGATTACGCCGCCCTGCTTTCTGATTGACTCCGCAACCTCCGCGGGATTCAGCGCGATTGGTGCGTAGAAATACGCCATGAGCGCCATAAGGACAAGGTAGAAGACAGCGCCGAGCGTATAAATCGGTTTTGACGGGTTAAACCAGTTCGACTGATTTACAGCTTCAAGAAAAATCTTGCTGAGGCCCGAGCCGTATCCCTTGCCGGTGATTGCCGCTATAAGCTGAGGAAAAGCGAAAAGGGAAGATGCAAAAATGACAGGCATGACGTTGAGGATTCCAACCTTAACCGGAATGCTTCCGACCTCCGACGCGCTTCCCTGCATGCTCATTTTTCTTGAATACTGCACGGGGATTGTTCTGACTCCGCCATCCATGGCTGCGATGTACATGATAGTAAAGACTACGAGAGCGATAATGATGACAATCGCGAGTGCCGCCTTCCAGGCAGCCTTTCCGCTTACAAATTGTTTGTGAAGCCCCATGATTTCAGCCGGGATTCGGGATATGATGTTAATCACAAGGAGAACTGACGTGCCGTTCCCGATGCTCTTGTCGGTCAAAAGCTTTGCAAAATAGATGGAAAGGCAGGCACCGCCTGTGAGCGATATGGTTGTAATCATGCCTTTAATGAAAGTCATGTCTGCAATCATGCCGTTTTTTCCAAACCCGATTGAGATTGCAATACTCTGAACAAGCGCAAGCACAGCTCCGAAGACAATTGTGATTCTCTCGAGCTGCCGCCTCCCGCTCTCTCCGTCCCGCTGCATTTTTGCCATTGACGGGATTGCGACCTCGAGCAGCTGAATGACGATTGACGCCGTGATGTAAGGCGTGATGCCGAGAGCCATGATTGAGAAGTTCTCAAAAGAGCCGCCTGTAAATGCGGAAAAGAGGCTGAACGCGTCATTTCCGTTCTGGTTTATCCACTGCTTAAACACCGATGCGTCAATCCCTGGCACCGGTATTGTGGATATAATCCTCACGACGGCGATAACTAAAAGCATAAGCATTATTTTGTGTCTGAACTTTCTGTCTGATGAAAGCGCTTTAAAAATGGAACTCATAAATCTCCTTTCTAATTGCAAATCAACCTGTACTGAGCCTGAATGTTGCGTAGTCGGCGGATATATCCCCGCCGCTCTCCTCTTTTTCAGCATCTCTTATCTCATATCTTTCCTGTTCAATCGGCGGCAGATACATATCCGCCAAGTGTGAGTGGGACATGATTGCCTTCTGTGCCGCGGCCGAGTATTTTTCGAACATCTCGCTGAAGTGATTGAACGCATCCATGTAGTCGTCATCGGACACCCTGATTCCGAAGTCCTCCATAAAAAGCTCGTCAATCTCCTCTTTGAGCGACAGCCTCATTTCCGGGTGCGCGTTTTTTGCATACCTCGCTTTTTTTGCCTCTATTCTTTCATATTCTCTTGCCAGCGGGGAAAGGTATCCCAGCTGCGTTTTAAGTTCCGCCCCTTTAAGCGTGCCCAGATGGTACTCTTTTTTTATCTCTTCAAGATTCGTCTCTATCTCATTTTTCCTTATCTCTTTCTCATTCATTTCGCCCCTTAATCTTTTTAAGTTCTTTTTTCTGTCCGCTCTTCTTTCAATATGCGAATAAATGAGAGGAATGTACATGCAGATGCCGATGATGAGGATGGCAAGACCGGCGAAAAGAAATGAGCGGGCAACCGCCGCGCTTGTCGGAAGGAAGACGGCCCCCGACGCAAGCAGGAACGCGTCGACGATTGAAAACGTGTCCATAAATGTCGGCGATTTGAAGCTTTCATATTCTTTTTCCGCTCTTTTGTATTCTGCATCGAGTCGTGGAAGCTCATCCACCTCGCGCAGGGCCTCCGTGATTGGAATGGACGGGGACGACTTGTTGTGGAAAAGCTCCGAGAGCTTTGCGAAGTCCTCCTTCTCTGCGGGGGACAGCGCGTATCTCTGCTCTTCTAGCTTCAGCTGCTGGTAGTCTTCTATTTTTTCTCTGAGAACGCCCAGTGCGTGGCGGGTTATGTGGTATCTTTTGAAAAACATCTCCGCTTTTGCGAAAGTCTCCCTGTCCTTTTCAGAGACCATCATCGGCCTTTTATTCGTTTTTCTCATCTCTTTTCTCACCCTCCTTCCCGAGCGTTCTCTGTTCCTGATTCTGTCTCAGCCTCAGTGCTTTCGTCTTTTTCGTCATCTGTGTCCAAAAGCGCTTCCGCTATCTGCTCTTTCAGTATCTCTTTCCTTATCTTTCCTTCCCCTTTGTCTGTGAGGTAGTCTTCTCTTGATGCGTACCCCGCGTCTGTTGCCTTTGCCGTCTCAAGCGCGGCAAACTCTGACGCGTCCGGCAGCACACCTGCTTCTTTTGCGAAAGCCGCGAGAATCATCTCCTGCGAGAGCGCTGTCTTTATGTTTTCGTCCTCGCTTTTGTAGAAGGCGTCCTCATCTGCGAATCCAAGATTTTCTTTTATGTATTTTTTAAAGCTCTTTTTAGATATCTCCGCGTCCGCTTTTGTCTTGAGTATTGCGATACTTTCGTCGTATTTCAGGACGTCCACTGGGAAATGTACTGTCGTTGATTTTTTTATGATTTCATCAGCCAGCGCATCGGAAAAGGCTCCTCTTTTTTCCTCGTATTTTTCCGCCCTTACGATGCTTTTTATGTATTTTTTAAACTCCTCTTTCGTCTTATACCCGCCGTGCGAGCACTCGCTTGCCACATCGTCGGTGAGCTCTTTTGCGCGCAGAATCTTTGAAACAGAAAGAGAGATTTTTGTCCCGTCTTTTAAAGTGGTTTTTGTGCTGTATCCTTTCTGTTTTCTTAGAAGGGAGCGTTTAAGGCTCTGCGGGATATATTTATCTTCCGTCTCGTCCATCATAAACGACCATGAGGCGCTGCCATCGCTGGAGGAGAGCTTCACAGAAACCATGTCTCCGTCCTCTATCTCGCTGTCGTCTGACACATCGTCTGTGCAGCCGTTTTTGAGAAGAAAATCCCTTATCTTTTCATCTACTTCTTCATCTGACGGCTGAGAAGGCTCTGGCGCCTTTACTGTTATCTCGTCAAGGCCGCACACCTTCACAAACTTTCCGGCATCGTATGATGGCCGCGCGCCAAGCTCCGAGACAAAGTTGTAAGGGCTTTCCGAGTCCTTTTCAGTCTCGCCTGAAAGAGATATCTGCTTTGTGTTTTCAGAAGAGCTTTCCGTTGTGCTCTCCGTCTCATCTTTGTACGTATCCGATACAACATCGTATCCGTGCCAAAGGGAATTATGAGCCGAATTGAAACAGACGGCCGCTGCAATGAAAGCTGCGCCTGATATGGCGGCAAGCAGAGAGAAGAGCAAAACAATTCTTTTTCTCATAAATACCTCCCCCCTTTAAAAAACAGATGTGTCAGGCAGTCTCCCTTGCGGATGGCGGCTCGGCTATGAGCTGAAGTGCCTCCTCAAAAGTATCAACAAAGTACGTGCTTCTGTCTTCGAGAGAGAACTGTGCGACAAAGAACGTTCCGGATTCTCTCTGCCCGACAACATATGAAGCGTTTTTTGTCTCGAACCTGAGATTGCCGCCGGACGTGATTTTCATGACGCCCTTGCATGAGGAAAGGGCTGCGGCCTCCTCTGCGTTTCTCTCATACCAGCTGTCATGAGACAAAAGAAAAGAGGAAAGAGAGGTGAGGGAGCCATTAACCTCCTCAGCCTCCTTCGTCTCAGGATATGAGACCTTGAAGCCGTCCTCTGTCTTTGAGATGACTGCGCTCAGATTTACGCCCTTAATGGAAAAAGCGTTTGCATTATCGCTTATGCGGAATCTAAACATCGGTCCCGGCATGATGTTCCACAGCCGCTCCTTCTCGCACTTTTGCAAGAAGGCATTCATCTCTAAGAGCGTCTTAAACGGAGTAAACCATTCCTTACCCTTTTCTATAAGAAAGCTCTCCTCCGTCTCGTCGTACTCCTCAACGAAAGTATCAAACACCGGGGCGGCCCTGAAGCCTCCGCCTGCATCGTCTGAAATTTTGTATTTTCCAAACTGGCCCTGAAGCTCCATGGAGCCGTCTGGCATTACTTGTGCCTTAAACATAAAACCCTCCTAAATTAAGCGGCAGGCGCTTCTTTTGCTCTTGCCGCCTTTCCTGCGAAGATATACTGAAAGAGCGTATATACCACGTCTTCTTTGATAACCCGCAGCATATCCTGGAACATGTCAAACGCCTTTGACTTGTACAAAACGACGGGGTCCTTCTGCCCGTATCCGACAAGTGAGATGTTCTGCCTTAAGATTTCCAGGTTGTTTAAGTGTTCCATCCAGCGCATATCAATTGTTGCAAGAAGGATGTTTCTCTCCTGAGACAGGAACGCGTCGGGATTTACGGCTTCGCACTTTGCGGCCTCATATACTGCCTTCGCCTCCTGAGCGACCTTGTCTATATCCTTAACCGCTCCATGGAACATCAGGGATACATACTTTTCCTTGTCCTCTTTTGAGCGGCGGCTGTTCTTTACGCCGTCGGAGATATACGAAATCATATGCAGGATGGTGTTTTCCATGTCGGCATCCGAGATGGTCTGAGCGTCGTTTCTCTGCGAATAAATGATTTCTCTCTGTTTATCGTTTACGTTGTCATAGTCAAGAACGCGTTTTCTCATCGCGAAGTGGTTGTACTCAACCTTCTTCTGTGCCTTCCTGATAAACCTTGACATTGCCGGGTGGCAAATCTCCTCCCCTTCTTTCACGCCAAGAAGACGGAACGTTGAGATAAGCCTCTCAGAACCGAAGAGCCGCATGAGGTCATCCTCAAGTGAGAGATAGAACTTGCTCTCCCCGGGGTCTCCCTGTCTTCCGGACCGGCCGCGAAGCTGATTGTCAATTCTCCGTGAGTCGTGGCGCGTAGTTCCAATAACCTTGAGTCCTCCAGCGGCCTTTGCCTTGTCGTCAAGTTTGATATCGGTGCCTCGCCCTGCCATGTTTGTTGCGATGGTGATGGCCTTGTATCTTCCGGCCTTTGCGATAATCTCCGCCTCTTTCTCGTCCTGCTTTGCGTTGAGGACCGTGTGCGGGATGTGCGCGTCTGTGAGGAGTCTGTCCATAATCTCTGAATCTTTGATTGTGGACGTACCGACAAGAACAGGCTGCCCCTTCTCATATGAGGCTTTCACGGACGCAACAACCGCGCTGAACTTCTCCTTCTTTGTGGCGTACATGGAGTCCTGATAATCTTTTCTGATGCACGGCTTGTTGGTTGGGATGCGGGCAACATTCATGTGATAAATATCCTTAAACTCTTTCCTCTCTGTGTATGCCGTGCCCGTCATACCGCACTTCTTGTCGTACTTATTGAAAAGATTCTGATATGTGATTGTCGCAAACGTGTAGTTCTCCTGCTTGATTTGGACGCCTTCCTTGGCTTCGATTGCCTGATGAAGACCATCTGAATAACGCCGCCCCGGCATCACGCGGCCCGTAAACTCATCTACAATGAGAACCTCGCCGTCCTTCACGATGTAGTCCTTATCCTTTCTCATCAGGTAGTTTGCCCGGAGAGCAAGAATGATGTTGTGATAAAGCTCGTTATTCTTTGCATCTGAGATGTTTTCTATTCCGAAATACTTTTCTGCCTTTTCAACGCCCTGCGCTGTGAGCGTGATAATCTGGTCCTTCTCATCTACGATAAAGTCCCCTGTCTCTGTTATCTCCTGCCCGAGAAGGGACGATATCTTATCAATCTCTCCGGACGCTTCGCCTCTTTCCATAGACTTGGCGAGTGCGTCTGCGGCCACATAAATCTGTGTCGGCTTTCCTGACCCGCCGGAGATAATAAGCGGGGTCCTTGCCTCATCAATAAGAACGGAATCAACCTCGTCAATGATGCAGAAATGAAAACCGCGCTGCACCCTGTCTTCCATGCGGCGCGTCATGTTGTCTCTTAAATAGTCAAACCCGAGCTCTGTGTTCGTGACATATGTGATATCGCAGTCATATGCCTCTCTTCTCTTCTCTGTAGATGAGGTATTCACGATACATCCAACAGTAAGTCCTAAAAATCTATGGATTCTTCCGATATCCTCCGCGTCTCGATTTGCAAGGTAATCGTTTACGGTTACCACATGCACGCCCTTCCCGCTCAGCGCGTTGAGATATGACGGCATCGCCGCGGCAAGGGTCTTGCCTTCTCCTGTTGCCTGCTCTGCGATATATCCCGCGTTGAGATAGATACCTGATAAAATCTGTACGGGGAACTGCTCAAGCCCGGTTGTGCGCCTTGACGCCTCCCTCACAACTGCATAAGCCTCAGGGAGAATCGACGCAAGGCTCTCCCCTTTGGAAAGTCTCCCTTTAAACTCATCTGTCTTTGCCGCAAGCTCCGCGTCTGTGAGCTTTTCCATATCCGGCCTCATTGCAATAATCCTTGATACCAGTCTGTCAGCCTTATTTTTGTTCATAAATATTGCCCCATCAGGGCGCATCCTCCTTTCGAAAGTGGAAAAATATTGTGCTCACTCTTTAATATGCAAAAAACGGCACAAAAAAAGACCGTGAAAACGGCCCTTTGCGTTACGCAGCTGCCTCCGCTTGTATCAGCGGCGCAGTCTGTATTGTCTGGACGATGATATTTTTTTCAATGAGTACCTCAATCTTGACTAGATACCCCTTTGCCTTGTCTCCCATGACCCTAAGCTTTTCTCCTCTTTCCATGAGGTTGTTTGCGTAGGTCTGGAACTTTTTTGTATCGATTACGTAGATTGTTCCTGTCATTGCGACAAGAAAGAAAATGTAATCAGACTTGGTTCTTGCAAAACATCCAGGGTTGTCATGGCTTAGCATTTCAAACGGGATGTTTCCCGTCTTATGCGCCCATTTGTCTGTCTTTACCTCAATAAAACACTCTGTTCCGTCTTTATAAATGACCTTATAATCAATGTCCTTTTTCTGTGCATCCTTGTCTTTCCTTAGGTCGCATACATCAGAGACATTTCCCGCACCTTTAAGCAGGGCTTCCACTCTTTTTTCTCCAAGCTCTCCAAATGACATGTCCCCAAGGAAGTTTCTGTTTTGATATCTCCAAGGATTTCCCATCTTTCAGCAGCTCCTTTCTTTTTCTTTTTCTTTTTCAGCTGCTGTTAATATGTCCAAGGACAGGGCATGTATAAAATTTGCGAAAAAAATGAAAGGCCCGCGAAAATGGGCCTTTCTGCTTAGGCGATATAGTCAAGGTCTCTGCCCCGTTTCAGGGCAAGAGAGACAGATACATTGAAATGTTTTGAGACTTCAGAGACGTCTGCAAAGTTTTTGTCTGATGCGTTAAGAAGCGCCTTTTCGAACTCTTCCCTTGGAAGGAGAAGGGCCATCGCGAACTCAAACGCCTGCTCGCGCATGGTATCTGACAGGGGCCTGCCTTTCCGCATGGTTGCTTTTCCCATTGTTTTTCGCAACCAAAAGCTTTAGTATCTGATGTTGCTTAATGTCCCGCCCAAAAATCCGAAAAACACGATGAGCCAAATACAGACTCCTATTGCGAGTGCGATGAGCTGCGCCCGGGCGTAGTTCTTCAGATTGACCTTTTCGGACGAAGTCGCCCAAAGGATTTCGAACACGAGCCCTACGATTGGGATGCTAAAAATGAGGTTGTACCCGATATATCCAAGCGGGGATATCGGCGTGTAGTCGTCCTCCGCAGCCTTCGGTTTTGGCTTCTTTGACGGGTCGAACTCTTCTTTTTCCTCCTCTCTTTCCTCTGTCTTTTCCTCTTCTTCTGCCATCTTTTTTCCCTCCTTTTTAAGAAAATTTTTGCATCTTTTTTAATATGCAAGATGGAAGGCAAAAAAATAAAAAATTTTGCTGCCGCGAAAGCAGCGCAAAACTGTGCGGCAAAGGCGCTATGCGATACGCAGATGTGTCCCCAAACATCGTGCCTTTTAGGGACAAGCAGCCGGAGGCATGTTCCTCGCCTTTTGCATCTCTTCTTCCTCCCTTAATCCAAAAGCCCGAGCTCTCTTTCCACAGTTTTTTCTCCTTTCTTTTCTTTAACATGCCAAAAAACCAAAAAGGGGCTCAGGCGCCCCTTCCAATCTCTTTTTCAATCTTTTCAAGTGCTTTTTCTGCATCTTTGTCGTTTTCCACTACGATATCCGGCTGTCCTTCTCTCTCGTATGCGAGAAACTGCTCGTTTTCCGCTTCCTCTCTTTTTTCAAAGTCTTTTCCGCCTCTTTTTTCGTACCTATCTTTTCTGAGACTTTCCGGAGCGGTTACATAAATCTCTACAACCCTGTAGTCTTCCCCCCTTTCTTTAATCTTCTTTTTCAGCTCCTTCACTCCCCGCGGGTCTATAACATACACATCGCACTTGTCGAGAAGCGAAAACGTTGTGCAGTATTCTGCTTCCCCGATTTTTGTGTATGCCGCCATGTCATCCCGCATTTTTTCCATCTCTTCTTTTGTGATAAAGAGATGGTCCGACTTCCCGCTCTCTATCTCGGATTTGCGCGGGGCTCTCGTTGTGTAGCTTTTGACCTGCGTCAGCCCGAACCTTTCACTCATTTTTCCCGCGATAAAAGATTTTCCGGATGCCGTGCGTCCAAGGATGCAGTAGATAGTTTTAGCCATAAGATTTGTTTCTCCTTTCTTTTTGCTGTTTTTCCATCATTTATAAGATGCAGAAATGAGGTAAAAGACGGAACAAAAGGAGAAGGAAAAGATAACAGCGGCTCTTTTTTGTCCATTTTTGTGTATATGTTGAGGGGCAAGACTTGGCTGGTTTGCGAAAAAGAGAAAAGGCAAGGCAAAGGGCAAATTAAGAGGCGAAGGGAAGAGCTGCCTTGACTTTAACTTTAACTGCGCGAAGGGAAAGAAAAAAAAGAAGATGCGAAAAATTGCTGTTAAGAAGCGGACGGCGGAAAAAGAGAAAAAAAAAGAAGGATTAAGAGCGGAGCAGGTTTTTCGAAGGGATGGAAAAATAAGGGGAAAAGAAGAAGAAAGGAGGGGGAAAGACACAAAAAACCGCCGCAAAAGATGCGACGGATGCGTGCGTTAATAGTTCCACCCCCTCTCTTTATGCACGCGGGCAATATCAAGAAGATACTGCGGCGCTGTAAGACCCTTGGCGTCGTAGTACCTCTTGATTTGCCCCGGACGAGCAACGAGCTTCGTCACCAGTTTGCCTGTAAAAGCATTGTAGATGACAATAATTGCGTTGCTCGTAACGACATGTATCTCCGGTCCTGCCGGGTGATGACGGTCTACGAGGAATCTTGCAACTTCCTCTCCATCGCCGCCGTTAATGTGCTCTATGCGCTTTTCGCGCTCCGCGCGTTCGCACGCATAATGGGCTGATGTCACCATTAAATCACTCCCCTTTCTTGTTTTCCGGTTTTCATTTGTCTTTAATATGCCGGGGAAAAGGGGAAATGAAAAAAATGCCCGCTCGCGGCGGGGAAATTTTCAAGGCGTTTTTCATATTAGAAATATGAGAAACTTCGTTCTGAAAATTTATAAAAATAAAAATATATATCTTGTCGAGAGAACACTTCTGCGCGAGGGCGCGAGGGACTACGGCAGGTACTATACAATTCAGTATAATGAGAAGCCGAAAAGGCTGATTAAAAGGCTGGACAGGTATGGGATTTATTACAGGTGGTATAAGAGCGAGTACGAGCGGGCCGGAAACTACAGGCAGACATTTTTTGAGCGGACGAAAGGACCGTACAGGTGCAGATACTGCCACAGACGGCTCAAAAAGACATATATGCAGATTGACCATATCGTTCCGGTTGCCGCCGTGCAGAGAAGCGCGTATGCAAGGTTCCTGCTCCACCTTGAGGGGGCGGAGAATGTAAATAGTATCCGCAACTTGGCCCCTGCGTGTAAAAAATGCAACAAAAAGAAGCTGGACAAGATGGGGCTTTGGGTCATCCGCGGATGGCTTGGAAAATATGAGGCGTACTGGGCGGCAAAACGCATCATTACCGCCTTGCTTTTCTTCTTTTTATTTCTCTTCATCATCTCCCTTCTCTCCTATATCCCGGCTATTCAGAACCTTCCGTACTTTGGGGGCACTGCTGTATGTATCCGAGAGTTTCTTTTGTCTCTCAGGCTCTTTAGAAGACTTAGAAGGTTTGTGTCTTCCGGCGTTTTTGCATATTAAAAAGGAAGCTGAAAAAAAAGGAAAAAGGAAGGAGAAAAGAAGATGGCGGAGATATGCGCAACTTGGACGGGGAAGTATCCATGCCTTTGCATGGGCGAGTGGAAGCTGTATGTTGATGGCAAAGACTACAGCGAAGCCATCCCTAAGGACTATCGCACGGAGAGTATGGGGACATACGGAGCGTACAAGAAATGGCGCTTCAGAGATGACTGGGATGTGGAATGGTCAAGCTATACAGATGGGCTTGGCAAGGACGACTGGATTCGCGAAAACAAGGCGTGGCTTGACAGTATCCCGGCGGACCCCGGAGATATCTACGACGCTTTTCAGGCATCGGACTTCCGCGTGGGGTCCTGCGGCGGCTGCATCTAGCACAAACAATTTTGCCGGAAAGGTTTTCTTTCCGGCAATTTTTTTGTGTTAAGCTTTCGCGGCAATCTTCTTGTTCTCTTTCCTCACGGCTTTTCTAAGCGCGGCAAATGATGTCTTCTTATCATCGGGAGCAAATTTTGCGGCAAGTTCTACAAAGTCTGTGATGGCCTTCCCGTCTTCTCTTCCGCATATATTCTCTGAAATTACTCCGGCGCATTTCTCGCAGACTGCCGGAAAGTTGAAAAGCATTTTTAAATCTTCCGTCTTCATTTCTTTCAGCTTTCCCGGGTAATAAAGAAGCTCATACTCCCAATCGTTAGCTTTCCATGTAGAGACATCTTTTTCTTCATCAGAAGAAATGTTTTGGCGAAAAAGTGAGGCTAAATTTTTGTTCTTTATTTCGTATGATGTGTAGTATCCCCTGATTTTTCGCCAATAGGTTTCCGTCTCTAGCAAAATTCCGAAAGAAACAAGTCCTCTTACAGCGTCTTCTATGTCATCTTTTGAGAACGATTTAAACCTTCCCGGAATATACCTGTCCGTCATGAAGCTTGTGTCAGCTTTTGGGCTTCTAAGGACACTTGTAATCTTTGATATAGACGCGCCACTCGGGCAATTAGAAAGAATCTTTACAATTTCCGGATAAAGCGCGTTCTCTTTCCCGAGGCTTTTTATCTTTTCATTTTTCTTTTTCAGCGCCTCTTCATGCTGCTTTATCTTTTCCCGCAGCCATTTTTCAACATCCGAAGCGTTTGAGAGGTCATATTTTAACGTTATATGGCCCGGCAGGTCTTCTCCCTTAAGTGTTCCTGTTATCCCCTCGGTTATACCCTCAACGTAGTTTTTGTCAGGGCTTGCAATATCGAGACCTTCGGGGGTAGCGTCTGCGAAAAAGAGCTTGATGTTATCCTTGAGCGTACTTTCGATATTTGAAAATATGCTTTTTGACTTTGACAGCAAAGAAACTATCCCCTCTGCGCTCTCGCTTCTATTGATGAAAATATCGTTTGTCTTATAGCTGTAGCTTGCCGTGATTTCAAGATACGAAATTTTAAACCCCTCTTTAGACAGCGAAACCTTACTGCTATTGTCGAATCTATTAGAAAAGTCGTTCTCTGGCAAGTCTCCGTGCATGATAAGGCGGAGATATTTTGTACAGACCCTTTGGCGGCCTCCATTTGGCAGGCCTGCCTTGAGCATTTCGATAACAAGTGGAGAGGCGTCATTTGCAGCCTGTATGTCGCTGCTTATAGCTTCAAATATTTTTCTTTTGATTTCTTCTTTAAATTCCTTTTCTACATCTACCTTTGATACCTTCCATCCGTCATCTAAGGCTATTGTTTTGGCTATCTCCTCATCAAATCCGGGCCCTTTCTTTACAATGTTTCGGACTGTTCCTTCGCCTATGCTTTTTGAGTATGTGTTTATTATCCCCGGCTTTTTATCATCTGCCGTCTCATAAGAAACGTAGATTTCATTATTTATGCCGTCAAACCTTATGTTTTTTGCGTTTGGGCGGGAGCGGCTAATTTCAGCTCTTACAGCGCCTTGGATAGAACTATCCTGTCCCTTTTGATTTTCAGAAAGAGCGTCTATGACCATGCCTGCGATTTCATTTATCAACCTTTCGGCAATGTCATCGAAGCTTAAATCCTTTCCTGTTTTTTCGCTTACAATGGATATAAGACACGCAATAGTGTCGCCTTTTTTCAGGCGCATATGGAAATTGCAGTTTCCGCCATTTGCTATCTCTGCGGCAAGAGTCTCATCTTCTATATATTCTGCAAGCCTTGTGCTTAGAAGCCCCCTTCTTATTCTTTCGAATCCAAAGCCCTGTTTTTCATCTTTCTCAATGTCCGTCTCAGGCGAGAGGGTCATCATGCGCGCGACCCTTACCTGCTCTTCCGCCGGAAGGTCTTCAAACGGGACCTCCTTTATAAAAACGACGTCGCAGGCTATGGGCAAAATATCGCGGCAAAAATACACTTTTGCGCAGACCTTTTTTTTGCAAAGATAGGTGTCTGCACGAATGTTGTTATTGAAAAAGCTGAAATCCTTTTTCCAGCCGTATTTTTCGCATATAGCCGAAAGTGCCGGGCTGTTTTTCCAACCCTGCTTCTCTATGACATTTAAAACCTCTGCTCTTCTCGCTGCCGCACGCGCTGTTTTGCTTTTGCTCACTTGTTTTCCTCCGCAATCTCCATTAACGCATCAATCAGTTCTTCCGTATTTACCGTCTGAATCGTATCTTTTGTGTATGGCATGTATGCTGGCATGGCAGAGTCTCCTGTTCCCCACATATCTCTCTCCTCTGTATTCAGCCAGAAGAGCTTTTTCGTCTTGTCGTGTATCTTTTTAAGGAACTCTTCCCCCGAGAGGTTTCTGTTGTTTCTTGCGTCCCCGATGAATATCACGATGCTGTCTTTTGTGATTTCGCCCATATGCTCATCGTTTATCTGTTTTAATGGATTGTAGTAATTCGAATACACGCCCTTCGTCTTCACGTTCGAGAACACCGCGCTTATTGCGCTGTCCGGTGATACCGCATCAAAGAACGATGAGATGTCAATCAGGCTGTCAACGAACACGTATGACTTGCACCCGGACGGGAACACATCCTGAATGCAGTACATGAGGTACAGCATCATGTACGATGCTTCCTTGCATGACCCGGATACATCGAGAACCATGACGATGTTCGTCTTCTTTTTCTCTGGCTTTTTAAAGTGTATTTTCATCGGCACCCCGCCGGAGCGCAGCGCCTCCTTGACCGTCTCCGCCATGTCGACGGTTCTTTTCTGCCCCGTCCGATAATTTCCTGAAAGCCTTGTCCTGAAGTTTCTCGCGTTGTCCTTTATGTAGTCGAGAATGTTTTCCCTTTCCTTTTCTGTCAGCGTATCGAAATTTTCCTTCAGCGACTTCAATACGTCTGCATTAGACGTCCCGGGACCTGTCAGACGAACGCTTGCGTGCGCCCCTTCTTTCTCGAATTTTTCCCTGTTTTTGAAAGACCCTGCTTTCTCTATGTCGCGCATGTAAGGATTTTGCAGCGCCTTCTCTATTCTGCTTCTTTCTTCCTCCGCCTTTTGCTTTGCTTTTTCATATCTATCGAGCATCGCCTTCTCGTCGTCAAGAGCCTTCTGCTTCACCCCGTCCGTCCATTTTTCCTGCTCTTCGAAGTAAAGAAGCCAGTCTTTGATGTACGAGAGAAGCTTTTCCGCATTTTCCATCCCGAGGGACTCCTGCGCCGCCTTTATCATTTTTTCAGAGCGTTTGTTTGCTGACATTTTTCCGGCATCCGGATTCTCAAGGTCGAAGCCTGTCTTTTCAGAGAGCTTTTTCACATCCTCCTTTATGCCCTCTTTTTCCAATTTTTCTTTTATTTTTTCTTTCTTTTTTTCAAGCTTTTCTCTTCCGCTCTTGTATCCGCTCTGCTTCTCTTTTTCTTTTTTTTCTATTGATTTTTTCTTGCTTTTTATCTTTTTTTCGAGCTTGTTAATCTTCTCTTCAAGCGCAGAGCCCTTCTTTTTGGTTTTATCCGCGCTGTCTGCAAACCACTCCAAGAGTTCCTCATCTTCATCCGGGATGTTGTGGATGAAACGCGCGAAAAGGAGGATAAAGTCTGGGATTTTTGCGCTGTCTTTTACGACCATTGTGCGTACGGCGCTCTCAAGCTCGTCAAGCCTCTTGCCAGTCGCTGCCATGAGCTTGAAAATACCGCCGAAGGTATCGGACGAGATGATGTAGTCGTGCTTTCTCATATATTCGGCAAAGTTGATGACGTTAATAAGCGGAAGGGCGCCTGCGTCATAAAAGTCGTCGTCATCTGAAGTCTGGCGGGAGAAAACGTCCTCCGCCTTTTCGATAAGCAGACTGCTGTACTCATCGTCATAGTCGTCTGGTGCAAAGTCGTCGTCGCCTGCAAAAGAGTCCAGATTGTCTAATGTTCTATTGCGTCTGCTGTTTTTTGCGCTCACAAAAACATGTCCTCCTGTCTTTTTGTTGTGCCGGGAGCCCCGGCCCGGCGGGGACCATGAGCCTTACCACAGCTCCCGCCCGCTGTCTGCCACAATCCTTTTGATTGTCTCCTTGTCTCTCTGGTCCTTCACAATCAGGCTGAGAGAGCCCATGACAGCTTCCTTTGTGCGCTCCGGATATCTGCTGAGGAACCTTGCCCACTCAGCGCCTTCCGCCACGGAGATTTGCTGGTGCAGATTTGCGTTTCCCGCCCGGTAGATGCACTCCGCGACAGCCTGTGCGACATTCTTATCGGTTGTCGCCCCTGTCATAAGGATTTCCACAAGTTCATCCTTTGTCTTCTTCGGAATAAAGAGATACAGGCAGCGGCGCTTAAAAGCGTCCGAGAGATTTCTGTATCCGTTGGATGTGATAAACACATATGGAATCTGGTCCTCCGGACAGGTGATTGTCCCGTACTGCGGAATTGAGATTGAATAATTCTCGAGAAATTCATAGAGCATATATTCAATCTCCTCAGGAGCCTTGTCCATCTCATCAAAGAGGAGAACCTTCTGACCCTTGCCGTCGATTGATTTGAGAACCGGGCGCTCAATCATGAAATCCCGGCCATAGAAATCAAGATTTTTGGCTCCGTCCCTGATGGCTTCACTGAGTGTTTTGCCCTGTTGTTCCCGTTCAAGGATTGGCTTTACGGACTCGAGTGTGAGGAGCTGTCTCTGGTAGTCGTAGTCGTAGAGGATTTTGTCGTCGGTCAGGCCATCGTACATCTGCACTCTGATAAATGGCAGTCCCTTGGCTTTTGCGAAAGCCTGTGCCAGGGACGTTTTCCCTACGCCCGGGAAGCCCTCAAGGAGAAGCGGCTTGTGCGTTACCTCCTCCGCGAGGATTGCGTAATCAATATCTTCATTAGAACAATATCCTGCGCTTTTGAGACTTTCGTGAATGTCTGATACATTGATGTTTTTAATATCTTCCATGATGAAAATATCCTTTCTTTTTTGTTTTTGTTTTCTCTTTCTAATATGGAAAATTTTTAGAAAGAAAAAAGAACTGCGAAAAAAGCGCCGCGGGCACGTGGCCAGCAGCGCTTAAATTTAAATATCAGGGCCTGCAAACCTTACAGGCCTCATATCCTTCTGCAATAAGCTCTTCTTTTGTATTTTTCACGACTTTTTTGTTTGTGTCTGACATCCTGAGGACCATTCTGCATGACGGCCTGTGAAATTTCCCTGTGCTTGTGTTCAGAACATATCCTGTGCTTTCTGCTCTCTCTCCTGTATTTTCTACGGCGCTGACATCAGCATTTTCTTCTGCCTCATCCGAGCTTCCGGATGTTCTGTACGAGTAGTCTTTTGACGGGGACGTACTGAAAGAGAGGTCTCCATTGCTGTACATTGCGGATACTTCGCCCTGCTTGTCCGTCCTGAATATCTTTATGCCTCTTTTCTTGAACTCTTCTATTGTCTTTTGTGCCGGATGCCCGTAGTTGTTGTTCGCGCCGACACTTATGAACGCATATTCCGGAAGAACAGAGTTAAGGAGAGCTGACGATGAGGATGATGCGGAGCCGTGGTGTCCGGCGACATACAGGGTGGATTTAAGTGCTTTTCCTGACGCCACAAGGTCCTGCTCTGCCACATCTTCCGCATCGCCCGTGATAAGGCACGAGAAGGTCCCGCACGATATCCGCACGATGATGGAGTCATTGTTTGCGTCTGTGTAGTCGTATCCGGCAGGCCCAAGAACCTCTGCTTTGGCGGAACCGACGTAAAAAGTATCGCCAACATAAGGATAACAGAACGGTGTTTCCGTACTTTTAATCTCGTTAATTAACGATGAATATATTTTCGTGTCAGTCGAGTAGTTCGGCATATATATTTGTTGTACGGGAAAATTATTAAGTACGCCGACAATGCCCGCGCAGTGGTCCTCATCGAAGTGCGAAATAACGATGTCCTTCAGGCTGTCTATTCCCTTGTTTTTTAGATATGAGACGACATACCTTGAAGCTTTCCTTCCTCCACCGTCGTAGAGCATATATTCTCCGTCGGATTCCACGAGAACGGAAAGCCCCTGGCCGACGTCGAGCATTGTGATAGACACGTTTCCGAAGACCGGAGTGTTTGCGGCAAATGTATTTTTCGCATACATAAAAGTCATGGAAAATACCATTACCGCCGCTATGATAAGAGCAAGTACCTTTATGGAAAAGCTCTTTTTTTCTACACTTTTTTCTGTGTGTTTTTCCATCCCCTCTGCTCCTCCTAAAACAAGCAGAACCAATTAGAACTTGAGGTCGCAGTTTGCGACCTCAAATCATCAAATTAGTAGAACCAATGGTCTCCGATATGCAGACCTTCTCCTCGATGATTGTTGAAGTACAGGCATCCGCTCGTCGGGTCGTTTCCAGCCATGGCATCCGCCGCCGCGCTATAACATGACGACGGCACAAGCCCGGCTGACAGTACGCTTTCAAGATTTCCAGCTGGCTGGAATTGTCCGCCCTGATAAAGGACATCCTTTATACTCCCCGGGAAGGATGCGGAGCGTACTCTGTTCATCACTACCGCCCCGACTGCGACCTTTCCCTCATACGGCTGGTTTCCTGCCTCACAGTAGATAATGGCTGCCATAAGGTCCGTGTCGGAATATCCGCTTTGTGCCTGCGCCTGCGTCTCCGGCTGCGTCTCTGGCTGTGCCTGCGTCTCGGCTTGCGTTTCTGGCTGCGTCTGCGGCTGTGTCTCAGGTTGGACTTCGGCCTGCGTCTCCGGCTGCGTCTGTGGTTGCGTCTCAGGCTGCGACGGCTGTGTTTCGGATGTCAGGGCCTTTACAGCTGCGAGATACTGGTTATACAAATCCGAAGCCTTTGCGCTGTCTGCACTCTTTTCTGCCTTTTTGTATGCGTAGAACAAATCCTGGACGTTTTTCGGGAGCGTCTGGATATATGCCCTCTCCTCGTCTGTGATTCCGCCATCCGTGTTTTCTGTCTGCGGCTGCGTCTCGGACTGCGCTGGTTGTGTCTCAGACTGCGGCTGTGTTTGTGTTTCAGGCTGCGCAGAAGGCTGCTGTCTTGTCTGTTCTTCTGTTTCCGGCGTCTGAGGCGTAGCCACGGGCTGCTGAACGACTTCAGTTATAGAGTCTTCTGCTCTTTGCCCGTCTTGTTCTTTTGCATGTACATCGTTGTTTACTACTTGTGACGCGCCGTTCTGCGTGCTATTATTAAATTTTAATGTTTCACGTGAAACATTGAAATCTTTTTCCGCCTCGTCATTTGATATCGCCGTCTTATATTCTGTTTTAAGGTCATAGACGTACTCTGCCGAGACGTATCCATAAATTCCGTCTTCCGTCACGATTTTAAGCCAGTTTCCGTAGTTCTTTAACACTTCGAGTGTGTCTTCCTTCTTGACGGTGGTTTCAACCTTGGCGGCCTCATCCATGTAGTACCTTACATTTAAGACATCTACCGCTACCTTCACCGTTGTATATCCGGTCTTTTCCGCAATTTTTTCCGCATCTTTTCCAGTTGCGATATACTGCGCCGCCACGTATCCTTCGATGTTTCCGGATTTTATCTTGTACCATCCATACTCATCGGCGTCCTCAATGCGGGCTATCGAATAGTTGTACATCCGCCCGATGACATCATCTTCAGTTGATGCCCCGCTTCTGACATTCAGATAATCGCCCGGGTCGCCCTCGAAGTCTGCAAAGCCGTTAGTTCCAACTACCGACATGTTTATACGTGTGCTGTCGTCTGCCTCTGCATATGCGGCGCTCCCGAAAGACATGACGGCTGCCATCGTGATGGCACACAAAAAAGCCTTTTTTCTCATAAACTTTCCTCCTGAAATGTTAAAAAAGTGTTGCAATGTTTAAACTTAATATGACAAAAAGGCAGCGCAAAAATAAAAGAAAGGCACCCAGAGGGCTCCAACGTCATTAAGTTAGCGATGACGATATTGAAAATTTTCAGAGTCTTGTTTTGTCAAGACCGAAAACATAACATCATATTCTTAGCCTCTGAAATGTATGCACAACAAATAGACTGGGCTGGGTCCAGTCTCAAATGATATGTTGGTTGTTAAGATACCCGGTACAAAAAAGACACAGGCGGTTTAAGGCCTGTTTTTCTTCTGTCATGTCGTCCATCTCTAACTGGGACAAGGTACTTAAGCATTTCTTCCTCAACGTCTATCGGAAGTCCATGCTTTTGTCTGAAACAACATAAGCACCGGGCTAAACATTCAGCCCGGTGCTTACATAACAGCCGCTTTATGCGGCATCATTTTTGTTTTCTGTGCGCTTCTTCTTCATAGCCTCAGCTTGTTTCTCCGCTTCTTCTACAACTTCCATAACAGGAGAAACCTTAACTGTTTGAATGCAGCCTGAACTTATGCGGTGGCAGTATTTTGCCTTAAAGTTCTGCCTCCATTCGCCATAACTTACATGCCATTCGAAAGAGCCACTGTTTTCCTGTTTGTATGACACAGATGAGGCAGCCACCGTTGCCTTCTTCGTGTTGCCTCTGACTTTGTTGTGTTTTTCGTAGCGGACAACATCCCCGGGGCGAATATCTGGAATTAGTCCGAGTTTATGGTATGTATATATGCGCTTTGCTGAAACGATTTCGAGTTCTGAAAAGTGTTTTGTGCATTCAGCGGCTGTGTGAGTTTTGGCGTATGCTGCCATGTAGTCCTCTAAAGAATCTTCTTTTTGGTCCATGGCTTTATGACGGTTGTATGCGACGATTT
>Ga0256406_1000895_pt1 | contig 50900 bp, 49 predicted proteins | sample RumenRJG_03DNA_FD_185986 | JGI IMG/M metagenome (GOLD analysis project Ga0256406, IMG submission 185986) | Bovine rumen microbial communities from Lethbridge, Alberta, Canada - RJG_03 | ecosystem: Host-associated > Mammals > Digestive system > Stomach > Rumen | place: Canada: Alberta | collected...
AGGCCTTCTCACTGGGGCGGATCGACTCCCGGAACAGATTGGAATCCACCATATTGATTACCGCGTCGTCATCCCTCAGGACCCGGATAATCACCGGCATCTTCCGGAACCCGAGATGCTGCGCGGCGTATTTCCTGCGATGTCCGGAGATGATCTCATACACACCTTCCGGAAGAGGGCGGACGATCAGAGGATTCATGACACCGTATTTGCTGATGCTCTCGATCAGCTGCAGCATCTGTCCATCCGCCTTCACTTTAAATGGGTGGTTTCGGAACTCCCGCAGGCGCTCCATTTCGATCTCCACGATCTTCTCGTCCGGTTCGATCTCGTTTACATTAACCGGCATAAGCACACCTTCCTTCCTGCACGTTTCGTGCATCTGCATGCCTGTCGGTCTGAAAACGGGTAAAAAAGAAGCCCGCTCAGACCAGATTTACATTGTCTCTGGTCCAAGCGGGCATTTTTCGGGAATGTCGCCTGATTAGCTGCTGCTAATGAATTGAATACTGTCTGCTGCTAATTTGATTAGCCGGAAGGCCTGTCGGAGAGGGGCATTCTGGCCTAAATCACTCATTTTGACCTGAATTTACATCCTCACACAGGGCTTTACTGAGGGTTGAACCCTTTTATTAGCTGAAGCCTTCACCTGTCCGATTAGCAACCACACATTCCATTAGCTGGAATTTCCGGAATTCTGCTAATGGATTAGCTGTGAGCCTATCCGCGTGTTTGGATTCTCTTATAAAAAGAGAAGAAGCGGACTGATTAGCTGGCTAATCAAATCCGCTTCATTTTCGAGACGTCCACGAGAGGATTCGAACCTCCGACCCCTCGCTTAGGAGGCGAGTGCTCTATCCTGCTGAGCTACGTAGACATGCCCATTTTTTGGCTTAAACACTGGGTTTTTCGCCAATCGGCTGTGGCTGCCGTGTTTATGATCTCGGACGGCTTTCGTCGTCCGGAGACAACTGATGAAAATTTCCGGTTTCACAGGGACTGAACCCTTTTGCAAAACAACTCGCGTGAAACCTGCTGTAATTTTCCGACTCTGTTCGAACCGGAGTGTTCCCGCCTTACTCATCCTGGCTTTCTGCACCACCTGCTTTTTAGGAGGCGGACGCTCTATCCAGCTGAGCTACAGAGACATTTCTGCGGTCAAAAGCCGCAGTGATTATTATACTATTGTTTCCTGATTATTTCCAGCCTCTTTCTCTGCAGGCTCCTGATCTATAAAATTCACTTTTCCCTGCATCCAGATGATCCCCTTGAAACGCCTTCCCGCCTCCGGAACACCAAAAAGGTCCTTGCTGTTAATCGCAAGATCCAGATACAGGCCGTTGCAGCTGAGTGTCAGAATCAGAATTTCCTCCCCGGTCAGAGAATTTCCTGCGCGGCGCACCTTCTTGATCTCCGCCATAATCGAGTATAGATCACATTCCGCGCCGTACGGCATCAGATAAGAATCTACCATGGAATAGACATCTTCATACTGAATATGGGAGAGAATATTTGCGTAAGTCTCCATTTCAGCCGATGAAAGTGTCCTTGCCGCTTCTTCATCACCGTCCCTCGCCTGCGTCATCAGCTTTCTGCGCTTGATTTCCGTCGACTTTTTGCTCTTTCGTTCCGCTTCCGACTCGTAAATCGGCATCAAAACAGACCCTTCCAGAGAAAGCGCCGACAAGCTGCACGAACTGACAATCCGTCCGTTTTCCGTGTCCTGACTCTGGCGGTCTTTGTTTTTCAGATATTCGATATAATTGCGCAGCCTGAAAATGAGCGTTACACCAACCCGCAGGTCATCACAGACGCCGGCATACGAATTATTGTCCAGACGTTTCTCGAAGGTGACATCTTCCGCCGAGCTGATTCTGTCCGTGTCCAGATACGGATAATAGTATTCCGGATAGAATTCATCATCGTCGTCAAACTGTCCGCACACACAAAGTCCGAAATTCTTGCCAAGCGGCAGATCAAACTGCGCCAGCAGGCTGTCCGGATACGCATCATTCGTGGTATACGCGCGGTAAGCAGGCTTTTCAAGTCCGCTTTGTATGAAATTAAATATTTCTTTTCTGGTTGGCGTTTTGGAAAAGCCCACCGCCCGTAAATACTTGTGCAACTATGAACCCTTTCAGCGATTTACCCGGCTGTCGAAATTGTTTATCAGTTTTTGGGAATCAGCTCCGTCTGTCCGCCCATGTACGGCTGCAGAGACTTCGGAATTGCGACGCTGCCGTCCGCGCGGAGATTGTTTTCCAGAAGAGCGATCAGCATTCTGGGAGACGCAACAACCGTGTTATTCAATGTGTGTGCAAGATAGAGCTTGCCATCCTCACCCTTCACACGAATTTTGAGGCGTCTTGCCTGCGCATCTCCCAGGTTCGAGCAGCTGCCGACCTCAAAGTACTTCTTCTGTCTGGGCGACCATGCCTCTACATCGCAGGACTTTACCTTCAGGTCCGCAAGATCGCCCGAGCAGCATTCGAGCTGCCGGACCGGAATATCCATGCTGCGGAACAGCTCTACCGTATATCTCCAGAGCTTTTCATACCAGTCCATCGACTCTTCCGGCTTGCAGATAACGATCATCTCCTGCTTTTCGAACTGATGGATACGGTAAACGCCTCTCTCTTCAATGCCGTGTGCACCCTTTTCCTTCCGGAAGCAGGGAGAATAGGAAGTCAGCGTCTTGGGCAGCTGCGCTTCCGGCACGATCTGATCAATAAAACCGCCGATCATGGAGTGCTCCGAAGTTCCGATCAGATAGAGGTCCTCTCCCTCGATTTTATACATCATCGCGTCCATTTCGGCAAAACTCATAACGCCGTCAACAACTGCGGAGCGGATCATGAACGGCGGAATTGTATACTCGAATCCCTTTCCGATCATGAAATCCCTTGCATAAGACAAAACAGCGGAATGGAGTCTCGCGATATCCCCTTTGAGATAATAGAAGCCGTTTCCGGCTACGCGTCCTGCCGCGTCAAAATCGACCCCATTGAACCGGTTCATGATATCTACATGGTACGGAATCTCAAAATCCGGCACTTTCGGCTCGCCGAAACGCTGCAATTCCACATTTTCGCTGTCGTCTTTTCCAATCGGTACGGACGGATCAATAATATTCGGAATCGTCAGCATATCTCTGTGAACAATTTCCGCGGCTTCTTTCTGAATCTTATCGAGCTCTTCCAGACGGGAATTGTCACCAACCTGCTCCTTGAGTGCCATGGCTTCATCCCTTTTCCCCTGTGCCATAAGAGCGCCGATCTGTCTGGAGATTTTCTTCTTCTCTGCGCGGATCTGGTCTGCCTCGTTCTGCGCTTCGCGGGCCTTTTTGTCATTTTCGATGACTTCATCTACCAGCGGAAGCTTCTCATCCTGAAATTTCTTCCGGATGTTTTCTCTGACTGCTTCCGGATTCTCCCGTAAAAACTTAATGTCTATCATTTGTTGTTCCTCCCGTATAAGAGTGCCTTGTCAAGCGCTTCTGCTTCTTCTTTGCTGAGCTCAACATCGGCCTTACCATCCTTGATGATCTTCAGATAAGAATATCCTCCGCCATCCATTCCCTGCACGTTGTTAATCAGAACGCCGTCATCATTTTCATCAAGAAGCACAAGAGCGGAACTCATCTGCCCTCCCATCTTTCTGAACGCATTGTATTTGACAATGCCGACCTTCTGAATGACGGTCTGAAGTCTGTCATAGATATCATCGATATCCTGCGTGTTTCTGTCAAGGACTTTGTGAAGTCCCGCATATTCCCGGAAGATTTTCAGCATCGTGTCTTCCAGACTTTCGCCGTCAGTGCCAGACGTAAGCTGGTCGAGTCTGCGCTCAAGTTTTTTGCGCCCGGAAATATCTGTAATGACAAGGATCAGTACGACAATAAACAGTGCGAAAAGGACCAGTATCAGAATTCCCGGATCCAGGAATCCAAGTCCTATCGAATCAAAAAAATCACTCATCTGCTATGTCTCCGTTAAATCATCAGTCTGGACATCAGTTTTTCCAGATCATCATTGGAAGTAAACTGGATTTCAAGTTTGCCGCCGTTTTTATTCTTATGTGAAATTGCAACCTTCATGCCAAGGGACTGATTCAGCCTGGTTTCAATATCCTGATAAATTGCTTCCAGGGCAGGATCATCCGGTTTTTTCTGCGGTTTGCTCTTTCCCAGATTCTTTACAAGGCGTTCGACTTCTCTGACCGAGAGGTTCTCCGCAACAATTCTGTCTGCCAGAGCCTTCTGCTGCTGCGGGTCCGTAACCGGAAGCAGTGCCCTTGCCTGTCCCATGGACAGAACACCCTGCGCAACCATATCTCGAACATCTTCGGAAAGTTTTAAAAGCCGCAGCGCGTTCGTAATCGTAGAACGGTTTTTCGAGACCTTCTGCGCTACCTCTTCCTGCCGGAGCTGAAACTCATCAATCAGCCGCTGATACGCTTCCGCCTCTTCGATCGGATTCAGATCTTCCCGCTGAAGATTATCAATCAGAGAGATAACAACCTTCTGCGTATCATCGTAGTTTTTAATGATAACCGGAACTTCACGGATACCGGCGATCTTGCAGGCTCTCCAGCGGCGTTCTCCGTTAATGATAGAATAATGCGTGCCGTTGTCCTGTACGGTTAAAGGCTCGATCAGCCCGTGCTCTTTAATCGACTGCGCCAGCTCTTCAAGAGAATCTTTGTTAAAACTCTTCCGCGGTTGATTCCTGTCCGGCTCGATCTTGCTGACACGGACAAGCCGAACCGTTCCAACACCCTTAATCTCTGCCCCGGATGCAGGCTTATCCGCTGCTTCCACAGGTTTTGCCGATGCCGCGGCAGACCGCGGACTACCTGCAGCCCTTTTTCCGGCATCTGAATTTGTCTGTTCCCTATTTGCAGATCCGGATTCAGCCGTTCCGGACGCCTCCGGACTTTCTTCCGGCCTTGCGGATGAACTGTCTTCTGATTTTTCCTTCGCCATTGGGATCAGCGCGTCGAGGCCTCTCCCCAATCCCCTGTGTTTTTTACCTGCCATATCCGCACCTTCCCTGAACGAACCCATGCGGGTCTGTTTTGCCGCTGTTATTGCCCGGCGCTCCTGATCACCTCATCCGCCAGATCTCTGTACGCATCCGCGCCCGCCGATTTCGGGTCATACCTTGTGATCGGCTCACCGTAGCTTGGTGCCTCCGCGAGTCTGACATTTCTAGGGATCATTGTATCGTAAATCTTCTGTGTGACATTTGCGCGGACATTGTCCACTACCTGCTGGCTGAGGTTTGTTCTGGAATCATACATCGTAAAAACAATTCCCTCGATGTCCAGTTTCTCATTCAGCCTTTCCCGGACCAGATTGATCGTATGGATCAGCTGGCTGAGTCCTTCCAGCGCGTAATACTCACATTGAATCGGAACCAGTACGGTGTCCGACGCTGTCATGGCGTTAACGGTCAGGACATTCAATGAAGGCGGGCAGTCCAGCATAATGAAGTCATAGTCGTCCCTGATATAGTCAAGTGCATCCCGCAAAATGAATTCCTTGTGGTCGATACCGATCAGGTCAATTTCTGCAGCCGCGGTATTAATATTAGAGGGAATCAGGTCGATGTTCTCATAGACATCATGCTTGATGGCCTCATTGATCGAGCAGTCATCCAGCATCAGCTGATAGATGGTATTCTCTTCCTGATTCTTATCGATGCCAAAACCGCTTGTCGTATTTCCCTGCGGATCGATATCAACAACCAGAACTTTTTTGCCTTTTTCAGCGAGAGCTGCCGAAAGATTGATCGTCGTCGTAGTTTTTCCGACGCCGCCTTTCTGATTTGCTACAGAAATGATCTTACCCATGAATTTTTCCTTTCACTGCCATGGTGACAGCGGTTTTATAGTAGCATTTTCGTGCTGTTTAGTAAAGTGTGCCGCGACTTGAGGGGCATGTTTCACGTGAAACATGTCCCGGCTTGTCGTTTGTAAAATGTTTCACGTGAAACATTTTACCGGATTTTTGTTTGGGGATGTTCCACGTGAAACATACTTTGCACGTAATAAAAAAACAGCAGACCGAAATCACTGCTACAGTGTTTTCAGTCTGCTGCTTATTACGAATTTTCCTGTCCTAACGGCTGTTTGGAAGGTGTGCCGGCTTTTCTGGGATATTTGGACGGAGTCGATTTGACTTTTTGTATTGTTATCAGTGTTCTGCCGTAATCCGTACCCGGCAGAAGAAATTCATGCTTCTGTTTCAGTTTTCCTCCCAAAATCTGAATTGCCTTCTTTCCGGATTCGAGTTCTTCCGCCGCTTTTTCTGATTTGTACGCGACAAATATTCCACCGGTTTTTATAAAAGGAAGGTCATACTCGCAAAGCGTCGCTAGATTCGCGACGGCCCTCGAAACTGCCATGCCATACTTCTCACGGTGGTTCTTATCATGGGCAAGCTCTTCTGCTCTCGCATGAATCGTAACAACATTGGAAATGCCGATTTTCTGAATAGTATCATTCAGAAAGCTGATGCGTTTATTCAAAGAATCCATCAGCGTCACCTGCAATTCCGGAAACGCGATTGCAAGTACTAGTCCGGGAAAACCTGCTCCGGTTCCTACATCGATGATCTTTCTGTATTTTCCGAGCTCTGCCCTGTCCATAACTTCAAGAATGGAAAGGCTGTCCAGAAAATGTTTAACATAGACATCCTCTTCTTCGGTAATGGCAGTCAGGTTCATGACCTTGTTCCATTCTGTGAGGTTTTCAAAGAAAACACGGAGCTGACGAAGCTGCTCTTCTTCCAAACCGACGGGGTGAGCCAGTCCGGACAGTCCTTTTGTCAGAAGCTGTTCTGGTTTTGTCATTGTAAGTTACCTGCCTCAAAGTAAATTGATTTTATAAGTCATGCGGAATGTTTCACGTGAAACATTCCGCATGACTTACTCTATTTCATATTTTTCAAGATATACAAGAAGAACTGATACATCTGCCGGCGTTACGCCCGACATTCTCGATGCCTGTCCGATCGAAGACGGGCGAAGCTGTTTGAGCTTCTGTCTTGCTTCGAGCCGCAGACTCAGTACCTTATCATAGTCGATGTTCTGCGGTATTTTTTTGTTTTCCAGCCGATTGAACTGCTCGACTTGTTTTTTCTGCCGTTCAATATAGCCTTCATACTTGATATTGATTTCAACCTGCTCCGTAACTTCATCCGGAAGCGCAGGTCTCATCGGATCAAGGCCGGACATGTTCTGATAAGTGATTTCCGGGCGACACAGAAGATCTGCCAGTGAAATTCCTGTTCGGATGGCGCTTGAACCGATACTTTGCAGATATTCCTGATTCGCGCCGGCCGCACCGATCCTGGTATTCTTCAGGCGCAGGATTTCCGCGTCAATTGCTTCGTGTTTCCATACGACATGGTCATATTGCTCTTTTGAAATCAGGCCGACCCGGTATCCGTACTTGCGAAGACGCAGGTCAGCATTGTCCTGCCGTAGGAGAAGCCTGTACTCTGCACGGGAAGTCATCATACGGTAAGGTTCGCGGTTATCTTTGCTGACAAGGTCGTCAATTAGGACACCGATATAGCTTTCCGAACGCTTTAAAACAAGCGGCTCCTCTCCTTTGATTTCCATGGCAGCGTTGATACCGGCAATCAATCCCTGCGCGGCGGCTTCCTCATACCCGCTGCTGCCGTTGAACTGGCCTGCACAAAACAATCCGTGTACTGCCTTTGTCTCCAGCGTCTGCTTCAATGCGTTCGCGTTGATGCAGTCATACTCGATTGCGTAGGCGTTGCGGACAATGCGGCAGTTTTCCAGCCCGGGTACAGTTCTGTACATCTTTTGCTGTACATCATCCGGCATTGAGGATGACATTCCGTCGATATACATCTCATTGGTATATCTGCCTTCGGGTTCAATAAAAACCTGATGTCTTGTCTTTTCGCTGAATTTAATCACCTTATCTTCAATCGAAGGACAGTAACGCGGTCCGGTACCTTCAATGATGCCGGCATAAATCGGGGAACGGTCTATGTTTGCGCGAATAATCTCATGGGTCTGTTCATTCGTATAGGTAAGATAGCAAGGCACCTGCTCAATCTGTACATCTTCCGGCTTTGTGGAATAGGAAAACGGAATGACGTGCGGATCACCATATTGTGCTGTCATCCTGGAAAAATCAATAGATCGCTTGTCAATTCTGGCGGGCGTACCTGTTTTGAAGCGTCTTGTATGGATTCCAAGAGTCTCGAGCGCGTCTTTCAGATATGTCGATCGCTGCATACCGCCGGGGCCAGTTTCGGTAATAGCCTCTCCGACAAGGCAGCGCGCATTCAGGTAGGTCCCGGTACAGATAATGACCGCCTTGCAGTGGTAGACCGTGCCGGTGTTCAGACGGACACCGGTAATCTTCTGAATGGCTTTGCCGTCCGTATCTTGCATCTCTTCCGTGTACAGGTCTACAACTTCACCCATCCGGATTTCGAGATTATTCTGATTCTCAAGCGTGTGGCGCATCTGCCTGCTGTACTCGGCTTTATCCGCCTGTGTCCGCAGAGAATGCACCGCCGGCCCTTTGGAAACATTCAGCATCTTGGACTGGATGAATGTTTTATCAATGTTTTTAGCCATCTCGCCGCCGAGCGCGTCGATTTCCCTGACCAGGTGTCCCTTGGAAGAGCCACCGATATGCGGATTGCAGGGCATCATTGCGATGCTGTCCGTGTTCATCGTGAAAATTACGGTTTTGAGCCCTAGTCTTGCAGAGGCAAGAGCTGCTTCGCAGCCGGCATGGCCTGCGCCGATGACGCAGACATCTGCCTGCAGCTGATAAGAATTGTTGTTTTTATAAATCGTATTGCTCATTTGAATAAGTAATTATTATTTACCCATGCAGAATTTGGAGAAGATCTCTTCAACCAGATCGTCTTCGACAGCTTCTCCTATGATTCTGCCAAGCGCTGTATAGGCATTCATCAGATCTACCGAGAAAAACTCTTCGGTCATGCCGTCTGCAATGCTCTGCCGCACAAGCTGCAGAGCGTCACGTGCCTTCTGCGCTTCCTGTATCTGCCGGACATTGGAAAGGAAGACTTCATTCTTTGCGGAAATCTCTCCGGTCCGGAACATCTCGCTGATCCGCTGCACGAATTCCTGCATGCCGTCTCCGGTGGAAAGCGAGCAGGTACAGAAGGAAATTTTCCGGTAATTTACAACCGGAGCGGCGGCATCTGCCTTTTCCGAAAGGTTCATTCGGAACAGATTTTTGACTTCCTCGTCTTTCAGATGGGAAGGAAGATCCGATTTATTGAGCAAAACAATGCAGCGCTTGCCAAGACGGAGCTGTCTGGAAATCATTTCTGCAATGGTTTTATCTTCCTCGTCAATTCCGGCGTTCGTATCCAGCAGAAAAACAATCAGATCCGCACTCTCCATCGCACGTTTGGCCCTGTCGACACCGATCTTCTCCACGATATCCTCTGTATGATGAATACCGGCCGTATCTGTTACGTTCAGAAGTACATCTCCGATACGCACGCTCTCTTCAAGCGTGTCCCGCGTCGTCCCCGCAACATCGGTGACGATGGCTCTTTCCTCTCCTGTCAGAAAATTGAGAAGAGAAGATTTACCGGCGTTGGGTTTTCCGACTATGACCGTATCGATACCGTCTCTCATGATACGTCCGTTTCTTGAAAAATCAAGAATCCGGTCCAGTTCGTCAATAAGAGTGAGACATTTCCGATCGAGCTTCTCCGGATAACCGTCCAGCGAATAGTTTTCAGGATCATCCAGCGCGGATTCGATGAAGGCTGTCTCATAGAGAATGGCTTCCCGGAGCTTCCGGATTTTCGCGGTGACCTGACCTTCCAGCTGGTTGATTGCTGTTTTTCTCGCGAATTCGTTCTTCGAGGAAATCAGATCCATGACGGCTTCCGCTTTCGAAAGATCTATCCTTCCGCCAAGGAAAGCGCGTTTCGTAAATTCGCCGGGCTCTGCCAGCCGCGCTCCGTTTGCAAGTACCAGATCCAGTACGCGGTTCATAACATAAATACCGCCATGCGTATTGATTTCAATTGTATCCTCTGTCGTATAACTGTGCGGACTGCGCATGATCGAAACCATAACTTCATCAATCACGCCGTCTCCGGACTCCCCGCTTCCTATCATATCTGCGGAAGGAATGTTTTTCCTGACAGACGGATCCACAATATATCCAAAATGAATGGTATTGCTTTTCCACGTTGAAAAATCAGCCTTTCCGTTTCTGCCGCGGTAAAGCTTTTCCCCGATTTCAAAAGCGCAAGGTCCGCTGACCCGTATAATGCCGATTCCCGATTCCGTAATGCCGGTCGCAATCGCGGCGATCGTATCTTCGCCGGATAATTCCGCGTGTAAATCCATGTTTTCCTCCATACAAAACAGATGCAATCATCCATCACATATAATACGGCATTTCCGGAGAGATGCGCAATCTATAGAAAAAAGAGAGCGCACAGGTACATTCTCTTTGAATGTCTCCTGCCGCTCTCTTCGTGTCCGGTCTGATTGTCCGTCTTACTTCCGGAGTGTCACAACAACTTTTCTGTAGGGATCCTCACCCTCCGAATAGGTGGTCACATATTTGTCTCCCTGCAACGCGGAATGGATAATTCTGCGTTCATAGGGATTCATCGGCTCCAGCGCTACAGAGCGTCTCGTTGTCTTTACCTTGGACGCAATGTTTCTCGCGAGCGCTTCCAGCGTCTTTTTTCTTCTTTCCCTGTAATTTTCGGTATCCACCTTAACATGCACATACCCTTCAATGTCTCTGTTTACAATCAGGGAAACCAGATACTGGATCGAATCGAGTGTCGCCCCTCTCTTTCCAATCAGGACGCCCATGTTCTCTCCCTCAAAATCAAGAAGAAGAACATTCTCCTCCTTGTCAAAATCTGTATGGACTGTAACTTCCATGCCCATAGCCGTAAAAACAGACCCCAGAAAATTCTTCGCCGCGGACTCAAAATTCTGAATCTGCTCATCCGTATAGTCTATGTGCGGCTCTTCTTTTCTTGCTGTGCTTTCCGGAATGACTTCGGGAGTATCCACGATCTCATATTCTCTTTCGGGAGTCCGCCTTCCGCCGCGACGCTCATTTCTGCCGCGGCCGCTCCGGCCTGCGAAATCATCACGCGCGCCGCGGGAATTTCTACCGCCGTATTCTTTTCTGCGGCGGTCGTCACGGCCTCGTCCGTAAGTTTCTTTTCTGTCTTTTTCCGGTTTTCTTACCTCTTTGTCTTCTTCCGGCCGACCGGCTCTCGCGCGCGCTGCGGCTTCCGCCTTCGCGTCAATTTCATCGAGTGTCAGTACATGATCATCCGAAGACTTTGCAGCCCCGGAGATTCCGGCGGGAGCCTGCGTCAGGACATCCCCCTGCTGCTTGCCGCCTTCTGCGTTTGCCTTCACCTTCGCCTTGATTACGGCTTTTCTGGCATTGAACCCAAGGAATCCGCTGCTTCCCTGATCAACAACAACATATTCAAGCTTGTCACTGGTAACCGAAAGTCTGCGGCATGCCGCTGTAATGGCATCATCCAGTGTCTTTTCCGATACCTCAATATATTCCTCTGCCATGACTTCCTCACTTTTTATCGTTCTTTTTTGCGTCATTGAACTGGCTTACCATGTTCGCCTTTGATGCAAGGGAACCGCTTCTGAATTTTCCGTTTTCGTAGTACTTCTTCGCGTTTTCAAGCTGTTTTTGTTTTTCCGCATCTGAAACAGAGGCGGCCTTCGAGGAAGGATTGACATTTTTTGTATTTATGGCCGCGTTTTCCTTTAAAAGACGCTCGGTCACAGTCGGTTTTCCGCCTCTTCTTTCCTCTTTCTTTCTTGCCTTCTCAACGTTGCGGCGGATATATTCATCCATATCCATTTTGTTGATGCTCTTGTTGATCGCGATCTGCTGGATACTGCGGATCACGGAACCGGCAATCCAGTAAAGGCCCATGCCGGCAGGCAGGGTAAAACAGAACCATGCCGACATCACCGGCATAATATAGTTCATGGTCTTCATCGAATTCGCCATCTGCGAAGCCTGATCATTTCCGGAAGTCTGCGGCTGCGGCATTAACGCGACGTTGATAAGCTGGGTTACCGCAGCAAGTAGCGGAACGGCGATAGCGGCAATGACACCGATCACCGATGCTGTTTTGACCGCCTGCTGCAGCGCGTACCACGGAGAGTTTCCGATATTGAGACCGAGGAAGAAATTGTACTTCTCCAAAAGGTCCTGCGTGCCTGTATGCTGCGCATTCGTAATCAGGTTGGAAAGATCCGGGAACTTCGCGGAAAGATCAGCCCATTCCGATGTGGAAAAACGGTTCAATACATCAATAAACGTATTGGCAACTGTATTTCCTACATTCCCCGTAAAGTTCGCGCTGGTAAAATGCTTTGCAAACTGCGTGCCGGCCTTGGTCGCCTGCAGATATTCCGCCGCACCCTTGGTTGCGGCAAGTTTTGTCACAAGTGGTGTAAAAGCAGAATATACCTTTGTTACATAAGCCGGGATATTATAGATAACCTGATACAGAGCGAACAGAATCGGAAGCTGGATTGCCATCTGCAGGCAGCTGCCGGTCGGAGACACGCCGTACTTCTTATAGACCAGCTGTGTTTCTTCGTTCATCTTCTGCAGCGAAGCCTGGTCCTTGCGGTTTTTATATTTCTTCTGAATTGCCTGCAGCTCCGGATTCATGATGTTGGACAGCTTGGAAAACTTCTGCTGCTGGATCGTCAAAGGCATGAGCAGCATATAAATCACAAGCGTGAACAGAATAATCGCAAGACCGATATTCGGAATGCCGATTTTATCCAGAACCCAGAAAATGCCGTTCATCAGATAGCCCAGAAGAGACGCAATCGGGCCGAGAAGAAACTGGCTGGATTTGGTAAGAAGGAAAGGATTCATATCTTTAGTATTCTCCTTTAATTGTGTGTCCGCAAATTTTTACGGAACAGGATCATAGCCGCCGTGAGAAAACGGATTGCAGCGCAGAATTCTCCAGAGCGCAAGAAGTCCCCCCTTAAACGCGCCGTACTTCTCAATCGCTTCGAGTCCGTATTCGGAACAGGTAGGCGTATAAGGGCACCGCGTCGTTTTAAGAGGAGACAGATATTTCCGGTAAAACTTGATGAGCACAATCAGAATCTGTTTCATGATCATCCGGCTTTCTCAAAGGGTCTGTTCAGATGAAGTCATAAGAAGAAGGCCGGACTTTTTCATAAGACCAAGGAGCGATGTTTCGATCTCTTTATATGTGGCACCGTTAGCCGATCTCCGCGCTACAACCGCAATGTCAAAGCCGCTTGCGAATTCTTTCTCATGCAGTCTGCAGCATTCCCTGACAAGTCTCTTGATTCTGTGACGCACAACGCTGTTCCCGATTTTTTTGCTGACGGATACCCCGATTCTGTTCTTGCCCTGCCCGTTTGGAACGTGGTACAGGACCAGGTATCTGTTGGCGGCGGACCTGCCGGTCTTATAACAGTTTTTGAAGTCTTCGTTCTTTTTTAAAGATTCCATCTTTATACACAAAGAGCCGGCATCCAGATGCCGGCTCCATTTCAGCTTACGCTGATAATTCTTTTCTACCTTTTGCTCTTCTGGCTGCGAGAACCTTACGTCCGCCGGCGGTCTTCATTCTTGCTCTGAAACCGTGCACCTTGGAACGCTGTCTCTTCTTCGGCTGGAAAGTCATCTTTGCCATGTCAAAACACCTCCTTTATCCGCTTAACGTTATATCAACTGTTATCGTCTTTGTTCATAATACAGAATCGTCAGTCTATACTGACTGTTTATAGAACAGCTTTTTCATTATATGCTACGCGCAAATCTCCGTCAAGTCCCTGAAAGCCTTATTTATCAACGATTTTCGGCTCTTTCCGGGTCTACCAAATGTTGATGAAATAAATAATTTTCGGCCATATCTAGTGGCCGTTTTTTATCCACGAAGCGTGAATTGCGTTATAACCTGTCCACAATTTGTGGATAACTTGTGGATAACATGCTGAAAATAAGGCAAACATACTTTCGGGCTCTGACAAAATTTCATTTTGAAATCGGCATTTTATGGTCTGGTGGAAATGTGCAAACAAGCTATCCACATTTTCACATTCTCTTTGTGGAAATGTGGGTTATTCACATGCCTTTGTTCATAGCGGGAAGTTTGAAAGAAAAGGCAATTTATATTAAGATATTGTAAGTTCGCCAAATTGGCGAAATCTTTCTGAATGAGGAACAGGGGTTCATGGACAGAGCAAAATTACAGAAGGAATGGACGGCGATCAAGGAAGGTATGAAAGAAGAATACCTTCTTTCCGACGTTTCCTACAATACGTGGATCAAGGATCTGCAGCTTGGAACTGTAAACGGAAGCGTTATTACGATCTGCATTCCGCAGGAAAGCAGCCTGATGCTTCCTTATTATAGTAAAAAATACAAAAAGCCTTTTGAGATGACACTCTCCGACAGGATGAATGAGGAGTGCAGTGTCGTTTTTACGCTCTCCGAAGGAAAGATTCCTGCTGAAGCTGCCGAGGAAATTCAAAAGCATAATGAATATGCCGTGCTCTCCGAGACCGCGAACCTCAATCCCAAATACCGTTTCGAGACTTTCGTCGTCGGTACGAACAACAAGCTCGCGCACGCGGCCTGTGTCGCTGTCGCGGAATCACCCGGAGACGTTTATAACCCGCTGTTCTTATACGGCGGCGCCGGACTCGGCAAAACACACCTGATGCACTCCATCGGCCACGCGGTTCTGGAGAAGGATCCGGACAAAAAAGTCATCTACGTCACCAGTGAACAGTTTACAAATGAAGTTATCGAGTCCATTCGAAGTGGTAATGCGGCGTCGATGTCGAGACTCCGGAACAAATACCGTACGGTCGATGTGCTTCTGATCGACGATATTCAGTTCATTATAGGTAAAGAATCCACACAGGAAGAGTTTTTCCATACGTTCAATGAACTGCACGCGGCCGGCAAACAGATTGTGCTGTCTTCCGACCGTCCTCCCAGAGAAATGGAAACACTCAACGAACGTTTCCGCTCGCGGTTTGAAATGGGCCTTATCGCGGATATCCAGCCGCCGGACTACGAAACAAGGATGGCGATTCTGCAGAAAAACGAAGAAGTCCAGCATAAACAACTCTCTGCCGATGTCCTCGAATACATCGCGACGAACATCAAATCGAATATTCGGGAACTGGAAGGCGCCTTCAACAAGATTATCGCCTACTCCAAGCTGAATAATGTAGACGAAATCACGATTGACGATGCACGGGAAGCGCTCAAGGACATTATTTATCCGGAGGACTCTCAGAAAGTCACGCCGAAAATGATCGCGAATATAGTCTGCGAGCACTACGGCGTCAAGATGACCATGGTTGCTTCACGCAAGAAAAACGCCGAGCTCGTTGTACCGCGCCAGGTCATTATGTATCTTTGCCGTGAATATACTGACGCGACGCTGGATTCAATCGCTTCACTTCTGGGCAAGAAGGATCATTCCACAATTATGTACGGCGTCAAGAAAGTACGCGATGACATGGCAGTTAATGAAGAGCTGTGCCACAACCTTGAGCTGATCCGCAAAAAACTCAATATCAAATAAAGATTGCGTCTTCCGGTTAAAAAAACGTGGTTTTAAACAGCTTTCCATCCTTTTATCAACAATCGCCATTTGGCGGTTTTATTGCTTAAATGGCGGAAAATTGCTATAATTTAACAGGTTATCCACATTTCCACAACTATTAAGAATAAAGACGACGAATCTTAACTTAACTTTTACAGCGCGTCCGCGCGAGAGGAATATTACAGAATGAAGCTTATTATCGCAAAAGACAATCTGATCAGCGCGGTCATGACCGTTTCCAAGGCAGTACCTTCCAAAACGACGATGCCGATTCTGGAATGCATTCTCATTAATGCAGCGACCGAAAAAATCAAACTGACGGCTAATGATACAGAACTTGGTATTGAAACGACTGTGGCCGGTGAAATTGCGGAGCACGGCGTCATCGCCGTACCCGCTGACATTTTCACAAATATTGTAAGAAAGCTCCCGGACGGAGATGTACGGATTGATACAAAAGACGAAACCGTTACGATCCGGTGCGGACAGTCCCGTTTTACAATTCAGGGAAGAGACGGTCAGGACTTTACACAGCTTCCGGAAGTCGACAGAGAATACGCGGTTGAGATTACCCAGTTTACATTGCGGGACATCATCAACAAGACACTGTTTTCCGCTTCGACAAATGACAGCAACAAGATCATGACAGGCGAGCTTTTTGAAGTCAGAGACAAAACACTCCGCGTCATCGCGCTCGACGGACACCGTATTGCGATCAGAAGTGTGGAACTACGCCAGTCATACGATAACGAAAAAGCGATTATTCCCGGCAAGACACTTTCCGAAATCAGCAAGATTCTGGGAGGTGATACCGAAAAGACCGCGAAGATCTATTTCTCGGACAAGTATGTTCTGTTTGCTTTTGACGAAACCATTGTTGTGTCGAGACTGATCGACGGGGAGTATTTCATGGTCGATCAGATGCTCTCCAAGGATTACAGTACACATTTCCGCATTAAACGTCAGGACCTTCTTTCTTCTCTGGACCGTTCGGTTCTTCTTGTCAAAGAGGAAGACAAGAAGCCGATCATTTTCCTGATTACGGACGGAAATCTGGAACTTCGTATTTCCTCGACAATCGGCAGCATGGATGAAAATCTTGTCATTGAAAAAGACGGACAGGATCTGAACATCGGCTTTAATCCGAAGTTCCTGATCGACGCACTGCGGGCGATTGACGAAGAAGAAGTTGATATTTATCTGCAGTCGTCGAGAGCGCCGGCCTTTATCAGAGATGACAGCACTTACTGTTATCTTGTGCTTCCGGTGAACTTCATTTCGATTGACTGATAGGGCGATCGTGGCGCAGGTGTTACAGCTTCCTGCGGAAGGAAAATGAACTGGAAAGGTATTTATGAAAGTTACAATCCGGGACGAATATATTAAGCTCGGGCAGGCGCTGAAGCTTGCAGGTTTTGTACAGAGCGGCGTTGACGCCAAATACGAAATCGAAAACGGGAAGGTTCTTGTAAACGGCGAAGTGGAAACGCGCCGCGGGAAGAAGCTGCGGGATGGCGATGAAGTAAAGATGAATGGTAAGACATTTACAATAGCTGCGCCGCTGCAGACTGCTCCCGGTGCAGGGCCGCAGTAATATGTATATCGATTCACTGCAGCTTGCGGATTTCCGCAACTATGAAAAACTGGATATTCATTTCAGCAAAGGCACCAATATTCTATACGGGGACAACGCGCAGGGAAAAACCAATATCCTCGAGTCGCTGTATATGACAGCGACAACGCGTTCGCACAAAAGTGTCCGGGACAAGGATATGATCCGCTTTGGCTGCAGCGAGGCGCATATCCGCACGGTCGTGATAAAGGGCGGCATAGATTACCGCATTGATATGCATCTTCGAAGTGGTAAGAGCAAGGGCATCGCCATTAACGGACAGAGAATCAAACGCGCGTCGCAGCTGATCGGTCTGGTGCATATTGTTTTTTTCGCGCCGGAAGATCTTTCGATCGTTAAAAACGGACCGGCCAGCCGCCGCCGTTTTATGGATATGGAGCTGTGCCAGCTGGACGAAAGTTATCTGTATAATCTGAACAATTACAACAAAATTGTCGAGCAGAGAAACAAGCTTCTCAAAGACATGTCTTTTCAACCATCGCTCGAAAGTACTCTTCCTTTATGGGATGAGCAGCTGGTAACTTTTGGAACAAAGATCATTGAACGGCGCGAAGCATTTATGCGGGAACTCGCGGACATCATCGGAAAAATCCATGAGGGTCTCTCCGGCGGACGGGAGAAGCTGTGTCTTTCTTATGAGCCGGATGTAACTGCGGATGCGTTTTCCGAAAGACTGAAAAATGCGCGGACAGCCGATAAATATCAGCGGGCGACAACCGTCGGACCGCACAAGGATGACTTCTCGTTTGTATGTAACGGAATTGATATCCGCAGATTCGGTTCGCAGGGACAGCAGAGAACCTGCGCACTCTCGCTCAAGCTTTCCGAGATTGATCTTGTAAAACAGCTCATCGGGGAACCGCCGGTACTCATGCTCGATGATGTTTTGTCGGAACTGGACAGCGGACGGCAGAATTATCTGCTGAACAGCCTCGGCGGTTTTCAGACATTTATTACCTGCACGGGTCTGGATGAATTTGTCAGTAACCGGTTTGCAATCGACAGACTCTATCAGGTTGTCAACGGTACGGTGACACAGAGCAACTAAACGCTTACGGTAGACAGAAAAGGACAGAGAATGGCAGACGAAAAAGAAAAAAAAGACGGGTTCGTTGAAGAATACGCCGAGAACGAAAAGGAGTACAAAGACGACAATGTCAAAGACACGGAGGATGTAGGCTCCTATACCGCGGATGACATTCAGGTTCTCGAGGGGCTGCAGGCGGTCAGAAAACGTCCCGGTATGTATATCGGCACTACTTCGTCAAGAGGCCTGCACCATCTGGTGTATGAGATCGTCGACAACTCTGTCGATGAAGCGCTCGCGGGCTTCTGCACACATATTGAAGTGTCCATCAATCCGGGTGAGTCGGTTACCGTCACTGATGACGGCCGCGGAATTCCGGTAGGCATTAACCATAAAACCGGAAAATCGGCAGTAGAGGTTGTCTATACGATTCTGCATGCCGGCGGCAAATTCGGCGGCGGAGGATATAAGGTATCCGGTGGTCTGCACGGCGTCGGCGCATCGGTAGTCAACGCGCTCTCGACCTGGCTGGAAGTCACGGTCCGGCAGGAGGGTAAGATCTATCAGATCCGTTTTGAAAACGGCGGCCATGTAGCGGAAAAGCTGCATCAGATCGGAACCTGCGATATCCATAACACGGGAACTTCGGTTACGTTCCAGCCGGATCCTGAAATCTTTCAGGAAACGACGGTTTACGACTATGAAGTCGTAAAGCAGAGACTGCGCGAAATGGCGTTTCTGACAAAGGGGCTTAAGATCACGCTCCGGGATCTGCGTCCTGAAAACGCGCTGGAGGACGGCTCCCCGCGGACCGATGTTTTCCACTATGAAGGCGGTATCAAGGAATATGTTGCGTACCTTAACCGCAGCAAGACGCCTCTGTATAACGATATCCTGTATTTTGACGGCACGAAGAACAATGTCTACGTGGAAGTCGCGATGCAGCACAACGACGCCTACAATGTGTCGGAATACAGCTTTGTCAACAATATCAATACGCCGGAAGGCGGCATGCACATGGTCGGCTTCCATAACGCGGTCACGAAGACATTTAATGACTATGCGCGGAAGGCAAATATTCTCGGCAAAACAGACAGCAACCTGACCGGAGAAGACATCCGCGAAGGTCTGACTGCGATTATTTCGGTCAAGGTCGAGGATCCGCAGTTTGAAGGCCAGACCAAGCAGAAACTCGGCAACATTGAAGCGAGGGGCGCGGTCGACGCCGTTGTTTCCGAAAAACTCACGTATTATCTCGAGCAGCATCCGGATGTCGCAAAGGCCATCTGCGAGAAATCACTGCTTGCTCAGCGGGCAAGGGAAGCCGCTCGCAAGGCAAGAGAGCTGACCAGAAGAAAAACAGCCATGGATTCAATGGCGCTGCCCGGAAAGCTGGCGGACTGTTCGGACAAGGATCCGAAGAAATGTGAAATCTTTCTGGTCGAGGGAGATTCCGCGGGCGGCTCCGCGAAATCCGCGAGAAGCCGTACAACGCAGGCGATTCTTCCTCTGCGCGGCAAGATTCTCAATGTCGAAAAGGCAAGAGAAGAAAGAGTTTACGCCAATGAAGAAATCCGCGCGATGATCACGGCTTTCGGCTGCGGCGTGCACGATGACTTTGATATCAGCAAGCTCCGCTACGACAAAATCATTGTCATGACCGATGCCGATGTCGACGGCGCGCATATTGATACGCTGATGCTGACCTTCATGTATCGTTTCATGCCGGAACTGATCCGGCAGGGACATGTGTATCTGGCGATGCCGCCGCTCTATAAGCTAGAGAAGAACAAGAAAGTCTGGTATGCCTACAGCGATGAGGAGTTAAACAGCATACTTAAAGAGGTCGGCAGAGATTCCAATAACCGCATTCAGAGATACAAAGGTCTGGGCGAGATGGACCCCCAGCAGCTCTGGGAAACGACCATGAATCCCGAAACGAGGATTCTGCGCCGCGTCAATATTGATGAGGAGTCGGAGTCCGAGGTGGATCTGACTTTTACAACTCTGATGGGAGATGCGGTTGAACCCAGACGTGAGTTTATAGAGAAGAATGCCCGATTTGTAGAGAATTTGGATATTTAATGTCTTCAGGCAACAATACTTCGTATGTTGCCTGGAGACAGGTACCCGGGAGTTTAATGAATGGAAGACAACACTTTTGACAGAATTCATGATGTCGACCTGAACAAAACCATGCAGAAGTCGTACATCGACTACGCGATGAGCGTTATTGCTTCGCGCGCCCTTCCGGATGTCCGGGACGGCTTGAAGCCCGTACAGAGAAGAATTCTCTGGGCGATGAGCGAACTTGGCAATACGCCCGACAAACCGCATCGTAAGTGCGCGCGTATCGTCGGTGATACAATGGGTAAATACCATCCGCACGGCGACAGTTCCATCTACGGCGCGCTGGTTTACATGGCGCAGAACTGGAACATGCGCTACTGTCTGGTAGACGGACACGGCAACTTCGGCTCGGTCGACGGCGACGGCGCGGCTGCCATGCGTTATACCGAAGCCAGAATGACAAAGATCGCGACGGAGCTACTTGCGGACATCAATAAAGATACCGTGGATTTTGTCCCGAACTTTGATGAAACCGAAAAAGAGCCTTCGGTACTGCCCTCCCGCTTTCCAAATCTTCTGGTTAACGGCACGACCGGTATCGCGGTCGGCATGGCAACAAACATTCCTCCGCACAATCTGCGGGAAGTCATAGCTGCCTGCACGCTGATGATCGACAACCGGATTCGCGAAAACAGAGATACCACAATCGACGAAATCATGACGGCCATCAAGGCTCCGGATTTCCCGACCGGCGGCATCATCATGGGTATGAACGGTGTGCGCGAAGCGTATACGACCGGAAAAGGCAAGATTGTTGTCCGCGCCGTAACCAGCATTGAGCCTCTGCCGAACGGCAAGAGCCAGATTATTGTCACACAGCTGCCGTATCTTGTGAACAAGGCAAATCTGATCAAATACATTGCCGATCTTGCAAAGAACAAGAAGATCGACGGTATTGTGGATGTCAACGATGAGTCCGACCGCGAAGGCATGCGCATCCGGATCGAGCTCCGGCATGACGCGAATCCGACCATCGTTCTGAATCAGCTGTTCAAGCATACGCAGATGCAGGATACGTACGGCTGCATCATGCTTTCCCTTGTAAACGGAGAACCCAAGGTTTTAAATCTTCTCGAGATGCTGCAGTGCTATATGAAGCATCAGGAAGATGTCGTAACCAGAAGAACGCAGTTTGATTTAAAGAAAGCGCAGGAGCGGGACCATATCCTGCAGGGTCTGCTCATCGCGATTGACAATATTGACGAAGTCGTTCACATTATCCGTTCGGCGCCGAATGTCACCGAAGCCAAGGCAAAACTGATGGAGCGGTTCGGTCTGGACGAAGTGCAGGCGCAGGCGATTGTCGACATGCGGCTGCGCGCTCTGACAGGACTGGAAAGAGACAAGATCGAAGCCGAGCATCAGGAGCTTTTGAAGACAATCGCGCGGCTGAAAGCAATTCTTGCAGACCGTAATCTTCTGCTTGGTGTTATCCGCGATGAAATGCAGGTTATCGCGCAGAAGTACGGAGACGAACGAAAAACACAGATTGACTACCACGCGGATCTTTCCGAGTTCGAAATTGAAGATCTCATAGAAAACGAGAACTGTGTCATCACAAGAACCAATCTCGGTTATATCAAGAGAATGACAGCCGACGAGTTCAAGGCGCAGAACCGCGGCGGCCGCGGAATCCGCGGGCTGATGACGATCGAGAATGACTATATCGAAGACCTTCTGATGACCAGAGTGAAGGATACAATTCTGTTTTTCACGAACAAAGGCCGGGTTTACAAGATGAAGGCCTACAGGATTCCCGAAGCGTCGAGAACATCGAGAGGAACAGCAATTGTCAATCTTCTGCAGCTTGACGCGGAAGAAAAGATCTCCGCGCTGATTCCGATCAGCGAGTATGATGAGAACAAGGATCTGTTTTTCGTTACAAGACAGGGCATCGTCAAGAAGACCAGCAACGCGGACTTCGCCAATATCCGCAAAACGGGTATCATCGCCATTGATCTTCGCGACAATGACGAGCTGATCGAGGTAAAACAGACCACAAAAGACGACGACATCATTATTGTCACGAGAAAGGGCATGGCGATCCGTTTCCGCGAAGACGAGGTCAGAAATACCGGCCGCTCTTCGATGGGCGTTGTCGGTATCCGTCTGCAGAAGGGCGATGAAGTCATCGGCATGCAGCTTTCGAGTCAGGGCGATTCTGTTTTGATCGTTTCGGAGAAGGGTATCGGAAAGAGAACCGAGTTCGACAAGTTCAAGATTCAGCACAGAGGCGGCCGCGGCGTCAAGTGTTACAATATCAAACCCAAGACCGGTGAAGTCGTAGGCGTAAAGGCGGTCAACGACGATCATGAAATCATGATGATTACCTCTGAGGGCATCATTATTCAGATTCGTATGAGCGAAGTTTCAATCCGCGGACGTGATACGAGCGGCGTCAAGCTGATCGACCTCAAAGACGGCGTAAAGGTTGTCGCAATCGCGAAGGTCCGTGACGCTGTGGAGGACGAGACGCAGGAAGATGCGGGTGACGCTTCGGAGAACGAGACGCGCGGTGATGCATCGGAAGACGGGCCGACGGACGGACAGGAATAACCTGCAGACGGGAAGGAGGCACAAATGAGAAGTAAAAAGGCAAAAGTTACAGCGGCACTCTGCGCGGTACTCTCCGCTTTTCTTCTTGGTGCCTGTGCTTCCCCTGCTGCACAGAAAGAAAAGGCGTTTGAAACGCCGGTCGCTGCTGCCGGAGAAGAAAAGAAACCGGAAGCAGCAGAAGCCGCTGATACGGAAGCGGCAGATGAAGAAACGGAAGCTGCGGAGTCAGGCGCCGCGGCGGATTCTTCAGAAGGTGAGGTTTCCAACCTTCCGCAGAGCATTCCCGGTGCGAAAAGCGGAACGCGGCGTGTTCTGCCACATGAAGAGAAGTCTTCCGAAAGTACTGCAAAGAACGATGAGAATTCTTTTCCGGAACTGAACGAAGTCAAAGCGCCGGCGGAGATTACCGGAAACTCGGTCATGTTCGTCGAGAAGCAAAAGACCGTGGAGAAGAAAATCAAGGCAGTGGACGATTCCTTCCCGGACAGTGAGGAAGATGTACAGCAGATTCTCGGGAATCTTGCAGACTACTGGTCCAAATCTGATATGCAGGCAGTGGACTATCTTCTGCGGATGGACAAGTACCGCTACCTTTCGCAGATGCTTGCAGGCACAAACGACTATTTCTATTATGGCGCCTCGGATTCGGACGGGAAACCGGACGGCACAGGACTGTGCGTCTATGCCGGCAATCAGTATTACTATGGTCACTTCCAAAACGGCAGCCGCGAAGGAACCGGCTTCTGGTATCAGATTTTTGAAAAAGACGGCGCCTACAGCAAGGCAAATGAAGGTATCTGCGCGCATACTTACAACGGAGACTGGGCGGATGACCTTCCAAACGGCAAAGGACAGGAACATCTGGATATTGATGTCCGGTACCTTGACAGGGAGATCATCACCAATGTGATCGGCACATTCGCAAACGGTTATTATTCGGGAGACGAGACGCTGACTTCTCTTGATCCGCAGAGCGGACAGAAAAACTGGGTCGGAACCGCGGTCAATGGCACGTGGAAGGCCTTTGCGGAACCTTCCGATGTTCCCGGCAGCACGAAAAAACAAATCCCTGTTCTGCGCAATGTCGACAATCCGGAAAACTGGTTCTGGATGTACACAGATGAAAATCTGGGACAGGGAATCAGCACGTTCGTACAAGAGCCCGGAAGCGAAAACAAAACCAGCACGGAGAATTCAGGAAAATGACCTTACAGCAGCTTCATTATGTTGTGACGGTAGCCGAGTATGGAAACATCACGGAAGCGGCGCGTTCGCTTTTCGTATCGCAGCCAAGCATTACGAACGCAGTGCATGATCTCGAAAGGGAAATGCAGCTGACAATCTTCAACCGTACGAACAAAGGCGTGGTTGTTTCGAGAGAAGGCGAAGTTTTTCTGGGATATGCGCGGCAGGTGCTGGAACAGGCGAATCTATTAGAGGAAAAGTTCAAGAATACAGCACAGGCGGTGCCGCACTTTTCGGTTTCATGTCAGCACTACTCTTTTGCTGTCAACGCATTTGTTGATGTAATCCGTAAATTTGACGCGTATAAATACGATTTTACGCTCCGTGAAACGCAGACATACGAAATCATCGACGATGTAGCCAATTTAAAAAGCGAAGTCGGCATTCTGTATCTGTCTTCGAAAAACACGGAAGTGCTTACCAAGCTGATCCGTTCCGCAAACCTTGTGTTCAGGGAACTGTTTACGGCGAAACCGCATGTTTTTCTTTCGGCGTCGCATCCTCTTGCAAAAAAGGATGCTGTCACGCTCGAAGAACTCGAAGATTATCCGTTTCTTTCCTATGAACAGGGAGAATATAATTCGTTTTACTTTTCAGAAGAGCTGACCAGCACAATGGACAGGAGAAAAAACATCCGCGTCCGTGACCGCGCAACCCTCTTTAATCTGGTCATCGGGCTGAACGGATATACGGTCTGCTCCGGTGTCATCAGCCATGAACTGAACGGGCCGGGAATTATCTCCAAACCGCTTTTAATTGATGAATATATGAAACTCGGAACGCTCACCCACAAAGGTATGACGCTCAGCAGATACGGGGAAGCTTATCTGCAGGCGCTGCAGAATCACATCCCGAAGGAATAACAGATCATGCAACGGGCCGGAACATCCAGCGATGTTCCGGCCCGCTTTTCAGTGATCCCAGCTGCTGTCATCAAAATCATAGTTGGAATCATAGGCGTCATCATAATTTCTGTCATACCGGTGATTCTCATAATAATCGGTATGACCCCGGCGGCGGTAGAGCCTGGACCGCCGTCTTCTGTCCCTGTGGACGAAGCTGTAATTGTAAGAACGGATCAGCTTTATCAGCAGATAGATCAGAAGAACAAGAAGTCCGGCGCCGCAAATTGCAATCAGAACCGGAACAACACGGATATAAATGGTTCCCCGTGAACCTACCGTATAAAAAAGACTCCGGAGGCGGTGCGCGGAAGAGGTGTCTGTGGACCCGCTTTGTGCCGCTTCGTTTGGCTTAGTGGAATCACTGCCGTCATCTGCTGTTTTTGCGGCAATTAAAAGGGCGGCTTTGCCGACGACGGTGCTGTTTTGTCCGCTGCCGAACGAATATGTAATGACATTGTCACTGCCGATATCGGAGGAGAGATCTTTAAACGAAGCACCGGATGGCAGATCGACAAGACTCCCGTCTGCAATGGAAATCGCGGGCACGCTGCTTCCCAGAATGTCATTGCCTTCGGTTAGAAACTTCGCGCCCGCAAGAGAGAACGACGTATCCTCATCGGCCGGACTGACCTGCGTGAAATTCGAGTAGCCGTAATCAAACAAGGTCACGGTATCCTCAAACTGTTTCGGATCGTCTTCTTTCATGACAACGCAGACAAGCCGCATCCCGTTGCGCTCGCAGCCGGTCACCAGTGTTCTGCCGGACTGATCGGTATAACCTGTCTTTCCGCCGATGATACCTGCGCAGGAAATCTGTCCGTTGATCAGCAGATTGTGGTTTTCAACCCAGAAATCGTCCGGCTGGGTCGCGGTCTTTTCGAAATGATAACGCGGCGTATTGCCGATCTTCAAAAGGTTTTTGTTTTCGAAAAACGCCTTGCCGATCAGGGCAAGATCGTGTGCGCTCGTGTAATGATCTTCACGGAATAGTCCGTTCGCGTTGGCAAAATGTGAATCAGTACAGCCGAGTTCTTTTGCCTTTTCATTCATCAGATCCGTGAAGGCGTCAACAGAACCGGCGACCTTCTCGGCAATCGCGCTTGCGCATTCATTCGCGGACCCGACCATGATACCGTACAGACACTGTTCAACCGTAATTGTTTCGCCTTCATCCATACCGACATTGGAACCGTCGGCGGGTACATCGTGCACTGCGCTGTAACTGAAGGTAACCGTGTCATCCATCTGCAGTCTTTCCGCGGCGATCAGGCAGGTCAGCATCTTGGTTGTGCTTGCGGGGTACATCTTCTGATGGATATTCTTGGCGTACAAAACAGAGCCGGTGTCAGCGTCCAGCAAAATCGCGGTTTCCGCGGAAATGACAGGGCCCTGCGGCCAGCCGGGAATCTGATTGCTCTGTACGGGTTCTTTCTGCCGTGCTTTTTCCGTGTCGGAAACGCGCGCGCCATCTGCGCCGGCAGCGGCATCGTCCGTATCCCCGGAAACGCGCGCATCAGAAGAAACGACTGCCGCCATAACGGGAGCAGTCGTTCCTGAATAAACAGATATGCAGATTGCCGCCGCTCCTAGACAAGCGGCTGTTCGGGAGAATCCCCTGTTTCTGAAAATCTTATTTAGCAAAAGCTTCCAGCTTCTCCTGCAGAGTCTCTTTGGTGATGAGGCCGACGCTTGTATCTACCGGCTGACCATTTTTGAAGAAGATCAGTGTGGGAATTGACATTACATTGTATTTCTCGGCAATGTCAGAGTTATCATCAACGTTAAGCTGACCGATCTTTACCTTGCCTTCAAAAAGAGCTTCCATCGCCTTGACGGAAGGTCCAAGCATTTTGCAGGGGCCGCACCAGTCAGCATAGAAGTCAACCATAACCGGAAGATCGCTCTTTAATACCTCGGATTCAAAATTATCAGATGTGAAAACCATATCAGTGAACTCCTTTCTTCGATTGAAATCATTATAACATAGCACTTTTCATTTAAGAATAAAGAAAAAATAAAAATTGTGCGCAATTAAATCTTTCGATTCAAAATGTACTTGCAGATTTTATTTCCCTTCGCGGAAAAGCGCTCCTCATATTCAGTCATGATGTTTCCTTCATTCAAAACAGGGTCTGCGTGCAGGTCATAGGTGATCGCGCGGATCTGGAAACTGCTGACTGCTGTCTCTTCTACTCCGAAGTCGAAAAGCTCTCTGTTGTCAGTCTTGAATTCAACAGAGCCCTGCGCCGAAAGAATCTGATCGTATCTGGATAAAAATTCATGGGAGCAGAGTCTTCGCTTCGCGTTGCGCTTCTTCGGCCAGGGATCAGAGAAATTCAGATAGATCCGGTCAATTTCGCCGTGCGCAAAATATTCAGTAATAATTTCCGCCTCTCCGCGGATAAAGCGGAGATTGGGAAGCTCCAGTTCGTTCTGCCGCTCTACGCCGCGCAGCAGAACGCTTGAAAATTTCTCGATTCCGATGTAGTTGATTTCAGGATGTCTCTGTGCGAGTTCCAGAATAAATCTGCCCTTTCCGGTGCCGATTTCCAAATGCAGCGGACCTGTATTCTGAAAAATATCCTGCCACGCGCCTCTGTGCGCTTCCGGATCATGGATAACCCACGGGCTTTCCGCGATCACGTCGCGCGCTCTTGGAATGTTTCGTAATCTCAAACTGTGTCCTCCTGTTTTTGCAGGCTTATTTTACCATATCATGCTATAATCTTGCTTATGAACCGTGATGTTTTGAAAAATAACTGGAAAAAAATAGTTCTGGCCGCGGGTGCTGCAGGAATCGTAACGGCACTGGCTGCTCTGCGCCTTTCCAGAATCGCGATTCTGCCAGAAACCGTGCATGACGCGGGCGCCAGCGAGCAGCTTGTCTGTACGGACGGAGAAAACTGGCACACGGTTCATGAGCTTCCTGAGAAGGAGACAGACAGGCTTTCGCAGCTTGTTACCGAAAAGGATGGAAAAGGAAAGCTTCCGATTTTTGTTACAAAAAGCGGAATTGTCACAAAGAGTCTGTACGACCTCAACATGACGATTTCCGATGCCGCAGACCTTTATCAGGACGCGAAGGAGGCGAAGGGAAAGGACGCGGCTGTTTTTACAAAGACAGAAAGAAGCAGTTCCGTTGAGCAGGCAACCGTGTATCTTAGCAGATACCGTGTACCATGGAATGAAAACAAGCTGAAGCTTCACGACAGAAATCTTTTTAGTATTGCATATGACAGGGAGAATGACCGCGCGATTTTCTGCAGCGACGCGCTTCTTCTGACGGGAATCGAAAGCGCGCAGCTGAGCCGGTACATGCAGGATGCCGTTGAGAACGGGACGATCCGCGGAGAAATTGAAGAAACCGGCATGCAGGGATTTCATATGACGGACGATCTTCAGGTGGATCAGATCTATATGAAACTGAAAGTTCGTGAAAAAGACACAGAAGAGTCAGAAGAAGTGTTCTATACTTTTAATCCGAAGACACATGCGCTGACCCGAATGGATTTTCCGGATGGAAGGAAATAAGCGTAAGACAACAAAGAAAGGAAAGACCCTATGGATGAAGTCAAAACACCAAAACGGCCGATCGTGACATTCTACATCATCGCGATGATTCTGCTGCTCATCCTGAATCTGATCGCCGTTCCGCTCTATCAGAACCGCCAGGTCAAGCTGACAGACTACGGCACCTTCATGAAGATGACGCAGGAAAAGAAAATCGGCAAGGTCGAGATCACTGAGAATAAAATTCTGTTTACAGACAAAGATTCCGGGCAGATTTACGAGACCGGAAAATTTGATGACAATGAGCTGGTACAGCGCCTCTATGATTCCGGCGCGGTTTTCTCGAGCGAGATTGTCGAGCAGCAGTCTCCTCTCGTCGCGTTGCTATTGTCATGGATACTGCCGATAGTTATTTTCATGCTGATTGGATATTTTATCCGTCGGCAGCTCCTGAAACAGATGGGCAGCGATGACTCCATGATGTTTGGCGGCGGCATGGGAGGACTCGGCGGATTTGGCAAGAGCGGAGCAAAGGTCTATGTCAAATCCAGTGACGGCATTAAGTTTTCCGATGTAGCAGGTGAGGAAGAGGCCAAGGAGAATCTCGCGGAGATTGTAAATTATCTGCATGACCCTTCCAAGTACAAGGAAATCGGTGCTTCCATGCCGAAGGGCGTTCTGCTTGTAGGGCCTCCCGGCACCGGTAAAACAATGCTCGCCAAAGCCGTCGCCGGTGAAGCCAATGTACCGTTCTTCTCGATGAGCGGCTCCGAATTTGTGGAGATGTTTGTCGGCATGGGCGCTTCAAAGGTGCGCGACCTGTTCAAGCAGGCGAAGGAGAAGGCGCCATGCATTGTTTTTATTGATGAAATAGACGCGATCGGACAGAAGCGTTCCGGCGGTCAGTACGGCGGAAACGATGAGCGCGAGCAGACACTGAACCAGCTTCTGACCGAGATGGATGGTTTTGAGGGCAATACGGGCGTTATTATTCTGGCGGCGACCAACCGTCCGGAATCGCTGGATCCGGCTCTTACAAGACCCGGCCGTTTTGACAGGCGTGTACCTGTCGAGCTTCCCGACCTCAAGGGACGCGAGGATATCCTGAAAGTGCATGCAAAGAAGATCAAGGTTGCTGATGACGTTGATTTCTCGAAGATCGCACGGATGGCAGCAGGCGCGTCCGGTGCGGAGCTCGCGAACATCGTCAACGAGGCAGCGCTTCGCGCGGTAAGAAACGGACGCAAGTTTGCGAATGAATCCGATATGGAAGAGTCCATTGAAGTTGTCATCGCGGGTTATCAGAAGAAGAACCAGATTCTGACAGATAAGGAAAAACTGCGTGTATCGTATCATGAAGTCGGACACGCGCTTGTCGCGGCAATGCAGAATCATTCCGCTCCTGTGCAGAAGATCACGATTATTCCCCGTACATCAGGTGCGCTCGGTTATACGATGCAGGTAGATAGGGGAAATCATTATCTTGTAACCAGAGAAGAGCTGCTGGACGAGATCGCGACGCTGACCGGTGGCCGCGCGGCGGAAGAAGTCGAGTTCGGCAGTGTTTCAACCGGAGCTTCGAATGATATCGAAAAGGCGACAAGACTCGCAAGACAGATGATTACCCAGTACGGTATGAGCGACAACTTCGGTATGGTCGCTCTTGAGACTGTACAGAACCAGTATCTGGGCGGTGACGCGTCGCTGGCATGCTCCGCGGAGACGCAGGCGGAGATCGACAGAGAGGTTGTGGACCTTGTCGATCAGATGCATAGAAAAGCGCTGCAGATACTTCGCGCGAACAAGTCGAAGCTGGATGAGATTTCCCAGTATCTGTATGAGAAGGAAACGATCAGCGGCGATGAATTCATGAGCATTCTCGCAAAGCCGCCGAAGTATCATCCGACACTGCCGACAGGCCCCGCAGCCGTTCCAATGGACGGCAGTGCGGCAGCGGCCTCTCCGGAAGTGAAAACAGAGAATACAGATAGCGCGGATAAATAATGTATGGAGGAAATCCCTGTGGAACATAAAGAATTAATTGAATTCCGTTATGATACTCAGCTTCTTCTGGATGTATATGGTCTGGACGACGATCAGTGCGATGATCTCGTTGACGAGATCCGGGATCATATCATCGATACATTCAAAGGAGACAGCCTGATTGTCGCGGGCGATACCGGTGAGGATAATTTTGGCGGAGAGAAAGCGACGATCAAATTGCACTATCATACGAATGAACCCTGGCTTGTTCTTGCTTACTGCAGAACGCTCGGCGAGATTTATGATATTGTGGTTGAAGACATGCAGAGACAGACAGACGGCCTGCATGGCTGAAGTACTGTACAACTGAAGATATTTGTAAAAACCGGACCGGCAGCAGCTGATCCGGTTTTTTATGTGGGTTGCGGAACCGGCTGCAGTATGTGTCCGGCATCCGGGGCGGATCGGGCAGTCGTTCATTGTATTTCGGTATGCGAAAAATTTTTCTTGCAATATACCCTATGTGGGTATATGATGACAACTGCAGGATACCCCATGGGGGTACATAGACACAGACTGGACAGGGCAGGCTTATGAAGCAGGACAGGAATAAGATGAAGGAAAATAAAGAATACGCAGAAGCAGAGAATAAAAAGGCAATATGTAATGCTTTTGAACAGGAGCAGGCAGACGAACAGGAAGTCGAACAGGAAGCAGCCTCCTGCTGCTGTGGGAGCGGCCGCAGGAAAGACCGCGGCATGGAAGAAAAGAAGAATCTGATTCACCGCCTGAACCGGATCGAAGGACAGATCCGCGGAATCCGCCGTATGGTTGAAGAAGACGCCTACTGCGTGGATATTCTGACGCAGGTGTCCGCGACTTCGTGCGCTATGAACAGTTTTACAAAGGAACTGCTGGCTGAACATATCAAAGGCTGTGTTACGGAAGATATTAAAGAAGGTCATGAGGAAAAGGTAGATGAGCTGGTCAGACTGATCCAGAAGCTTTTGAAATAATTTTGGAGCTTTTAAAATCAGTCGTTCCGGCTGACGCGATTTTGCGGGAAAGGAATCTATGGAACAATATAAAATCACGGGAATGAGCTGCGCGGCCTGCCAGCAGAAAGTCGAGAAGGCAGTTTCCCGGGTGGATGGTGTCAGGTCCTGCAATGTGAGCCTTCTGACAAACTCGATGGCGGTCGATGGAAGCGCGGCGCCAGGAGAGATCATCAAGGCAGTTGAAGATGCGGGCTACGGAGCCTCGCCGCTTACGGCAGCGAATAGGACAACGGGCAGTATGAGCGCGAAGCTTGCGGCAGAGGAAGAAATGCTGTCCGACAAAACAACACCGCTTTTGAAAAAGCGCCTGATCGCATCGGTTGTATTTCTGCTGGCTTTGATGTACTTTTCCATGGGCGTGCATATGTGGAACTGGCCGGTACCGTCGTTTATGCGGGGCAATCACATAGCTATGGGTCTGATGCAGCTGTTGCTGTCAGGCATTATTATGGTGATCAACCAGAAATTCTTTATTTCCGGTTTCCGCAGTCTCTTCCATGGATCTCCGAACATGGACTCCACGATTGCGCTTGGTTCGGCTGCGGCATTTGCCTACTCGAGTGTAATGCTGTTCGCGATGACAACGGCGCAGATGAACGGCGGAAGCGCCGCGGCGGCGCCGTACATGAACGAGCTTTACTTCGAGTCGGCAGGCATGATCCTGACGCTGATCACGATCGGCAAGACACTTGAAGCCTATTCCAAAGGCCGTACAACCGACGCCCTGAAGTCCCTGATGAAGCTTGCGCCGAAGACTGCAAATCTTCTGCGGGACGGCAAAGAGGTTACGGTGAACATTGATGAGGTACAGGTCGGAGATGTCTTTCTGGTTCGTCCGGGTGAAAACATCCCTGTCGACGGTATTGTTATCGAAGGCAGTTCTGCAGTCAATGAGTCGGCACTGACCGGCGAGTCGATACCGGCAGATAAGGAACCGGGGTCCCATGTATCTTCCGCGACTCTGAATCAGTCCGGTCTTTTAAAGTGCCGCGCGACCAGAGTCGGCGAGGACACAACACTCGCGCAGATTATCACGATGGTCAGTGACGCCGCGGCGACCAAGGCGCCCGTAGCAAAGCTTGCCGATAAAATTTCCGGAATATTTGTTCCGGCTGTGATCGTGCTTGCGGCCATCACATTGGTGATCTGGCTGCTTGTCGGTGCAGACGTCGGTTATGCACTCGCACGCAGCATTTGCGTACTGGTCGTCTCCTGCCCTTGCGCCCTTGGACTGGCGACGCCGGTTGCAATTATGGTTGGCAACGGGCTTGGCGCGAAGAACGGCATCCTCTTCAAAACAGCGCAGTCCTTGCAGGAAACCGGCAGCATGCAGATTATTGCGCTCGATAAAACCGGAACCATCACATCCGGAGAACCGAAGGTCACAGATCTTCTGCCCGCAGACGGCGTATCGGAGGAACAGCTTGTAACCCTCGCGGCCGCTCTGGAAGCCGGTTCCGAACATCCGCTTGCGAAAGCGGTAACAGCATATGCCGCGCAGCGGGAAGCCGGCAGCGGCTCCGCAAACAGTGAATTGGCAAGCGGCAGTACGGAAACTGCCGGCGCAAGGCTCGATGCTTCTTCCATAACTGTGCAAGATTTCCTTGCGCTCCCCGGAAACGGTCTGCAGGGAACAGTGAATGGAAGAAAGATGATCGCGGGAAGCGCAAAGTTCATCAGCGGTAGAATTACGGTTTCCGAAGAGCTGCAAAGCCGTGCGGCAGCGTTTGCCGCAGACGGCAAGACACCACTCTTCTTTGCTGCGGATGGAAAGCTTCTTGGAATTATCGCGGTCGCTGATACAATGAAGGAGGATTCGGCGCAGGCGATCAGAGAACTGCAGAACATGGGAATCCATGTTGTCATGCTGACCGGAGACAACAGAAGGACCGCGGAGGCAATCGGCCGTGCAGCCGGTGTCAATGAAGTTGTCGCCGGCGTTCTTCCGGAAGGAAAGGAAGCGGTCATCCGCAAGCTGCAGGAAAAGGGAAAAGTCGCCATGGTCGGCGATGGAATCAATGACGCGCCGGCTCTCACAAGAGCGGATATCGGAATCGCAATCGGTGCAGGAACGGATGTCGCGATTGATGCGGCGGATGTTGTTTTGATGAAGAGCAGGCTCACGGATGTATCTGCCGCAGTCCGTCTTTCAAGAGCAACTTACAGGAATATTGTGGAGAACCTGTTCTGGGCGCTCTTTTACAATGTGCTGCTGATTCCTCTCGCGGCAGGAGCTTACCAGCACCTGTTTGGACTGACGATGAATCCGATGTGGGGAGCTGCCGCGATGAGCTGCTCATCCGTCTTTGTAGTAGGAAACGCGCTGCGACTGAATCTGTTCCGGCTGCATGACGCGTCAAAGGACAGACGGCAGGCACACCCTGCCATGACAGATGACAGCGGATCCATACTGGAACAGAAAGATCAGAAGGACATGGAGTCCGGAAAGGATGTTATAATGACTAAAACAATTAAGATCGAAGGAATGATGTGCAATCACTGCGAGGCAACCGTAAAGAAGGCGCTTGAAGCACTGGACGGTGTGGAGAGCGCGGCAGTTTCTCACGAAGCCGGGACGGCGGTTGTGGAACTTTCCAAAGAGGTTGCGGATGCGGAGCTTACAAAAGCTGTCGAAGATAAGGACTATAAAGTAACCGGAATTCAATAATTTATGAGCACAACGATTCAGAAATCAACTGTTTTGTCACCCGGAATGCTGGAAAACAACAGAAAGCTGGAGACTGCTCTGATGAGCAGTCTTCTGTTCGATGAAATGAGCGTCTCAGATATCGAAGGTTGTCTGACATGCAGCAGTTCAAAAATTGTCGCCTATGAAAAGGGAGAACCGATTTTCTATATGGATGATAAGCCTTCCAAGGTTATGATACTTCTCGATGGAAGCGTTATTGTCGGACGGGACACACCGGAGGGGCGGCGGATTATTATGAACACGTTTGACCGTCCGGGCGATCTGTTCGGAGAAGTCTATCTTTTTGTAAATAAGAAGACATACGGGCATTTTGCCGAAGCGGACGAAAAGACACAGATTCTGCAGATCCCGAAGGAATTTCTATTTCATACCTGCGGAAACGGCTGTGCGTATCATTCGAAGTTGATTTCCAACACCTTGAGTGCGCTGGCACAGAAAGCGGATTATCTGAATGAACGGCTGGATATTATGGCCAGTATTTCTCTCAGGCAGAAAATCGCCAAGGTACTGCTGCGTTACGATTTGCAGCACCCCGGAAAACCATATACTGCTACGCGGGAAGAACTGGCACAGTATATTGCCGCGACCAGACCTTCGATCTCGAGAGAACTGATGAATATGCAGGATGAAGGTCTGATCTGCGTAAGCAGAGAGGGCATCCGGATCGGAAAACGGAATGATCTGGAGGAAGCGGCGGAACTGTAATGGGAATATCATTGCAGAAAATGTAACATTTGTTACGGAACAATATAATTGACAATGATAATGTAATAGCGTATAAGAAACAGATATAAAGATAGTAATGTCTACTGTTTACGGAGAAGATCCGAATAGATCTGTAAAGGAGGCCACCATGGCAGACGAAAAGACAATGAATACCGAAGAAACAAACAAAAATCCGATTGAAGGCGACATGCTTGTCAGAGACGTAATTCTGGCGCATCCTGACGCAGCGGAAGTATTAATGCGAATTGGCATGGGATGCATCAGCTGCCCCGCTGCTCTTATGGAGAGCCTTAGTGATGCCTGCGCGGTTCACGGACTTGATGGTGATGAAGTTGTCAAGTATCTGAATCAGGAGCTGAATCTGGCAGCTGCTGAGGCATAAGAGAGGTACCTATGAGCGCATTCCTGGCACCAATTCACTTCTGGTTATATAACAAGATCGCACTGCAGGAAGAGCTGATCAATGACATCATTGACTGCGCCAGACATAATAAATGGGACGAGCGTCTTAACGGTGAAACTGTTGAGTCATATTCCTGTGGTGAGCTGCCGGCGCTGGAATCCGTGATAGATACTGACAATATTCACGGATGGCTTCAGAGCAGAATCCGCGACTGCGAATCCCGTTACGCAAAGCTCCTGATCGGTCTTCTTGCGATTGACCCTGAGCGGCTGAACCAGCTTAAACAGGTCGCATATGACTTCGGGACACACCATGCTATCGATGCAGACGCTGATGCGCAGGACGCGTTTAAAGCGATGAATGACTCACTGCTGGACGGGATGCCATGCGATCATGTGAATTCCCTGCTTACAGATTCATCGGAAGAAGTTTCCTGGGAGAGAACACAGAACCTGCATGCGCAGTACTGGACAAATGCCGGCGGAGACTCGAGATACTACGATGTATTCCGGACGCAGATCATCTATGGCCTGATTTCCCATACAAATCTGCGCTACCTTTGTCTGACGGACGATAAATACGCGTTTACCTTCGAACAGTAAACAACTGCATCAGAGACTGGTATTTATTGCGGCTCGTCAAGAATGCAGTTCCAAGCCTCTATGAGTTTGGGAAGAGTCCATGCCGCATTCGCGGGGCTTGTTGACGGGAGAGAGAAAATTTCCGGCACCGGGCGTCCGGTGCTCCGGCAGTATGCTGTGATGGCAGGAAAGGCATATTTCATAAACAGCCGATAGGAAGCAGTACCATTGCAATAAATATTTCTAATAGAACATTTAGACAGCAGATCCGGGAAGTTACTCACAGTAACGTCCCGGATACTTGCGTCCTGAGAACCTGTTATTGTGCAGGAATCAATCGTATCCCACAGCGCCAGATGGTGCCGGAGGATCAGCTGTGTTTTCAGGCGGATATCCTCTTCCATATTCAGAGCCAAATGCCGGCGGTCCACAGGAAGACCTGCGGCCTCCGCGGGCAGAAGAACCGGATTTCCTGTCATAGCCTCTTCCATCACGGCAGGATCATCGAGCGCGCGGATAATCCGCCAGAAGCGGTTCTGCGGATGTCCGTAATAAAATCGGGCTTCTCGGGATTTGACGGAAGGGAAGCTGCCGAGAATCAGCTTTTCGGATTCGCTGTTGTACAATGGGCCGAAATCCCGGTGATCCAGATGTGAGGTGACTGCCACTGTTTTCTCTTCCTCTTACTTCGTCAGTTCCGCGACAACGGCGCTGATATCTTTTCCATCCGCTTTACCCTTTAAAAGCGGCATAACGGTTTTCATAATCATACCCTTATTCTTTGAAGCAATTACATCGGCGCATTCCTTCTCAAGGAAGCTGCGGATTTCATCCTTGGAAAGCATCTTCGGCGCATACTCTGCGATCAGATTGTAGCGGTATGTATACTCTTTGATCAGATCTTCGCGCGACGCGGGGCAGGTCTCAAGGGACTCCTTTGCGGCACGCAGCTCTTTTGTCAGCGCTCTGCCAACCTGATCTTCTGTGATATTGTCTCTGGACCCCTCATCAATCGCAAGCTTTTTAACGGCGCCGTACATTGCGGACAGAACCAGCTTCTTCTCCTTGTCGCCGGCCTTGGCAGCGGCAACCATATCCTTCTTAATCTGTTCAGCAGTCATGATTAAACCTCCGTTTAAATAAATCCCATGGAACTGCAGACGACAAATCCCATGATGATTCCGAGAACAGCGCCGATCAGAACCTGAAGCGGCGTATGTCCGACGAGTTCCTTGAACTGATCCATGGGATCCCGTGTCTGCAGCGTCTTGCCCATGTCGCGAAAAGCAGTGAGCATTTCATTGAGTACCTTGGCCTGTTCACCGGTTTCCCTTCGTACCCCCATAGCGTCATACATGACAATGAAGGCAAAGAAAACGGCCATTGGCAGTTCGAAACCGCCGGGTCCGTAAACAATTGCTGTTGCCGTCACAAGCGCGCAGACTGTAGCAGAATGGGAACTCGGCATGCCGCCGGCTCCCATCAGGCGCTCGGGATTGAACTCCTTATGAATAATGATATAGATAATCGTCTTGATAAACTGCGCACTGAACCATCCGACGGCAGCGGACAGAAACAGCGGATTTCGGATCAGATCAGATAGAAAACCCATTGTTATGCCTTATATCCCTGTTCGGTCATGTAGTCATCGAGTGCTGACTGCCAGTCCTTATACATGAAATCGGTTGTCAGCCGGAACATGTAGTTGTCAAGGATTGAATAATGCGGTCTGGGAGCAGCCTGCGGATTCTTCTCCTGATACTGTGCAGTCGAAACGCTGTTCACCTTCGTTGTTCTGCCGGCCAGCCGGAAGATTTCTCTTGTAAATTCATCCCAGCTGGTCGAGCCTTCACAGGTGCCGTGGAACAGGCCGTAATTGTCCGTCGGCAGAAGGCACTCGATTGCCTTCGCAAGCTCTGCCGTACTGGTCGGCGAGCCGAACTGGTCATTCACGACGCTGACTTCCTCATGCGTTTCTGAAAGCCGGAGCATTGTCCTTACGAAGTTCTTGCCTTCGCCGTAGAGCCATGCGGTACGTATTATGAAGTAATTCCTTGCAAAATCCTTTACAAAGTTCTCTCCGGCAAGTTTGGTAATGCCATATACACTCTTGGGACCTACGGGATCAAACTCTGTAAGAGGCTTCGGATTATCTCCCGGAAAAACATAATCCGTCGAAATATGCACAAGCTTTGCTCCGGTATCTGCCGCAGCAATCGCAAGGTTTCTCGGGCCGAGCGCATTGATTTTATAGTTCAGATCAAGGTGCTCTTCTGCCGCATCCACTGCGGTATATGCTGCGCAGTTGATAATCGCGTACGGCTTCACTTCCCTTGCAAGTTCCAGAACCTTATCTACCTTTGTTATATCGAGTTCCGCTACATCCGTATTAATCAGGTGGTAGTATTCCCGGCTGCCGAGAAGCTTGTTGACTGCTATGCCCAGCTGACCGTGACATCCGGTGACAATGATATTCTTCATAAACATTAACTCCTTCACAAACAATGTATCAAAACCAATCTCATTATAGCGTTTTTGCTCCGGACGTGGGCAAGAAAATTGAGTAGCAGCTTTGGGCAAAGTTTATGAAAATCGTTTCCGGTCTTTTTTTTCATTTGAAAAACAGACGGCTGCGGACTATAGTCATGATTACAAACCGTTCGAAGACCTATCCGTGGTCTTCAAGGGAGGTGACAATTCTTGCAGCTGATCCTTGCAGTGCTCGTTCTGGGCGCGGCAGTGACGGATCTGACAACGGGTAAAATCTATAATTCTTTTCTGCTTCCGGTATTTCTTGCCGGTCTCCTGCTTAGGATTGATTTCGCGGGAGTACAGATTCTACCGGAAATTCTTGCGTCCATAGGGATAACCGCGGTAATTCTTCTGCCATTCTGGTTCTTGCACGGAATCGGGGCGGGAGATATCAAACTTCTCGCCGTCGTCAGTTCTTTTCTTTTACCGGAGGATGCATTCCATTGTTTTTCCGCGTCTTTTCTGATCGGAGCCTGTTTTGCGCTGCTTCGTTACCGGAAAACCCACAACCGTAAATCTTCAATTCATTTCGCGCTGCCGGTCTGCATCGGTGTTCTTGCGCACGTGGGAGGTCTTATTTGAAAACTGCCAGATTCATGATAGCCATTTGTGATAAGGAAATGGATTACGCCTGCCGTCTGATGGAGTATCTGCGGAACTTCAGCGGAGTCCGTTATCCTGTCAGCGTATATTCGAGCGCGGAAAATCTCGCCTGCATGGTGCGCCCGGAGGAAATTGCGGTACTTGTGATATCTTCTTCCGAATACTCCATGGAAATCCAGAGAATTCCGTTTGAAGCCGTACTGACGCTGCAGGAAGACGCCGTAAATAAACCCGCGAAGACTTATTCACCAGTCTCTTCCGAAACTGCTTCCGGGGTTTTCGAGCGTACAGCCTGTTATGTTCCGGATATGGAGTACGAGCCGGCTGGTACCATCCGGAAAGGACCGCTCCGCAGTGTTCTTTCCAAATACTGTTCGATGGAAATGATTTCCCGGCAGATTCTGTCCATGTGCGCGCAGCTGGAAGACTGCTCCGCCGCGGAGGAAGCAGTGTCCGGTTCCATGCGTGTTCTTGGCTTTTACACACCGATTACGCGCTGCCTGCAGACGACCTTCTCTCTGACGATGGGTGAACTGCTCGCAAGGCGCGGCCGGACGCTCTATCTGAACTTTGAAAATTATTCGGGGTTCGACCGTCTGACCGGTCGGATGAATGAAGGCAACATTTCCGATCTTCTTTATTATAACGAGTGCGCACAGAATAAGGTCGCTCCGCAGCTTGCGGCAATGGTCGGTCACCTCGGAGATCTGGATTATGTTCCTCCGGTAAGGTCCTTTCTGGATATGCACGACGTGCGGCCGGAGCAGTGGCTGCATCTGATTGATACGATCGGCAGGGTGAGCACATACGAATATCTGCTGCTGGATCTGTCAGAGTCTGTGAACGGACTGTTTGAACTTCTTCGCAGGTGTGATCATGTATTCATGATTGAACGGAATGATCCGGTGTCCAGAGCAAAGCTGCAGAATTACGAGAGCATTATGCGGGAGCTCAGTTATGAAGATGTTTTCGCCAAAACAAGCCGCACCAGATTTCCCGTATTCACCGCCCTGCCTGACTCTCTGGACCGGATGACCTGCGGAGAGCTTTCCGATTTCACAAGAAACCTTCTGGATGAGCTGTTTCCCGCGGAAGGAGGAAAAGGATGAATCTGCAGGAAAGACAGCAGCTGCTGCTGGAACGCGTCATGGAAAGAATCGATTTTTCCGGTGAAATCAGCGACGAAATGGTTCTGGATCTGATTGATGATGAAATGGCCGGAAGGACGCCGGGTGTACCATTTCAGGACAAGCTTCGTATGCGGCAGGAAATTTTTCACTCGATCCGAAAGCTGGACATCCTGCAGGATCTTCTGGAGGATCCCGAAATCACAGAAATCATGATTAATGGAGATGACAGCATTTTCATTGAAAAGGACGGTGTCATTCGGCAGCTGGAACAGAGATTTGTGTCTGTGGAAAAGCTGCATGATGTTATCCAGCAGATCGTCGCGAACTGCAACCGCGTGGTAAATGAGGCATCTCCGATTGCGGACGCGAGGCTTGCGGACGGCGCACGCGTAAGTGTTGTGCTTCCGCCGGTTTCACTCGGAGGACCGGTTGTAACGATCCGAAGGTTTCCCACAGAGCCGATCACGATCCGAAGGCTGATTGAGCTCGGCTCTGTTTCCGAGGAGATTGCCGCTTTTTTAGGCCGTCTTGTTGCGGCAGGATACAACATTTTCATCAGCGGCGGAACAGGATCCGGAAAGACCACTTTCCTGAACGCGCTTTCCGAATTTATACCTGCCGGTGAGCGCGTCATTACCATTGAAGACAACGCGGAGCTCCAGATCCGGCACATCAGGAATCTGGTCCGTCTGGAAGCGCGGGGCGCGAATGTCGAGGGATGTGTTCCGGTCACAATCAGAGACCTGATCCGCGCGTCTCTGCGGATGCGGCCCGACAGAATCATTGTCGGAGAGGTAAGAGGCGCGGAAACAATTGATATGCTCCAGACGCTGAATACCGGACATGACGGATCGATGAGTACCGGGCATGCCAATTCCGCCAGAGATATGATCTCGAGGCTGGAAACCATGACGCTCTTTGCCATTGATCTGCCGGTTGCCGCCATCCGCGGACAGATAGCGGGCGGCATTGACATTATTGTTCATCTGGGGAGACTGCGGGATCATTCAAGAAAGGTGCTTGAAGTCTGTGAAGTGCGTGGCATGGAAGAAGGGAAGGTAAAGCTTGAAACACTCTACAGATTCGTTGAAGAAGGAGGGCATGGAGACAAAGTCAAAGGCTGCTGGAAGAAGGAAAATGAACTCTGTCATACTGAAAAGCTTGTTTTCACGGGGACAAAGCTATAGAAAGCACGGGCGCGGCAAAGGAGAGCGACTGCTGTTTCTGGCAGAGGGTTTGTTTTTCACTGCCGTCGTGGCCAAAGTTTTTTATGGCACTTTTTCCGCTGTTTTGTTTCTGCTGCCCCTTCTGTATCCGATGTGGAAAAGGTTTCAGAGAAGGAGAAGAGAAAAGTACGAAAGGGAAATAAACGATCAGTTCAAAGAGCTTCTTTCAAGCCTTCTTTCCTCCATGAAAGCCGGATATTCGGCAGAAAATGCCTTCAGGGGCGCGTATGAGGACATGGCGTTTTTATTTGGGGAGAAAAGCCATATCTGTAAGACGCTTACAAGAATCTGTGGAGGACTTGACAGCCACGTGCCGCTTGAAACGCTGCTTTGGCAGTTTGCCATGGAAAGTGGAACAGAGGAAATTCGCGAGTTTGCCGAGGTATTTGCAATTGCAAAAAGAAGCGGCGGTAGAATGAGCGAAATCCTTCTTCGGAGCGCTGCCCTGATTCAGGACCGCATTGACGTGGAGAAAGAGATCCGTATTCTGATCAGTGCAAAGAAAATGGAGCAGACCATCATGGACATCGTACCGTTTGCGATCATTGTCTATATCAGCGTTACATCCAGAGGGTTCTTTTCTGTGTTGTACCGGAGCCCGGGTGGAATCATCCTGATGTCTGTCTGCCTTGGAATATACCTGACAGCGTTTATTATTTCAGAAAAAATTGTGGATATCAAAGTGTAGAGGAGCTTCACATGTGGATAATTATCTGCGGCGCGGGATTGTTACTTTCGGCGCTGATTCTGCTGATTTCCGGAAAGACAAAACTCCCGGCAGCCTGCCGCTGCCCCGGTATCGGCGGATTGTTTCAGAAGGCGGCATACAGGCTCCTTTTTTACTTCGGTAAACAGGGAAAGCCTTCCGCGGACGCGGTTAACAGGCTGAGCCTGTGTCTGCTTCTTTTGAATGTCTTCAATATGCTCGCATTTTCGGCTGCCGTTTATGGAAGACTTCACCCGGCGGTTTCAAATGGCCGGATTGAAAGAGGAGACTATTTCTCCGGGGAGAAGGAGCTCACCGTCAGCGAAGAAGAATTCGGGACATTTCAGGTAAATGTACAGCCAAGGCGATATACGGAAGAAGCGACACGGGAACTGGCACGGAAGCTGAAAAGATGTCTTCCGGAAAAAATGCGCGGCGAAAATCCGTCCCTGCAGGAGGTGTCGAAAAATCTGATACTGCCGCGGCAGGTGGAAGGGTACCCATTTGAAATTACCTGGGACAGCAGTGACTATGAACGTATGGATGACAGCGGCAGGATCCGGAATCCGGGCGCAGGAGAGCTCCGGCTGACAGCGCACTTTTTCTATGAGGAATTTCAGGATTCCGCTCAGTTTTCCGTACAGCTTGTTCCGGAGAAAAAATCCGCGGAAGAAGCAGCAAGAGATGCAATTGAGAGCGCAATCAGGGAAAGTGAAACGCGGAACCCCTCCGGTGCTTATCTGCAGCTCCCGGATAGTGCGGGAAATATTCCGCTGCACTGGAAAGAGCAGACCGGAGAGCAGAGTCCGAAAATACTCGGGGCAGGGATGCTTTGCTGTTTTGCCGTTTGTCTTTTGTACGACAGCCGGCGCAGAAGCGCGGAGCAGGCAAGAAACCGGCAGCTGACGGCGGATTATCCGCAGATTGTCAGCAAAATAGTTCTTTATCTGGGGGCCGGAATGAGTATCCGCGGTATTTTTTACAAGCTGTCGCAGGATGATCAGCGGCGGCTGCAGGAGGGAGGTGAAAAACGCTATGCATATGAAGAAATCAGAATGCTGTGCAATGAAATGAACAGCGGCGTGCCCGAAGCGAAAGCGTATCTGCATCTTGGGGAACGCTGCCGGCTCCGGCAGTACACAAAACTGTGCGCTCTGCTTACGCAGAATCTCAGGAAAGGCAACAGTACAATCCTTTCTGCGCTGCAGCGTGAGGCGGAGGACGCATATGAGGAGCGTAAAAATATTGCGCGCAGACTCGGGGAAGAAGCGGGGACAAAGCTTTTACTTCCCATGATTATGATGCTGGTGGTTACGCTTGTGATCATCATTGTCCCCGCGTATCAGGGTTTTCAGATGTAAGAAATGGAGGATACAGAATGTCTGTCAAAACAATGCTGAAAAGAAAATTCATGGATTTCGCAAAAGATGAAAGCGGTATGGGAACGGTGGAAGTAGTCCTGATCATGGTCGTACTGGTCGGACTTGTGGTCATTTTCAAAGGTCAGGTAAAGGGAATTGTCGAGAAGGTCTTCGGAACAATTACAAAGCGGCAGGATACGATTATCGCAGACTGATGACCGGAAGCCGGTCCGGAAAATTGCCGGTTCCGGGGGAGGGTGCTGCCGGCAAAGCGGGAAATACTGCCGGCAGACCGGCGCGTACCTGACTGTATTTCTGTCTTTGTGCCTTCCGGTAATCCTGTCACTGATTCTGTCCATGTTTTCCGCAGTCAGAAGAAATGCGGTCTGCATGGAAGCGGAGTGCGCAGCTGACGCGGCGGCATCTTCCGTACTTGCCGAATTTCATCAGGAATTACTGCGCCGGTATGATCTCCTGTTTGTCGATCCTTCTTATGGGAGCGGGGATCCTTCAATCGAAAGAACGAAGTCGCACCTGATCCGATATGCTGCCGGAAATCTGCAGGGAGATGCGTTGTCCGTTATTTCTGGCAGCAGGACGATGACTGCCGTGAAGTGCGAAAGCGCGGAGCTCTCCGGTGTCCGCTGCATTTTTGATGAGAAGGCAAAGCCTTTGAAGGAACAGATTCTTGCATATATGACCGCGGAACCGCTTGGGGAAGCGGCAGCAGGAATCACACAGAAGGTAGACGCATGGAAGGGAATCGGACCGGATGCGTCTGAATGGCACAGAAAGAAGGAAGAAAATGAAAGAACACTGCAGGAGGAGCTTTCCCGCAGAAGAGAAGAAGAGCCGGAGGAACCGGAAATAGAAGATCCCGCCAAGGAAGTAGAGTCCTTCCGGCTGCGGCCGGCGCTTCTGCAGATCTTCGGTTCCACATCCGGTATTTCCAAAGAGCGAATGGAGGATTCCTGCCCGTCACGCAGAGAGATTCATCAGGGAAGCGGCGGCGAAACGTCAAATTCTCATCATTATCGGCCGGCGGACACTGTTTTGCTTGACGAATATCTATTGGAAAAATGCGGAGATTATACGAAAAACAAAGAAGGAAGCCGACTTCAATACCAGCTCGAATATATCCTGTTCGGCAAAGAGTCGGATACCGACAATCTGGAAGCGATGCTTGGGACGCTGCTGCTTGCGCGCGAAGCCGCGAACTGCTCATTTGCGTTTTCGGACGCATCCATGAGAGCAACGGCAGGCACCATCGGCGGCATTCTTGCGGTGCTAACATTTTCTCCGGAACTTGCGGAAGCATTTACAACAGCGGTGCTGTTTGCCTGGGCATACGCGGAAAGCATCCAGGACGTCAAAACACTCGTAAGCGGAGGCTGCGTTCCTTTCCTGAAGGACAGGGAGAGCTGGAGAACACCGGTCCGCAGTATTCTTGCGCCGTATCATTCCACACATGCGCAGAACTATGGACGCGGCTGGGATTACCGTACTTATCTGCGGGTGCTGCTGTTTCTTGAAAATGAAAACACAAAGTGCGGAAGATTTCTGGATATCATCGAGTCGGATATCCGAAAGACCGATGGAAATGCGGAATTTAAGGTGGATTATTGCTTTGATACGTTTACGGTAAATGCGAAGTTCTCCAGCGGATTCGGGTATAGCTGCGAGGTTCAAAGGACGGTTACTTACAATTAAAGACTATTCTCGGAAAAGTAGTTATTTCCATGGCATGAGGTCATCCGCAGGGCAAGATCTCTGCGGATGCTGCCGGAAAATGTTGGAAGGAGGTGGAAACAATGCCCTTTTTGCCGGGCTTCCGGCCTTTGCGGCCGGATAAAATGAACAGAAAAGGGCCTCTCCTGCCGTTTGCAAAGAGGACATTGTCTGCGCCTCCTTTTTGTGTTTTGAAAGGCTGTACTTCTGCCACAGCGCGGGCCAGTATGACAGTGGAAGCTGCCCTTGTACTTCCGGTATTCATCTTCTTTTTATCGAACATACTGTATTCGTTCGAGATTCTGCGTTTTCAGTGCAATATGAAAGCGGCACTGCATGATACGGGTACGCAGATCTGTGAATACGCTTCTTATGAGCGGTTCGGAGCGCAGGGAGAAGACGCACACGCGGCAGCCGCCCTTTTATCCGCGGCGTATGTGCCTGCCAGAGTCAAATCTTACCTGGGAGATTCTTATCTCCGGAAAAGCCCGGTTTCCGGCGGAAGCGGGGGAATTTCATTCTTCCGGTCGAAGGTATTATCAGAAGATGATAATGTACGTCTGACCGCGGTGTATAAGGTACGGCCGTTTATTCCGTTTCTTGCGCCGAAAGAAATGCGGATGGAAAACCATTTTTTTGCGCACGCCTTCGTAGGTTTTGATCTGTCGAAGTATGCCGAAACCGAAGAACAGCAAAAAGACGAAGAGATGGTTTTCGTTACACCTGCAGGCACGGTCTACCATAAAGACAGAAACTGCACCTACCTGAAACCTTCTGTTCACACTATTCCCGCACAGATGCTGGATCAGGCTAGAAGCGCGGATGGAAGTAAATATTATCCTTGTGAGTCGTGCCATCCTTCAAGAACGGGGCTGGTAATTATTACAAATGAGGGAAACCGTTTTCACGCAAATGCGGACTGCCCGGCAATCCGTAGAACGGTGAAGGAAGTTCCGCTAAGAGAAGTTGAAGGTCGCCTCGGGCCGTGCTCCAAGTGCGGGAGATAGGAGAAGGCTGGTCAAACGGAGGTCTTTATCCGGGGGGTAGCGATGGAATATAGATTGGACGACATTATGAGTGCCGGCGCGCTGGTTATACTTCTTCCGTTTGCGGTCGCGGATTACAGACGAAAGGCTGTACCTGTCCGCGTGGCTGTGTTCTGCGGCGCGGCGGCAGTGATTTTGGGTGTGGTACTTGTTTTCAACGGCTGGATGAAGGGGACGGAACTCATTGCCGCGCTGATCCCTGCGGTGAGCTTCCTCTGTCTTCATATCCTGTGCCGGGATCAGGTCGGCGCAGGCGATGGTATGGTACTTCTGCCATGCGGTATTTTGCTGGGAGCTCTTCGGACTTTTGCGGCGCTGACTGCCGCGCTCTTCCTATGCGGTGGTTTTGCGGCGTATCTGCTGATCCGGAAAAAGGGAACGAAAAACAGCAGAATCGCATTTCTTCCGTTTCTTCTTCTTGGAACAGCCACGGTTCTTATCACACAGGGGTGTTTATGAAAAGTAAATTTATTCATCAGCGTGCGGGAGCCTATATGACAATCGAAGCTGCTTTTATTGTCCCCGCGGTACTGTGCATTATTTTAATTGTGATTTATTGCTGTTTTTATCAGTACGATAGAAGCTGTTTCGATATGGACGCATATATTCTGTGCCTGCGGGAAAGCCATAGAAAAGACGCATCCTTATGGCGCGCACCGCAGGCATCCAAAGTAAAGGAAGCTTCCGGAGAGATGTTCGGGAATAAATATTTTTTAATCAGTAATCTGGATATTCAGTCAAAGACAAAAGGACGGGAGATCAGTTGCTATGGCAGCGCGGATGTCCGGCCGGAAGGTTTCCGCGGGTTTTACCTGATGCCGGAGGATATCTGGACCCTGCGTTATGCAGGGCATGCAACGCAGACCGATCCTGCGCTGCGTCTTCGAAGGTTCAGACGACTTCTGTATCTGAAAGATATGGCAGACAAGAAACTGCAGGACAGGCGCGGATGACAGGAAAGGGGGGTATTCATGGTAAAACTGAACTGCCGCTTCTACAGCGATTCACTGCACAATTATCTGGCAGCGGACTGCAGCAGCGGCGCGGAAGGCTATCAATACAAGATGCTGGCTGCCAATAAAATTAAAGGAATTCTTCCCTGCAGTCTTCGGGTCATTGATGCGCGGACGTATCTGTATTATGACATTACTTCCATGCAAAGTCTTTCGGAGAGGTGCGAGTCCGGGTTGCAGGAGATAGACGTACGGCTTCTTCTATATGAAATTGCGCGCGCGGGACGGTCGCTCTCGGAGTATCTCCTCGATGGAGACAGGCTGCTTCTGGATGCGCATTACATATATATTGATCCGGTGAGCGGCCGCTACGGCTTTTTGTATTATCCGGAGCCGGTGGAAGGAATGGCGCTTAGCGGGCTCCTTGTGTATTTGAGTGCGCATCTGGATCTGCACGATAAGTCAACTGCCTCCGCAATTTTCCGTCTGATCCCGCTCTCTTCAGGAACGAACTTTATTCTGAGGGAGGAGCAGTTGGATTTTCTGTTTCATTTGCCGCAGCAGGAAACACCGGATTCCGGAGAAGAGGAAGAGAGCGGAAAAACGCATATATATGAAGAAGAACAAGATATTGGAACTGATTTACCGGAGGAAGCCGGATGGGGCACTGAACCTTCAGTAGAAGGGGCCGGAGAGCAAGGCAGCGGGCTATTATGGACACTGCTGGTTATGGCTGTGGTTTTTCTGCTGGCGGCGATCTTGCTGGCTGTACTGCCGCGCATTTATGTCTTTGATCCGATTATGCTTGTGCGGACCCGCGTCCTAATGATGATTTTCTTTGGCGGCGCAATTATGAGCGCGGCGGCAGGAACGATTATCAGTTTTAACCGAAGACGGGAGAAAAAATCCGCGGGACGGCCCGGGGATGAGGAAGAAGAAGCCCCTTTGATGCGAAAAACGCTTGTATATCCGGCCGATCTTCTTTCCGGTCATGAAGAGGAAAGAACGGGCGTTAACAATACGTTCTCCGGAGACATTCCTGCGGTGCGGAAAAAACAAATGTGATATGATAATTACTGCAGCATAAACAGGATGCTGCCTATCGGAAGGAGGCTTAATAGAATGAAAGATGATCATTGCATTTTCTGCAAAATCGCAAATGGAGAAATTCCGTCGAGAACGATATATGAAGACGAACATTTCCGTGTGATTCTTGACAATGGCCCGGCTGCGGAGGGACATGCGCTTGTATTGCCGAAGGATCATTACCGCGATCTTTTCGAAATGCCTGAGGATCTTGCAGCGCAGGCGATGATAACAGCGAAGAAGACTGCAGCGCTGCTTAAAGAGAAGCTTCATGCGGATGGTCTGAATCTTGTTCAGAATAATGGAGAAACAGCGGGGCAGACGGTACCCCATTTTCATATTCATCTGATTCCGAGATACAAAAATGACGGCCAGACAATTGCTTGGAACGCAACACACCCGGATGATGCGCAGCTGGATGCTGTTCTCGATAAGATTATAAAATGAGGCAGGAAATGCAGGACACTCAAAGCACCATCCGTGAATTGGATGTACATATAATAACAGATGCCGTCAGGCAGATGTGCATTGATGCGAATCATACGCTGTCTGCAGACATGCGGGACAGCCTGCAGAAGGCGCTGGAGACCGAGAAATCAAAACTCGGCAGAAAAGTGCTGGAACAGCTTGAGCTGAATTTAAAAATTGCCGGACAGGACCGGATTCCGATATGTCAGGATACCGGGATGGCAGTTGTTTTTATGGAAGTTGGTCAGGACGTGCATCTTTGTGGCGGAGATCTGACAGAAGCTGTCAATGAAGGCGTCAGGCAGGGGTATGTAAATGGTTATCTTCGCAAATCGGTTGTCAGCGATCCTCTGCTCAGGAAGAATACCGGCGATAATACGCCGGCAGTTCTGCATGTCAGCATTGTACCGGGAACAAAGGTCCGCATTACAGTCGCGCCGAAAGGCTTTGGCAGCGAAAACAAAAGCCGGATTTTTATGCTGACGCCTGCGGATGGCGAAGCCGGCGTGATTGCCGCTGTGGTTCAGGCGGTGAAGGACGCAGGGCCGAACGCGTGCCCGCCGATGGTCATTGGTGTTGGTATCGGCGGAACATTTGAACGCTGTGCGCTTCTTGCCAAAAAGGCGCTTACGCTGGACACACAGGAGAATTCAAAAGATGCGCATATCGCGGCGCTGGAAAAGGCCATTCTTGAGAGAATTAATCAGACAGGGATCGGCCCTGCAGGCCTTGGCGGGGCAAACACGGCGCTTTCTGTCCGCATACTTACGTATCCGACGCATATTGCCGGCCTTCCGGTAGCAGTTAATATTTGCTGCCATGTAAACCGTCATGAAACTTGTGAACTGTAAGGAGGCAGAATGGACAGATATCTTGAAACACCACTGACAAAAGATAAACTTTCATCACTGCATGCCGGAGATATGATATATCTCACAGGAACCATATATACGGCCAGAGATGCGGCGCATAAGAGAATGGATGACGCGCTGAATCGCGGAGAAGCATTGCCGTTTGATATTAAAGATCAGACGATATATTATATGGGACCTTCACCTGCAAGCGGTGGAAGACCTATTGGAGCAGCAGGTCCTACGACAGCGGGGAGAATGGATAAATATACGCCGAGACTGCTGGATCTGGGACTGAAAGGCATGATCGGAAAGGGGAAACGAAGCAGTGAAGTGAAAGAGGCTGTAGTAAGAAACAGTGCAGTTTACTTCGCAGCCATTGGAGGCGCGGGAGCACTTCTTTCCAAATCAATCAAAGATGCGGAAGTAATTGCATATGAAGATCTCGGAACGGAGGCAATTCGAAAACTTACGGTGGAGGACTTCCCCTGCATTGTTGTACTGGATTCGTATGGCAATGATTTGTACCAGCAGGTAGAAAATCGTACTACATCTTGCGATTGACAAAGCGATCACTTGTCCGTATAATACAATATACTTGCTGAAAAGCGAGGACTTATTATTTATATTTAATGAGGCATTGGAGAAATACTCAAGTGGCTCAAGAGGCGCCCCTGCTAAGGGTGTAGGTCGGGTTAAACCGGCGCGCGGGTTCAAATCCCGCTTTCTCCGCTTGAATGCAGCATCAAATAAGAATTTTAAAAACTCAAATTTGTGCTTGACATTCATTAAGACTTTGATATAATACATATTGCTGTCGCGAAAATCGACAACAACCAAGGGATTTAATCCGGACAACAACAATGAGAACAGATTGAAGTTGGTTCTTCCAAAAAGTTCTTAAAAAAGTTGTTGACAAAGAAAGAATCAAATGGTATTATAAATGAGTTGCGTCCCAAGGACGCAGGGCTTCGAAAGAAGCTTCTGAATCTTCCAAATCAAATATTGACAATCAAACAGAAATGCAACCCTGAATACATTCTAATGAATTTATTCAGAACATTCCA